>Ga0210396_10001808_pt1 | contig 22425 bp, 14 predicted proteins | sample IncBWH17OmetaG_FD_155466 | JGI IMG/M metagenome (GOLD analysis project Ga0210396, IMG submission 155466) | Forest soil microbial communities from Barre Woods Harvard Forest LTER site, Petersham, Massachusetts, United States - Inc-BW-H-17-O ... | reverse complement strand
TACGACGCCACCGAGACCCCCGTGCTATTGAGTGCGAAAATAAATGGCCGAATGCGTGATCTTCTGGTCCAGGCCAACCGCAACGGATTTCTTTATATTCTCGACCGAACCGACGGAAAGTTCCTCAAGGCAACGCCGTTTGTCGCGAAGCTGAACTGGGCCACAGGAATTGATGCCTCAGGCCGTCCCATATTGACAGGAAGAATACCAAACGCCGAGGGCACAGAGATTTGTCCGAGCATCGACGGAGCCACGAATTGGTTCTCGCCTTCCTACAATCCTGACACCGGACTCTTCTACGTCATGGCGCTCGAGAGCTGCAGCGTCTTTTTTGCGCACCCGCAACCGTTTGCTCAGGGTCAGACCTTTTACGATACAGGCACAAAGCTCGCGCCCTATGACCATGCTCAAAAGGTTCTGCTGGCGTACTCCGTTCCCGAGGGGAAGATCGTTTGGCGTTACCCCCAGGTGGGCCGGGGCGATTCCTGGGGCGGAACGTTGACCACGGCGGGTAACTTGGTGTTCTTCGGGAACGATGCCGCATCCTTCGAAGCGGTTGAAGCGCGAACCGGCCGTACGCTTTGGCAATTCAACACCGGCCAGTCCATGCATGCATCACCCATGAGTTATGCGGTCGACGGAGCTCAGTACGTGGCTATCGCCGCCGGCAGCGATGTGATCAGCTTCGCGCTTCCTAACTGAAATCGCCTGAATGTCGAAAACTCCGCCGCAAATTCGGATCGAAGGGATTGCAAGCTTCCGCCTGCGTCGTCATCATTTACTGGATGACTCGCCCCGAGTTCACGACCCAGTCGCGATCTGCCGCGACATGTGCGGCGTGCAGGCGCAGGTCATGTCAGCGGCTTATCTTCAGCTTTGGACGCGCAATCACGCCATCACCCGCCCGCAGATTGAAAACGCGCTGTGGAAGACTCGCACTCTGGTCAAGACCTCGCTCATGCGCCAGACCCTGCATTTCGTTCCCGCCGACGAATTCCTGCTCTACATTGCCGCCATGAGACCGTGTCGTATGGCTGATGCGCTGCGGGTGATGGCCAGATTCGGTATGACGCGCGAAGAAGGTGAGACCCTCATCCCGTTGATCATGGACGCTCTGTCCTCTGGGCCTCTCAGCCGCCCAGCCATCGCTGCCGCGGTGCGCCCCAGGGTCGGCAAGCGCGTCCGAACGTGGATGGAAAACTCCTGGAGCCTGGTTCGTCTACCCATCGCTGAAGGACTGATTTGTTACGGGTTAGGCGAAGGCAACAAAGTTGCTTTCATCCGGACGGACCATTGGCTGCCGAACCTGAAGCTTGAGCTGATGTCTCCGACCCAAGCGCAGCTCGCTATCTTGCGAAAGTTCTTACGAGCCTATGGCCCCGCGACGCTGTCTGACTTTTCCCACTGGTCGGGCATACCGATGCAGCAGGTCAAACCCCTGCGCGCTCTCCTCGATTCCGAAATGGTAGAAATTCCAGGAGAAAAGAAGACCGGTTTCTTGCTCCGCGAAGACTTGGACGTCCTAAACGGCAGTCCTGTGACCACGGCCTCAATTCGCCTGCTTCCGAACTTCGATTCCTTCCTGCTCGCTCATCGAGAAAAGGACCACTTGCTGGCCGAGAAGCACTACAAGCGTGTCTACCGCAACCAGGGCTGGATCTCACCCGTGGTTTTGATCGGTGGCGCGATCGCGGGTGTTTGGTCTTACAAACTTCAGGGCAAGAAGCTGCTGGTAAACATCGAGCCATTCGGCAAGCTCTCGAAGACCCAGCGCGTCGGAATCGAACAAGAAGCCGAGAGCCTGGCGCTTTTCTTTGGGAGCGAACTCGACTTCCATCTTTCTTAGAGAATAAGCAACGCTGCTTCCGAAAGTGCCGAGATTTGCTTTTGTTGCTGCGGCATATGAGGATATTAATGAATGATAGTGAACTTCGCGGAGCGGGCGCACAATCACAACTGGGAACTCGACCCGGTTACGCGATCTCTGCTTGATACTGATTTCTACAAACTGCTGATGCTGCAGTTTATCTGGAAGCATTACCCGAAGACGCAGGTGCAGTTCACACTTTTCAATCGCTCGTTCAGGGGGCCCGTCGACACCTTTGCTCACGAAGAACTCATCGAGCAGCTCGATCACGCTAGAAACGTCCGCTTCCGCCGCTCTGAAATGGTCTGGCTCGCAGGCAATACGTTCTATGGCCGCCGCGGAATCTTTGAACCTGCCTTCCTGGAATGGCTGGAGCGCGACTTCCGATTGTCAGACTACGAGCTCTCAGTCAAAGACGGGCACTTTCATCTATCTTTCGACGGCCTCTGGACCGACACCACCATGTGGGAGCTCTATTCACTTTCCATCATCAATGAGCTCCGGACCCGGGCGAATCTAAAAAAGCTGAGCGAGTTCGGTCTCGATATCCTGTACGCCAAAGCCAAGACCAAACTCTGGAACAAGATCGAGCGCCTGCGCGGAGTTCCCAATCTCACCGTCGCAGATTTCGGAACCCGGCGCCGTCACAGCTTCCTCTGGCAGGAATACGTAGTCGGCGCCATGGCCGCGAATCTGGGCAGCGGCTTTACCGGAACTTCGAACGCTTTCCTCGCCCACAAGCACGATCTTGAGGCGATCGGAACCAACGCCCATGAAATTCCCATGGTGCTGGCCGCTCTGGCACCGCAAAATGATGATGAGGCGCTGAAAGCTTCTCAGTATCACGTCCTCGAGTTGTGGCAAAAGACCTACGACGGCGCGCTCCGCATTATGCTGCCCGATACCTTCGGAACCACGCAGTTCCTTGAGGGTGCTCCGGACTGGGTCGCCGATTGGACCGGCCAGCGCGTCGACAGTAAAGATCCCTATATAGCCGGTGATGAATACATCGAATGGTTGAAGTCCCGCGGCCGCGATCCTCGCGACAAACTCGTCATCGCTTCCGACGCCCTCGACGTCGATGACATCCTTGGCCTGCATGCTTACTTTGGGGGAACTCTGGCCCGTGGAATTACTGCCCGGGATTTTCGCAGCGCAGCCGACTTTCATGATCGGCGCAAGTGGACTCCAGGCCGCCGCATTCGATTCAGCGCCGGCTGGGGCACACTCCTGACCAACGATTTCCGCGGTTGCGATCCCAGCGGCAATGCCGGGTTTGACCCCATCAGCCTGATCAGCAAGGTGTCCAGCGTCGAAGGCCGCCCGGCGGTCAAGCTTTCCGATAACTACGCAAAGGCGCTCGGGCCGCCTCAGGAGATCGAGCGCTACCGCGGCGTCTTCGGCACGGTCGGAGTCAGTAATACTCCCGTAGTCACATAAGCCATTTCGATTCAAATATTTAGGCGCACTACGGTTACCAGCTAGTAATAGCACGCTAGGGCCATATACGCACACCGGGTGTTGAGATAATCTCCTTCTTGAGCAGCACTTGGGGGAGGGCTGATCAACATACGTCCCACGACTCTTAACAGAGTCTGGGGCGTTTTGTTTTGTGCCTTCCGGTCACATGCTCTCGATGGTTAACCGGGTCCGTCAACGCCCGCCCGACCTGCCCCGTATAACCAGCCCTGTATAATCGATCCCCTGCCTATGCGAGCCTTGCTTTCCGTGTGGACGTTTTCCCTGTGGATAAGCTTGCTTACCCCGACGCCCCTCGCGCAATCTTCTCCTGCCACGCCTCCCGCAGGTTCACCGTTGCAAACGACGCCAAGTCCAAGGCCACAATCGATCCCGCAGTTCGAAGACGTCACACAGAAGGCCGGGCTGACGGTCCCACACATCTCTTCCCCCGACAAGAAATACATCGTCGAATCGATGAGCGGAGGTGTAGGACTAATCGACTGCGACAACGACGGCAAACTCGACATCATCACCGTCAACGGTTCCACGGTCGAGCGTTATCGCCAGGGCGGCGACTTGATGATCACGCTCTACCATCAGGATACTGATCTCCCTGATAAGGATGCTAACAACAACGAGCTCCATTTCACCGACATCACCAAGTCCGCCGGCCTCACCCGCAAGGGCTGGGGCATGGGCGTGGCCGTGGCCGATTATGACAACGACGGCCTGCAGGACATTTACGTCACCGGTTACGGCGGCAACGCGCTTTATCACAATCTGGGCAACTGCAAGTTCGAAGATGTAACCGAGAAAGCCGGCGTGCGTGCCGGCGGATTCAGCACGGGAGCAGCCTGGGCTGATTACGATCGCGACGGCCGCGTAGACCTTTTTGTCTCTCGTTATGTCCACGTGGATATCGACAACTTGCCGCAGTTTGGCAACGATCCGCGATTCTGCCGCTTTAAGGGAGTGCTGGTGCAGTGCGGACCCTGGGGCATGCCCGGCGAATCGGATTTGCTCTTTCATAACAAGGGAGACGGCACCTTCGAGGAAGTATCCAAGAAGGCCGGCGTCGACGACCCTCATCACTACTACGGTCTAGGCGCGACCTGGGGCGACTACAACAACGACGGCTGGCCCGATCTTTACGTGGCCAACGACGCTGGACCGAACTTCCTCTATCGCAACAAGCATGATGGAACTTTTGAGGATGTCGGATTGCTCGATGGAGTCGCGCTCAGCGGTGACGGCGTGGAACAAGGTTCGATGGGCGTCGACTGGGGCGACTATCTTCACGAGGGTCGCCTGTCGATGATCGTCACCAACTTTGTGGAACAAGGCTCGACCCTGTATCACAACCTGGGCAAAGACAATTTCGCCGACGTCAGCCTGCGCGCTAAGCTGATCAAGCCGACCTATCCCTTCGTGAGCTGGGGCACTGCCTTTTTTGACATGGATAACGACGGCTGGCTGGACTTATTTATTGCGAATGGCCATGTTTATCCCCAGGTCGACACCATTCCCGGAGGAACGCCCTATGCGCAACCCATGCTGCTACTCCACAATCATCGCGACGGAACCTTCGACGACGTTTCTTCGGTCTTCGCAAGCATGCTTCCTGAATCGAGGCGGGGCGCCGCCTTTGGAGACATCAACAACGATGGCAACGTCGACATCGTTGTTCTCAACGTGGGCGAGCCGCCATCGCTCCTGATCAATCACAACGACAGTCCGAATCACCGCGTATTGTTCAAGCTCGTGGGAACGAAAAGCAACAAGGCCGCAATCGGCGCGCGAGTAACGGTTAAAGCCGGTACGCTCGTGCAATTCAGTGAAGTCCGCGGCGGAGCCAGCTACCTCTCGCAAAATGACTTGCGATTGCACTTCGGCTTGGCGGCAAACGACAAGATGAGCGAAGTGAGCGTGCGCTGGCCAAACGGTGAAACCGAAATTCTCCGCGACGTCCCGGCAGATTTCATTTACACCATTGTCGAGGGCGTAGGAATTCAGCAGAAGATGGCGCTTCCTGCGTTACCGCAACGGTGAAACACTCATCAGGCAGTCACATCCCGCAGCTCAGGAGAAAACAATGCAGAAGCGCAAACTTGGAAAAAGCAACTTAGAAGTATCAGCCATCGGCCTAGGCTGTATGGGAATGAGCTTCGGCTATGGTCCCCCTGCAGACAAAAAGGAGATGATCTCCGTTATTCGCACGGCCGTCGAACGCGGCATCACCTTCTTCGACACCGCCGAAGTTTACGGTCCTTTCACCAACGAAGAACTGGTCGGCGAAGCGCTGGAGCCACTTCGTGACCAGGTGGTGATCGCCACCAAATTCGGCTTCAAACCTGATCCCAATGGCGGACCGCGTTGGATCGGTCTGGACAGTCGTCCCGAACACATCAAGCAGGTCGTTGAGGCATCGCTCAAGCGGCTCAACACCGATGTCATCGATCTGCTCTACCAGCATCGCGTCGACCCGAACGTCCCTATCGAAGACGTCGCGGGAGCAGTAAAGGATCTAATGCAGCAAGGCAAAGTGAAGCACTTCGGACTTTCTGAAGCAGGAGTTCAAACGATCCGTCGCGCCCACAAGGTTCAGCCCGTCACCGCTTTGCAGAGCGAATACTCGCTGTGGTGGAGAGAGCCTGAGGCCGAAGTCATACCGGCACTCGAAGAACTCGGCATCGGATTCGTTCCATTCAGCCCGTTGGGCAAGGGTTTCCTCACCGGTAAGATCAGCGAAGATACAAAGTTCGACAAAACCGACTTCCGTAACATAGTCCCTCGCTTCACGCCGGAGAACAGGAAAGCGAATCAGGCTTTGGTGGATCAACTTGGCAAGTTCGCCCAACAGAAGAAAGCGACTCCAGCTCAGATTGCTCTCGCCTGGCTGCTTGCCCAGAAGCCATGGATCGTTCCGATTCCCGGCACCACCAAACTGCATCGGCTCGAGGAAAACATCGGAGCCACTAACGTCCAGCTTTCGCCCGATGATCTCCGGGAACTCGAGACCGTAGCCTCAAAGATCTCAGTGCAGGGCGCGCGGTATCCCGAAGAGCTGCAGAAAATGGTGGGCCGCTAAGTGGCAAGAACGAGCGCAAGAAAAGTGTGAGACCAAAGGCTCTTACACCACTCCGCCGTTTTAAACTACCGCGCTCGCATTGCGGCCACGGCCTTGACCATCATGGCCTTCAACACCTGTTGGTCCACATCAGCGAGCTTCTTGATGTAGAGGCATCCCTTGCCCGTCGCGTGCGTGCCTAGCTTTGCGAGCAGCGCCTTGAAGTCGCCCGACGCGGTCATGTTGTACAGGACACTTGCGGCCTTACGTGGCGAAAAGCCAATTAGTGGCATATCGCCCTCACGTCCACTCTCGTACCGATAGTGATAGCTGCCGAAGCCGATGATGGATGACCCCCACATTCGCGGCTTTTCTCCCGAGGCGCTTTGCATCACCTTGACCAGAGCCTTGGCATCTGCGCGCCTCGCGCGATCCGTGAGGCCATCGATAAACGCCGCCACACTTAGTTTCGTGGGCTTGGTCTTGTTGTCCGCCATTTCTCGCACCTTTCGTTCCCAAGTCTAAACAAGCTCCCCCTGATCGCCGAGATTTTCAGTAGATCCTTCCGGTTTTTCGGCTAGGCGCTTGCACGATTCGTTCTATTGCTTCAAGTGTGTCCGAGAACCAGAGCAGCAGTTGCTCTCGAATTGCGAGTGCACTCTGCTGGAGTGACTGCCCTCGTAAACGTCGAGCACATGCGGAATGCCCGCTGTCGATAATTCGGCAGATAAGGCCTGCGCTCCTAAAGGGATGTGTGTGTACTCGTCCTGGGCGCCGTAATCAATGTAAATTCCCTTCAGCTTGTAAATTTTTGGCAACAGAGCGGGTACGGCGTTCACCACGATGTGGGATTGGAATTCCGGGAAAACCTCGGGGTCAGGAGCCCAATGATCGCCTTCTCTCCGAACTGGCGAATCAGCGAAAGGGAATGGTTTCTGGGGATCAGGAGTAAAAGCTGCTTCTGCCGCGAGCATGGCCGCACCTAGTAGTTCACCATGTTCGGTCATGCCAGGCAGTTCTGACACCGACTTCACTTTTTGGGCTTGTTCCCAAACCTTGCTACCCAGCGCCAGGTCCCCCGCCAAAATAGTGCAACACGGACTCATTGCATACACATACCCGAAAACATCTGGGTGCTTGAAGGCAAGCATGAGCGACCCGTAGCCACCCATGGAGTGTCCGCCAATTCCGCGAGAGTCGGGGGATGCGAGGGTGCGGAAGTGAGAATCGACATATGCGACGACGTCCCGAACCACGTAGTCTTCCCAATCTCCAGTGGCCGACGAATTCGTGTAGAAACTTCCAAGCAGTTTGTTCAGCCCATTGGGCGCAACAATAATCATCGGTTCAATTGCATGTGCTGCAATTTGCTTATCCATCATCCGCTGGATAATCTCAGCAACTTTCAGCGCCGGCGTATCAGTATAGCCATGTAGAAAGTAAATCACCGCAAAGCGCCGTTGCGGCTCAGCAGCGTAGGCAGCTGGAAGGTAGATTCCAACAGGTTGATCGGAGGAGTCCCCGAAGAGGTTGTGCTCCAATCCGGCTGAGTGAACCTGAGCTTGCACAACCCTGGACTGACCAAACGAGGCAAGGCTGAAAGCGACAGAGAAGACTAAGGCAGCTGTTGTTGCTATGACACGTCGCGGCTTGATCATGATCATCCACGATTCTAGTCGCGAATTGTGGTATTGATGTGCTCCGCTCGACGAAAATCCACAGATCGTTGTGACATCTAACCTTGTCCAGGCCGCGTCACTAGCGCGATCATGGTCGAGGCAGTGACGGTTGGCACAAGCCAACTCGGCCCCACAGATCGTACCGCAAACTCTTTGACATCAATATTTTGCCCGCAACCGATTGAGGCAAATAGATAAATCGCTATTTCAGCGCTAATCCCATGACTCCAATAGATCGGGGGGGGAGGGGGGTATACCCGATTTCCGGCCTCGGCAAGATTCGCCAAAGCATTACCGCAAACTTTATTTTTCACTAGGCATCCGCCGCGAAAAGGCGGCGCAGATTAGAACGGCGCAACAACGACAGGTGCGATATTTCTCACGCACTTTGCGAGAAATGGGAACCTTTATTCGATCCCCATCTCTCTCTGGATTTGCTCCAGCGACGCGCCTTTGGTCTCCGGAACCATGGTCTTCACCCAGATAAGTTGCAGCACCATCATGCCGGCAAAGAACGAGAAGACGTAGCCAATCGGGAAAACGGAGACCACCTTCGGGAAGAAAGTAGTGAGCAATGCGGCAAAGATCCAATGCGTGCCGCAGCCCAGGCTCTGGCCCTCCGCGCGATGGCGATTGGGAAATATTTCTGAGATAAAAACCCAGATCACCGCTCCCTGGCCGATTGAGTGCGCTGCAACGAAGGCGAAAATACAAATCGGCACGATCGGGAAGTGACTGGTAAAGAAGGCCCATGCCACCAGCCCAAGCGAAGTGATGTAACCGACCGAGCCGATATAAAGGAGAGTGCGCCGGCCCAGCCGGTCAATCAGCCACAGTCCGACAAAAGTGAAAATCAGATTCGTGATGCCGATACCAATCGATTGCAGCAGTGCAGCTTTCGCGCCCAGGCCGGCAAGTTCGAAAATGCGCGGCGCAAAATACAAAATCGCATTGATGCCGGACATTTGATTGAAGAACGCGATGAGAATTCCGAGCAGGATTGGTTTACGAAGACGCATTGTCCAGAAATGTCCGGACGACGATTTTTGTTCTGCCGCTGCCGCAGCCATAATCTCATCGGCCTCGGCCCCGATCTGTGTCTTAGTGGCCTCGGGTTCAATGCGTTGCAGCACGTCGAGAGCAGACTTGCGATCGCCCTTCCGGCTAAGCAGCCAACGCGGGCTCTCGGGCAGCAGAAAACACAATGCAGCATAGATCAGCGATGGAAACGCCGCCACGCCCAGCATCCAGCGCCACGCATTATCGCCGACCCCGGCCAACAAAGCATTCGATACGTAGGCGATCAAAATGCCAAAAACAATGTTGAACTGGAACATCCCCGCAAGCAGCCCGCGATGTTTGGGTGGCGCGATCTCCGAGATGTACATCGGCGCAACCACGGTCGAGATGCCAATGCCCAACCCGCCGATGACTCGCGCGATCACGAAGACAGCAACGTTCGGCGCCAACCCCGATCCCACTGCGCCAACAAAGTACAGAATGCCAATCCAAAGCAGCGTGGCCTTGCGTCCGAATCGGTCCGCCGGCCAGCTGCCGACCAACGCACCAACGACCGTGCCATAAAGCGCAGAAGCCATGGCAATTCCGTGCAGGCCTGGGCTCAAGCCCCAAAGGGCCTGAATTGTTTTCTCGGCGCCCGAAATAACCACGGTGTCGAAACCGAAGAGAAAGCCGGCGAGCGCCGACGTAAGCGACCAAAAGAAGATGCGAGCATTCATAAGCGGGAAGAGCGTTGCTTGCCCAAACGATTCTTGCCGAAACGATTCTTGCCGAGACGATGGCGCGACTCACCCACGATCGAGTCGGGGTGCTGAGAGCTGTTTCATCCCTTGGTCAGCGGATAGCCCTTCTCCCGCCAGTCGCGAATTCCACCGTCCATCGAAATCACGTTGGTGTACCCCATCTTCTGCAGATTGTCGGCGGCCAGCGCGGAACGGAAGCCGCCGCCGCAGTAAAGCACAATCTCTGCACCAAGGTCAGGCACGCGGGCCTCGATGTCCCGTTCGATGATGCCTTTGCCCAGATGAATCGCATCGGGAAGATGGTCCTTGGCAAACTCGCTCTCTTCCCGCACATCCACGAGGAGAAACTTCTCGCCGCGATCCATCTTCTTCTTTACTTGCTCAACGTTGGTTTCACGCACGCGCTTCTTGGCTTCGTCTACGATCTTCAGAAAGCGCGGAGGATGTTGCGGATGGGCCATGAAGGTTTCCTTTCCCAGTCAGCGCTACACATCCTATCAAGTGTGGTTGAATTGTGCATTCGGGGTTCCCTTGATTCGGTTCGTCTGCTTCAGTTCGTCTGATTCTCGGTTAGCATGAAATGCGTGAAAGCGAACGAAACCACCAGAAAGATTGGTCTGGCGCGCGCCTTGTCGAAGCTGGGCTATTGCTCGCGCACGCAAGCGGCGGAGCTGATCCGCGCCGGTCGCGTGACCCTGAAAGGAAGAATCCAGCGCGATCCGGAAACGCCGGTTTTCGGGAAGCATGATCAAATTGCAGTCGATGGCAAGGTGGTTGCGCCTCCAGCGAAAATCTATCTCATGATGAACAAGCCTCGCGGCGTGGTGACGACGGCATCCGACGAAAGGGGCAGGAAAACGGTTTACGCGGCTCTAGGCGCGAACCTTACTACGGGGAACAAGAATCCGTCGAGGGAAACTTCACCCTGGATTGCGCCTGTCGGCCGATTGGACAAGGCCAGCGAGGGTTTACTGTTGCTGACCAACGATTCCGAGTGGGGCGCGCGCATCGCCACGCCGGAAACGCATTTGGACAAGACTTACCATGTGCAAGTAGGGACGGTCGCAGGGGAAGAGTTCGTTCGTGCGCTGGTTCATGGAGTGCAGACAAACGAAGGGGAAGTGTTACGGGCGAAACAGGCTTGCCGCCTGCGTGCAGGGCAGAAAAACTGCTGGCTCGAGATTGTTCTCGATGAGGGCAAGAATCGGCAGATCCGGCGCATGATCGAGGCTATGGGAGTTGAAGTGCTGCGGCTGGTGCGAGTAGCGATCGGTCCGCTACAGCTGGGCGATCTCGCGAAAGGCGAACACCGTTCGCTCACTGAGGACGAAAAGCGCATGCTTGATCGTGCGATGCGAGGTCGCCCATGAACGACCTGGTCTTTCTTTCTGCCGCGCTCATGGCAGAGCGAATCCGTAAGAAGAGGCTCTCGCCGGTCGAGATTGTAGACGCGCATCTGGGGCAGATCGAAAGACTGAATCCAACGCTAAACGCATTCGTCCAAGTAGACGCGGAGGGAGCTCGGCAGGTGGCTCAGGATGCCGAGATCGCCGTCATGCATGGAAAGACACTTGGCCCTCTGCACGGTATCCCCATCAGCATCAAAAGCTCTATGGCGGTAGCGGGAATGCTTTGCGAGTCGGGAACGCGGCTACGTGCCGGCTTCGTGCCCGTTCTAGATGCGCCGCTGGTGGCGCGATTGCGGGCCGCGGGCGCGATCGTGATGGGCGTAACCAACACTCCCGAATTTCTCATGGCGTGGGAAACCGATAACCTGCTTTATGGCCGCACTAATAATCCGTGGGACCTGCAACGCACACCCGGCGGCTCAAGCGGCGGCGAAGCGGCGGCGATTGCCGCGGGCATGTCCGCCGGCGGGGTAGGCAGCGATGGTGGGGGCTCGATTCGCGTGCCCGCTCACTTCAGTGGCATCTGCGGTCTGAAGCCGACGCCAGGACGGATTCCGGCGACCGGCCATTATCCCGTGTCCGCCGGGCCATTCGCACTAATCGGCGTCGTCGGCCCGATGGCGCGCGCGGTTGACGATTTGAAAGTTCTGTTCGAAGTGATGCAGGGACCTGATATTGGCGACGCCTGCGCTGCCCCAGTTCCCGTGCGTTGGCCGACTGAACATGAAACCAGAAAACTGAGAGTTGGTTATTTCGAAGACGACGGTCGCACCCTAGTCACGGCAGGAACTCGCGCGGCAGTGCGCTCTGCGGCAGAAGCCTTGCGCGGCGCTGGATTTCAAGTGGAACACTTCCAGCCGGAGGGACTCGAAGAAGCTCGCCGACTGTGGCACAAGTTTTTCGTGGTCGCGGGCGGAATGCTGCTGCGGCCAATGTTCGGAGGAAGAGAATCCGACCTCAGCCCTCTTCTAAAACAGTTCCTGGAGTGGTCCGCCGCCGAACCTGCGCTCACCGGCGAGACTCTGCTCGAGGTCTGGATTCAGCGCGATGCACTCCGCGCACGATTTCTCAAGCAGATGGAGCACTATCCAATCTTGGTGTGTCCGGCAGCGGCGATCCCGGCATTCCGGCACGGGGAGCGCACTTGGCAGGTGGAAGGCAAAACAGTCCATTATCTCGATGCCTGGAGCTACACGGAGTTCTTCAATCTGTTGGGCAATCCCGCTGCAGTGGTTCCAGTCGGCCACTCGTCTGAGAGGCTACCGATTGGTGTGCAGATCGTCGGACGACCGTGGCAAGAAGAGCAGGTTTTGTCGGTCGCCGCCGCGCTTGAGAGAGAATGCGGCGCCTGGAGAATCCCACCCACTCGATGAAGCGTCTTGATCGTTCGATAGTACTTTTGCACTATTCCCCGGGGGCACCCGCCTGAGTAACGTGTTTCGCAGTGATTTCAGCTGCTTGGGCGGCTGAAAATCCTGGCGCCGTAGTGTCTAAACTGTTGTCGATGCGAGAAAACGGACCATCCCGAGGTTTTGGCGGCCGCGCCTTGTCCTGGCTGCTGCCATTCCTGGTGATCTCGGCCGCCTATCTTTATACCTTTCCTCAGCCGAACATCTTCTATGCCGGTGTAGTTCTGTTGCACGCGGCGGCCGGAGTGGTCACCGCGATTCTGCTGGTTCTGGCGCTGGTTCGATTGCTGCGGGAAGGAAGCTTTCTTGCGCGCGCGGGATGGTTGCTGATGGCAGCGGGCGCCGTGCTCGGAATCGTTCTCATAAAAACCGGAACGCCACGCACCGAATGGAAATGGCTCTACCTCCACATCGTGATTTCGCTGGTCGGAGTCGCACTGCTGATTGCTGCCAAACTGGGAGAGCGTGGATGGCTGGCCGCCAACGCCGCGACCGCCATTCTGCGTACAGCAATCTGCCTGGTCGTGCTCGCCGGAGCCGGCTATGGTGCGCGCTACATGCGCGAAAGTTGGCAGACGCGCGGCCGCATCGAGAATCCCGCCATGCCGCCCGCCAACATGAACGCCGAGGGTGACGGGCCCTCGGGGCCGTTCTTTCCCAGTTCCGCGCAGGTGTATGGCAATCAGAAAATCCCGAGCAAGTTTTTCATGGAGTCTGACTCCTGCAAGCGTTGCCACGAGGACATCTACAACCAGTGGTTCAGCTCGGCTCACCATTTTTCATCGTTCAATAATCAGTGGTACCGGAAGTCAATCGAGTACATGCAGGATACGATCGGGACCAAGCCCTCGAAATGGTGCGGTGGCTGCCACGATCCGGCCGTGCTCTACGCCGGGATGATGGACACTCCGATCAAGCAGATCGTGCACCGTCCGGAATCGCAGGCTGGCCTGGGCTGCATGATGTGCCACTCCATCGCGAACGTGAAGAGCACCATGGGGCAGGGCGATTTTTACCTTGAGTATCCCAAGCTGCACGAACTCGCGGCCACGCAAAACCCAGTGGCGCGCGCCCTGCACGATTTCGTGATCCGACTGAATCCCGAACCGCACCGGCGCGTGTTCCTCAAACCGTTCATGCGCACGCAGACGGCAGAGTTCTGCTCCAGCTGCCACAAGGTACACCTCGACGTGCCGGTCAACAGCTACCGTTGGTTCCGCGGCTTCAACGAATACGACAACTGGCAGGCCAGTGGAGTCTCCGGTCAAGGCGCGCGATCGTTCTACTATCCGCCGAAGCCGCAGCAGTGCGCTGATTGCCACATGCCCATGGAGTCTTCGAAGGACGCGGGCAACATCGACGGTCTCGTACACTCGCATCGCTTCCCGGGCGCGAACACCGCGCTGCCGACGGCGAATGAAGACGCTGCGCAACTGAAACTGACCGAAGCATTCCTGAAGAGCGGCGCTCTTACCGTGGATATTTTTGCACTGTCTCCGGCTCAAGCCGTTTTGAAAACGGGGGCAACGATCCAACCGGAGCTGGCCACCACGTTTGCAGTGGGCGAAGAGGCGGAAACCAAAATCACTCCAAGCTCTGAAACAGGAGCAGAGGGAGAAGCTGCTCCGGTCACCGCGCCGTTGAACCTGGTGCAGCCTGCATTGCGCCGCGGCGATACCGTGCGCGTCGACGTGGTGGTACGCACGAAAAAAGTCGGCCATTTCTTCCCCGGGGGAACGGTCGATGCATTCGACACCTGGCTCGAGTTGAAAGGCACGGACGACAAGGGCCAGACTATTTTTTGGAGCGGGATGGTGGAGGACAATGGCAAAGGTCCGGTGGAAAAAGGCGCGCACTTTTACCGCTCGTTGCAGATTGACGCACACGGCAATCCCATCAACAAACGCAATGCCTGGGCTACGCGCGCTGTTGTGTATGTGCGGCTGATTCCTCCCGGCGCAGCGGATACGGTGCATTACCGCGTGTCGATTCCTGAAAATGCCGGCAACAAGATCACGCTGCGCGCACGCTTGTGCTACAGAAAATTTTCGTGGTATGGCACGCACCAAGCCTTCGCCGGCCAGCCTGACCCGGCATCGCCGAATTCGGTTGCGCCTGACTACGACGATCGCCCGACAGTGTTCACGGCATCGCTGAGCGGGGTTTCGGCGAAGCAGGAAAAGATTCCCGACCTACCCATCGTTGCCGTCGCGGAAAATGAAGTGACGCTGCCGGTAGCCGCCCACGGCGTGCCCTCCCCCAAACCCAAGACCATTGTGAAAAAAGACGAATGGCAGCGCTGGAACGATTACGGAATCGGCTTGTTCCTGCAGGGCGATCTCAAGGACGCAGGTGCAGCTTTCCAGAAAGTTACGGAGGCTGATCCCAACAATCCCGACGGCTGGGTAAACATTGGTCGCTGCGCGGTGCAGGAAGGCGACATGGAACGCGCTCGCATCGTGCTGGAGAAAGCGCTGGCTTTGTCCCCGAATCTGGCGCGGGCCAACTACTTCTATGCCCGAGTACTTCGTGCGGACGGCAATTACGACGGCGCAGCCGCACGCCTGCGCGTCGTTCTGGCGCAGTATCCACGCGACCGCGTCGCCCTGAATGATCTGGGGCGCATTCTCTTTCTGCAGCGCAATTATGCCGACGCCGTGAAGACCCTGCAATCCGTGCTGGCGATTGATCCTGAGGACTTGCAAGCGCACTACAACCTGATGCTTTGCTATAACGGACTGGGTAACGAAAAGCTCGCGAAGCAGCACGAGGCACGGTACCTGCGATTCAAAGCCGATGAGTCGTCCCAGGCGATCACGGGGCCGTATCGCCAGCTGCATGCGGAAGACAATAATGAGAGGCAGGCGATTCACGAGCATGTTTCCGTGCCTCTGCCAGCACTGGCGTCTAAACGGGTGAGGACCGCCGCATCGTCCGCTGGAGCCTCCGAATGAGCCAGACGTTTTCTAGATTGCTCGGTGCCGGAGCCTGCCGTGAGATTCGTCGAGAGGCATTTGCGCGGTGGGTCGTTCTTTTATTGGCGCTACCCGTGTTGGCGCTGCCCGTCCACGCGCAGCAGGTTCACTTTCGTGACATCACGAGCCAAGCTGGACTCCGCTTCACCCACAACAACGGCGCGTTCGGGAAGAAGTGGCTTCCGGAAACCATGGGGCCGGGCTGCGCTTTCATTGACTACGACAACGATGGTTATCCTGACATTCTCCTGGTCAACGGCGAAGATTGGCCTGGACATTCCCACGCGGGAGCGACAACCCCAAAGCTATACCATAACAATCGCGATGGAACCTTCAGCGATGTAACCCACAAGGCCGGGCTCGACGTGCCCATGTTCGGCTTGGGAGTAGCGATCGGGGACTACGACAACGACGGCTTCGACGATATTTTTATTACAGCGTTAGGACAGAGTCATCTCTTCCACAACAACGGCAACGGCACTTTCACGGAGGTTACCAAGGTTGCCGGCTTGTGGGGGCCGAACGAATTTTCGACGAGCGCCGCATGGGTCGACTATGATCGCGACGGCAAACTCGATCTGGTGGTCGCCAACTACGTGCAATGGAGCGAGCAGAGCGATCTCTACTGCACCCTCGACGGAGCGCACAAGTCTTATTGCACGCCGGAATCGTACAAGGGAACGTCGGTGCGGCTGTGGCACAACCTCGGCGGCGGCAAGTTTGAAGACGCGACGCAGAAGACTGGCCTGGGCGACCCAACATCGAAAAGCCTCGGAGTCGCCGTCCTCGATTACAACGGAGATGGCTGGCCCGACATTCTGATCGCCAACGACACCCAGCCCAACAAGCTTTACCTGAACAAGAAGGATGGAACGTTCGAGGAGCGGGGTGTTCCGTCTGGCATAGGATTCAGCGAAGATGGAGTCGCGCGCGCCGGTATGGGCGTCGATGCCGCTGACTACGACCGGAGCGGCCACCCCAGCGTCATCATCAGCAACTTTGCCAATCAGATGGTCTCGCTTTATCACAACGAGGGCAACGGCCTGTTCGTGGATGAGGCTCCGCAATCTGAAGTAGGACGTGCCACGCTGGTTACGCTCGGCTTCGGCTGTTTCTTCTTTGATTACGACAACGATGGCTGGCCCGACATTTTTGTGGCCGACGGCCATATCGAAGATGCGATCGAGCGTGTGCAGAAGCGTGTCAGCTATGCCGAGCCTGCGCATCTTTTCCGCAACATGGGCGGAGGCAAGTTCCAGGAAGTGACTGCGCAGATGGGACCAGCCTTCGCTGCGCCGAGGGTGGCGCGGGGTGCGGCCTACGCCGATATCGATAACGATGGCTCTTTGGATGTGCTTGTGACCACCAACGCCGGTCCGGCGTTCCTGTTCCACAACGAGGGTGGGACGAATCATAGCCTGCGTTTGAAACTGGTGGGGACGAAGTCGAACCGCGATGGCATCGGCGCGGTGGCGCAGGTCACCTCCGGAAGTGACAAACAGTGGAAGATGCTGCGCTCAGGATCTAGTTATCTGTCGCAGAGTGAGTTGGTGCTCACGTTCGGCCTGGGCGCGCAGACTAAAGCTGACAGCATCGAGATTCGATGGCCCAGCGGGCAGGTTGATAAACTCTCGAACGTCAACGCTGGACAGACTGTTACGGTCGAAGAAGGCAAGGGCATCATGGGCCAGCGCGCCTACGCGCTTCGGCCAAAGTCCAATTGACGATTAACCTGTGTTCCGTGGCGTCCCGTGTGGTTAAATCTTTAGTCGAATGACTCCCAGAATTTCAGCTGCTTTCGCCGGCATACTGCTGGCCGCATTTGGCTTGTTCGCGACCGCGCCTCAGATTCAGCCGAAAGCGAATCCGGCGGAGGCTGCGCGCCTGAACAATCTGGGCGCGGCTTACATGAACCAGCAGCTTTTTGAGAAAGGACTCAAGTGCTTCCAGCAAGCGGCCGAACTCGACCCTAGACTGAGCATCGCGCGGCTGAATCAAGGCATTGCCCTTTTGAATCTGCAAAAGATTGACGAAGCCAAAGCGGCCTTGGAGGATGCGCTCAAGCAGGATCCGAAAAATCCGAACGCCTGGTACAACCTTGGCCTGCTGGCAAAAAATACGGGCGAAGCTCAGGCTGCGATTGATGCCTTCAGGCACGTAGTCGAACTCGACCCGAACGACGCTGACGCCCGGTATTTCCTGGGCTCGTCCTATGCGCAAGCCAAAGAGTTTCCACAGGCGATCGACGCCTTTCAGCACGCGCTGGAATTGAACCCGCTGCACGCCTCGGCGGAGTTTGGGTTGTCGCGCGCCTACCAGCAATCGACTGACATTGATCATGCGCGCGAGCACCTGAAAAAGTTCCAATACATCACGCAGAACAAACTTGGCGCGGCGCTGAGTCTCGCCTACGGCGAGCAGGGGCAATACTCGCGCGCGGTCGAGGCGCCGTCGGCGGTGTTGAAAGCACCTGCGCAGATTAAGGTGCAGTTTGTGGATGTAACCAAGGAAGCGGGCTTGGCCGTGGCCGCCGCTATCGGCGATCCTCAGTTCTTCCATGGACCGGGCGCGTGCTTCCTCGACTATGACAACGATGGGCTCATCGACCTCTTAGTTACGGACTATGGCGCTCAAGGCGGCATATCGCTCTACCACAATCTCGGGCACGGCAGGTTCGAAGACGTGACCGCCAAGGCTGGATTGGATCCCAAATCGCACGCGATTGCGTGCACCGCAGGCGATTACGACAATGACGGGTACGCGGACTTGGCCCTGAGTTCCATGGGGCGGGTCTTGTTGCTACACAATGAAAAGAACGGCACGTTCAAAGACGCAAGCGCGCTTTTGCCGGTGAAGCCGAATGGATCAGTGCGCAACGGAACATGGATTGATTATGACCACGACGGAGATATTGATCTGTTCCTTGGTAGCTCCGCAAAAGGGAGCTACAAGGGTTCTCCTGTGAGTGATGAGCTGTGGCGCAACAACGGAGATGGCACGTTCTCAGACGTGACCGAGGAAAAAGGGATAGCCGGGTACGGAAATCACTGGACTGCTTTGGGAACCGATTACAACAATGACCGTGCGGTGGACATTTTCGTACCCGGACTGGACCCTGTTATCTTTGAAAACCCACGCGAAGGGAAATTCATTGCTCGCCAACCCTGGGACAAACATTCAATCCAAGACAGCACTGGAATTGCTATCGCGGATTTCGATCATGACGGATGGATGGATTTGGTGACCACACATTTTGGCCAGGATGTGGCTGCGCTATCGCTTTGGCATAACGATCACGGAAAGGGTTTTCGTGCAATACCGTTCCCGAAGACTGATCTTGAGGTTGCTTTCGGCGTAGCCGCATTCGACTACGACAACGACGGCTGGGTGGATATCGCCGTTGTCGGCCAAACAGAGCGAGAAATGAAGGAGGGTAAGGGCGAAATCCGCCTGTTCCGCAATCTGGGGTCTGATGGGTTCAAAGACGTCACCGTCGATGTTGGACTCGACAAGATTCAACTCAAAGAGCCGCGCGCCATCATCACTGGCGACTACGATGGTGATGGCGCGACCGATCTGCTTATCACGCAGAATCATGGGCCCGCCGTGCTGCTGCGCAATGAAGGTGCCAATCAGAATCACTGGATGCGGCTTTCGCTTAAGGGATTGGCAGACAACAAGAGTGCGATCGGTACTAAGGTGGAGGTGTTCGCGGGCGGGAACCGGCAGAAGTTTGAGATTGCCGGCTCGTCGGGATACCTGGGGCAGAACTCTACCGATATCGTGGTCGGGCTGGGTGATTCAAAAGAGGCCGACATCGTGCGTATGTTGTGGCCGACTGGAGTGTTGCAAGATGAAATCAACGTGACCGGCGACCGGCAGCAGAATTTCACCGAGATTGACCGCCGCGGCAGTTCCTGTCCCACGCTGTTCGTATGGAATGGCGAGCGCTACGAGCTGGTGGCCGACATGCTGGGCGCGGGCGTGGTAGGGCACTGGATTGGGCCCGGACAGCGTGATGTTCCGCGGCCAGTTGAGTACGTCAAGATTGATCGCAACGCCATTCGAGAGAAAGACGGCGGGCTCAGCTTTCGTTTCATGGAGCCGCTGGAGGAAGCCGTGTACCTCGATCAGGTGCGGGTGCTGGCTGTTGATCATCCCGATGATCTTAATGTGTATCCCAACGAATATTTCGCATCGAACCCGCCGTACCCTGAGTTCAAGGTGGTGGTGAGCAAGAGTGCAGACGCCCGCTCGCCCGCGGGCGCGTGGGATGAGCATGGGCACAATGTGCTGAGTGATCTGCTAGCGCATCGTTACTTCGGCGATTTTGCGTTGACACAATTTCAGGGCTTTGCCCAACCGCATAGCCTGACGCTCGATCTGGGCGAGGCTTATCGCGGTGGCCCGCTGTGGCTGCTGATGCATGGCGAAGTCGAATACTTTTCGGCGAACAGCATGTATGCTGCCTCGCAAGCCGGCGTGCAGGCGATCTCTCCCTTGGTTGAAGCTTTGGATTCAAACAACCGATGGGTGCGGGTGATCGACGACATGGGTTTCCCTGCCGGTGGGCCGCGCACCATGACCGCCGACCTCACTGGCAAACTGCCGCCGGGGACGCAGAAGATTCGCATCACTACCAACCTGCAGATTTATTGGGACAGCATTCTCGTGAGCCGCACGCCGCAAGCTTCTGGAGACGCGGCTCAAAGTCCCCGTGTGACGCCGGTTCCGCTGGTCCGCGCCGATCTTGGCTTTCACGGATTTCCGCTGAAGATCGAAGGCTCGCCGCCGGGGAACGTTCAATACATTTATGAGAAGACCAGTGCGACTGGGCCGTATACACGTCCCATGGGCACCTACACCCGCTATGGCGATGTGTTGCCGCTGCTCACCGCGCTGGACGATCAGTTGGTGGTATTCGGTTCGGGCGATGAAGTTCGTCTCGACTTTGATCCGTCGAAATTGCCCGCACTGCCTCACGGCTGGGTGCGCGATTATTTCTTCGCTGCCTACGGCTACGAGAAAGACATGGACTTTTACGCCGCGGAAGGCAACTTCGTGGCACCGCTGCCGTTCCTCAGGATGGGTGATTATCCTTATGCACCGGGCAAGTCATTTCCGCTCGACGATGCGCATGTGAACTATCTTCTCGAATACAACACGCGGCATATGTCAGGGAATGAGCAGCGCGGGTACTGGTTCGACTACGGGAAGTGAAGCGACTCGGATCAGTAGAGAATCGTTTTAACATTGACATTTGCGGCCCTGCATAATTGAATAGGCGGACCCATGGAAACTACCCCGGTTGTTGCTGCTTCCGCCCCACGCCTGCGTCGCACGCTTACTCTTTGGGATTTGATTCTTTATGGCGTGATCGTGATTCAGCCGGTCGCGCCCATGTCGGTGTTCGGCGTGCTCAGCAATCGAGGGCACGGTCACGTGGTCACTACGATTCTGATCGCGATGATCGCGATGCTTTTCACGGCGATCAGCTATGGGCGGATGGCACGCGCTTATCCCAGCGCGGGTTCGGCCTTTACGTATGTCGGGCAGGAGATCAACCCGGCGCTTGGCTACGTGACGGGATGGAGCATGGTGATGGATTACCTGCTCAATCCCATGATCTGCATTATCTGGATCAGCCAGCAAGCGCATGTGTTTGCACCGGGGGTGTCGTATGCCGCCTGGGCGGTTATTTTCGCGTTGATGTTTACGGCCTTGAATGTGCAAGGCGTGAAAACTTCGGCTCGAGTGAATACGGCGCTGGCTGCGGGGATGGGAGTGGTGATTGCCATCTTCTTTGTGGCGGCCGCGCGCTATATTTTTGGCCATCCTCACGATGGTGCGGCGTTCTTTACGCGGCCTTTTTACGATCCCGCGAGTTGGAATACGAAAGCAGTGCTGGGCGGTACCTCGGTTGCCGTGCTTACCTATATTGGTTTTGACGGCATCTCCACGCTTTCAGAAGAAGCGGAGAATCCGCGGCGAAACATTCTGCTGGCGACGGTGCTGGTTTGTGTGGTGATCGGGATTATGTCGGCGTTCCAGGTGTATGCGGCTCAGCTCATCTGGCCGGCCTCTGAACCGTATCCGAACATGGATACAGCTTTTACTTTCGTGGCGGGACGCGCCTGGGCGCCGCTGTTCGCGATTGTCGGATTCACGCTGGTGGTGGCGAACTTCGGTTCGGGGATGGGCGCACAACTTGGTGCGGCGCGGCTGCTTTATGGCATGGGGCGCAGTAACGCTTTGCCCAAGTCTTTCTTTGGCGCGGTGGATGCCAAGCGGCGAGTTCCGCGCAACAACGTCCTGTTTGTAGGCGCGCTCGCTTTAGCGGGAGCATTTCTGCTTCCCGCGCTGGCTGGGGCGACCACTGGCTATGATCTGGGCGCGAACCTGCTTAATTTCGGGGCGCTGATTGCCTTTATGGGCGTTAACGCTGCGGCATTCGTCCGCTACTACCTACATGAACCAGAAAAGAAGTTGGGCAATCTGCTCCCGCCGGTTCTGGGTTTTGTAATCTGCTTTTTTCTATGGATTAGTTTGAGTTCTAAAGCTCTGGTTTTTGGGGCGATCTGGATGGCAGTGGGAATCGCGATCGGTGCGTGGAAGACCAAAGGGTTCCGAGGCAATCTGGTCGACTTCGAATTGCCGCCGGACGAATAAGACGCGCTGGAGAGTGAATGCTAGGTTCGATCGACATTGTGGCTTTTGTTCCGACGAAGGACACCGAGAAGGCGAGAGCTTTTTACGAAGGCGTGTTGGGGCTCCGCTTTGTGAAGGACGACGGAT
>Ga0210396_10001807_pt1 | contig 22434 bp, 19 predicted proteins | sample IncBWH17OmetaG_FD_155466 | JGI IMG/M metagenome (GOLD analysis project Ga0210396, IMG submission 155466) | Forest soil microbial communities from Barre Woods Harvard Forest LTER site, Petersham, Massachusetts, United States - Inc-BW-H-17-O ... | reverse complement strand
CGCCTCGACAAACCAGACCAGGCAGAACCCTTCGCAGGCCAACAAGTCAAGGTAGTGGGCACCCTCGACCCCAAAACCAACACCATCACCGTGCGCTCCATAGCCGCAGATACCCCGCCACCAACTCACCAGAAGTAGGGCGGGTGGCCCGGTGTTGATTTCTGCAAAGGATCATTGAAACTCCGGGAACGCTTGGCCTCCGCATTCCCAAACACACGGAGGGTGCTCCACCCTAGGTTTGGTTAGGGTGGGTCTTGGGGTTCGATTCAAACGCTCCCTATACGAAATCGATCGGCGTCTGGCACACCTTGACGCGGGCGCCTCTTCAGGTGGCTTACCCTTTGTGTGGTCTTACCTATCCTCATCAAAATGCTTTTGGATCACTTGATGCGCGAATTGCTCTTCGGCGGGACTCCAGGCCACTAAGGGCGAGGTCAGCAAATCAAGTTTCTTCGGATCAAGATCCGCATGTCTTCCAAGAATTCGCCGCCGTTCATCGTCATGAAGAATCTTTCGAATCATGACGTTGACTGCACGCCAAATTATATCAATGGGTGGAATATGGCTTTTGAGTACCTCATACGCGATGCCAACGGCAATGTCGTAGAAAGCTGGGAGAAAAAACATCCCGGAGTGGGCCGAACTTTTAGCCCCATGGTGTCACGCTCTCTAAAGCCGGGTGAGACTTTGGAATCGGTAGAAACAATCAGCACTCACTACGACATGATCCAACCTGGTGAGTACACGGTCCAAGTTTCGCGAAGAGTTTCAAACAACGCGAAGGATGGCGTCGTGAAGTCGAACAAAATTACAATTACGGTCAATCCGAAACCAAAAGGGCCTCCACCGCCGCAGCAGTAGAAATGAAGTCTAAGCTTGGAAGACTTAAATGAAGTTCGTAGTGCTATCTTCTCTGGTCGCATGGGTTCTCTTTTTGATGCTACAGAGTTCCGCCAACGGGGCAAAGGATCCGTTTTCCGTGGTTGTAGTGGCACAGTGGCCCAGCGAGAAAGTTGGCTCAGACCTTACGGTCCTGGCGACGATCACCAATACTTCATCGAAAAAGATCACGATTAACGATCGTCAACCTTATTGTGACTACAGAATTGATATTCATGATGAGGTAGGCAACGTCCCGCCAACGGACAAGTGGAGGAAAGAGGTGAACTGGGGCGATTCTTCAGGATTCGAACTCAGCGGTAGGAACATTCCTCACGAGTTGGCACCGGCGAAATCTTATAAGGACCGGTTGGACCTCAAGCAATGGTTTGTGATCAGCCACCCTGGAAAATACACGGTCCAAATAGGAAGAAAGATTCCCGACGAACTTGGCAAAGGGTGGGTCGAGTCCAACACGACAACTCTAACTGTCACGGAGCAGTCCGAATGAAGGCTTTTCAAGGATGCACTGCGTAGGTCTGGGAGAATACGGAGTTGCAAAATAGGGAACCGGGGACAGACGAGACGTTTTCGAATGAAACTTTCCGTTCGAGAATACTCAGCCTGACGATATTCATAGATTTATATACATCTTTAGTAAACAAGATGATATACTTACAGCGTAATGCTCGAAGCACGCCGTTGTGTTTCCATTTCGGCTCGCCCTGAGCGCTTTTCGCGAAGGGTCGGCACGCTCACTCCTCCGCCTAGCCCCCAAATTCCCCTAAGTCCTTTGCTTCCCCTACATACAGGCCATTCTCCCGCAAGTCCTTTCCCTCCAACACTTACGCAAAAAGGTGGGGGGGTGTCACCTCCATTGCTCCGACCAAGTCTCACTCCTCGGTCCCCAACGCTCCATTTCGGAACTCGTCCACGGTAGCTTCCCGTGCCAGCTATTTGTCTCCGTTGACCAGCAACAGCGCGAAGCCGTCGTAGCTTTTGCCGCCTACGATTTGCATGGCGGTCGCGCTGACCCGAGGCTCGCGAGACGCCATTTCGAGAAAGCGGCGAATGCCTTGAATGTCGGCGTTGTCGCTATTCGCGTCGACGACTTTCCCGCTGCGCACCACATTGTCCGCAAAGATCAACCCGCCGCGCCGCGTGAGCTTCAGCGCCCACTCAAAGTACTCCGCCATTTGCGATTTGTTGGCGTCGATAAAGATCAGATCGAACGGTGGCAATTTCTCCGCCGCAATTTTGGGCAAAGTCTCCAACGCAGGACCAAAACGCAAATCGATCACCTCATTCAGTCCCGCGAAGGCGATATTCTTCCGCGCCACATCCGCATGTTTTGCATCCGCTTCGAGCGTAGTCACTTTCCCGCCGGCCGGAAGCGCCCGCGCCATCCAGATCGTGCTGTACGCGCCGAGCGTCCCAATCTCCAGAATGTTTCGCGCGCCAATGCTTCGCGCCAGGATCTGCAGCAGTTTGCCTTGCGTCGCAGACACATTGATCGGCGGCAAACTTGCCTCCGCGCTGGTGCGCAACGCGTGTTCCAACGCCGGATCGGCCGGAGCCAACAACCCGCCAAGATAGTCATCCACCGCCGTCCAAACTTCTTGTGTCATGACGTTTCACTCCTCGCTCTCGAACGTTGCTTAAAATCTCCATCCATACCCAAACGCGAATTGAATGGTGTGGCGCAAATCGCCGCCCGGCACCGGCACGCTGGTTCCATTGTCATTCACATTGCGCGTGCCAAAAAACACATGTGTGTCGCCCACTTCCAGCCGCAACGTGCTTCGCTCCGCCGGATAAAATTCGATAATCCCGCCCAGATCAATCACGAAACTGGTGGCCCGCTCGTAGCTATACGTCAAGCTGTTAGGCGTAACCGTAACTCCGGCCAGCGCCTTCGAGTAGCTGTTAAATCCGGGACGCACTTTCCCGAAAAATCCAAAGTGGTTGCGCCGGATTCCGCCCTTCACGCCGAACAAGCCCTGCAAGATTTCTCCGCCGTCGTGCGGCCCAGAGCTGTTGGTGCTCCGCGGGTAATACAGCAAATCGCCATCCAGATAAAAAACGCGATACAGCTTGTAAGACGCATAGCCGCCAAATCCCGGATCAGTGCGCGTCCCCTCCGTCGCGCCTTCCCGGGTGATAATCATGGTGCTGAACACCGGGCCAACTTCCCATCGTCCCGAGACCGCATGCTCCGGCTCGTTCTCAATCCAGCCGCCGGGCCGGTACGCCACCCCGAAGCTCAGCCGCGTAGTATCGCCGATTCTTCCTTGTGCTGTGCCGCCGGCCGATCCCGGCCCGCGTGGTATCGTGGCATTCGGCACCCGGTACGGATTGCCTTCAATGTCCGCACGCAGCACCCAACGGTGCGTCATGTAATATTCAAAGCCGCCGCCAAGATTCAGAACGAAATAGTTGACCGCCTTCGAGCCATACAGCGTCGTAGGATCGCCATTGAAATACAAAACATCGCTGAAGTGGAGCAGCCCCGGCCGCACCAATCCAAACACCGCGAATCGCCGCGTTTGCACCACCTTTGCGCGTATGCCGAACACGGCCTGCAGCGACTGTCCACCTTGTCTGTATAGCTGCGGAGCCGCATTTTCCGGGAAAAAGTCGATTTGCGATTCGATCGCCAGCCGCCGGTTTAAATTCCAGTCGAATCGCCCGCCAAATCCCGGATAACTCTTGCTACCTCCGCCCGGCGGTGCCTGCTGAATGGTGGAAAACTGCCCCCCCAATTCAAATCGCGTATAGATATCCTGCGCATGCGCCGCTACGGAAATTAGCGAAATAAAAACCAGCGCCAGAAAAGCGCGGCGGCAATTAAAAGAAAGCAACGACCCCAAAGACGATTCTCCTCGAACATCACGCGAACCATGAATTTAACCATCTATTTCTTTGGCGAGCGAATTCTATCTTGAATTGCGGAAGCGGTGACAGGAAATGGTGGCACGAGATTGCGGTTCATCCCGAAACCGAATATCGTGACAAGGCTACAGAAATCGACGAACCAGTTTGGAGAATCGCATGCCGAGAATTTCTCGCTCGCTCATCCCGTTAATTGCTTCGGGCCTGCTCGCCACTTTTGCCTTCGCGCAAGGTTCCGCGGATCACCAGACGGCCTCGTCCAACGCCGCACCTTCTTCCGCTTCGTCGATCACCGACCCGCTGCGCTCTTTGTTCTTCGTTCAGCAATTCGATGAAGTCGATATTTCTCCCGACGGCAAAAAAGTAGCCTGGGTCGAAACGCAAATCGACGAGAATGGCGCTCAGACTGGAAACCACGACATCTACATTTCTGAATATACAAAGGACCAAAAGCCGGTGCGCATTACGGCGGCCGCGCACGGCGCACACTTCAACGAACTGGGATTGGCTTGGTCGCCTGACAGCAAACAGCTGGCGTTTCTATCAGACGCGGAGAAAAAAGCGCAGCTCCAGTTGTACGTCTACTCTGTGGACGGCGGTTCCATCAAGAAGCTAACAACGTCGACCGGGCTGCTTGGCACTCCAGCATGGTCGCCCGATGGAAAAAGTATTGCTGTGCTGTATACGGAAAATGCCACGCGAGACGCCGGACCTCTGGTCGCCGAAACTCCGGAAACAGGAGTAATCAAGGACGCCTTCTTCGAGCAGCGCCTCGCCGTCGTGGACGCATCAGGTGGCGCACTGCGCTCCATCACTCCAGATGACACATACATTTACGAATACGATTGGGCGCCCGATTCGAAAAGCATTGTGCTAACCGCGGCCAAGGGCAATGGCGACAGCAATTGGTACATCGCAGAATTATTTGCGGTAGATGTTGCGTCCGCCAGCATGAAATCGCTCTACAAGCCGAAATTGCAAATCGCTCGCCCGGTCGTTTCGCCCAATGGCAACAGTGTCGCGTTCATCGAAGGGTTGATGAGTGACGAAAGTTCTGTAGGCGGCGACGTGTTCGTGATTCCGAGAAACGGCGGCGCTCCTCGCAACCTGACACCAGATCGCAAAGCCTCCGCTTCACTCCTGGCTTGGACGACTGATGGCAAGCTCATCGACATGGAAAATATTGATGGCGAATCCAGTGTGGCTCGCATCGATTTGGCGAACGGACATATCGAAAGCCTCTATCGCGCGCCGCAGTTGCTGACCAGCGGATTCTGGTCCACTAGTTTGTCTCTCACGCGCGATGGCGCCACGGCAGCGTTCGTACGCACTTCGTTCAACGATCCGCCGGAAATCTTCGCGGGTCCCTTTGGCAAATGGAAACAAGTGACGCAACGGAACGCGGCACTGAAACCGGCGTGGGGCGAAGCCAAAAGCTTGCACTGGAAAAGTGACGGCTTCGAAGTGCAAGGATGGCTGATTTATCCCAAAGATTTTGACCCTGCAAAAAAATATCCGATGGTCGTTGCAGTTCACGGCGGTCCCGGTGCCGGCGTGCAGCCCGGTTGGCCCGGTGCTTTGTCTTACGAGATGGCTCTGCCTTCGCGCGGCTATTTTCTGTTTCAGCCGAATCCGCGCGGCAGCTTTGGAACAGGCGAAGCATTCACCCGCGCCAACGTAAAGGATTTCGGCTACGGCGATTGGCGAGACATTCTGGCTGGAGTCGATGAAGTGCTGCGCACTGCGCCCGTTGATTCAAACCGCCTGGGCCTTACTGGTTGGAGTTATGGCGGCTATATGACCATGTGGGGCGTTACGCAAACGAATCGTTTCAAGGCTGCCGTGGCCGGCGCGGGAATCGCCAACTGGTCCAGCTACTACGGCGAAAATAAAATCGATCAGTGGATGATTCCCTTCTTCGGTAAGTCCGTATATGACGATCCGGAAGTTTACGCGCGCAGCGCCCCGCTTACCTTCATCAAGAATGTGAGGACGCCGACGCTGATAATTGTTGGTGACAGCGATGGAGAATGCCCCACGCCGCAGTCTTACGAATTCTGGCACGCGCTGAAAACGCTGGACGTAAAAACGGAGTTGGTCGTTTACGAGCGCGAAGGCCACATGTTCGTCAATCCTGAGCATCAGCGCGACGTGGTGGTTCGTGCCACTGCGTGGTTTGATGAGTATCTGAAATAGACACCGTTCACGCCGTCGGCGCTATGCTTCTTCCGGTTAAACAGGCGGTATACTGACCTCTTTCCGGAATTGAGAAGAACTCAGATGACCAAGCTGGCCAGCCCATTGCGCGTCGCCTGTGTATTCCTAATATGGATATGCGCCTGTTCGTCCGTGTTCGCGCAAAATCCGCGAGGCGCGCTGCGCGGCACTATTCAAGATTCCAGTGGCGCGCGTGTCCCCGGTGCAAAGATCACCCTGCACAATGCGGAGTTGGCCCTGACCCGCGAAACGCAGTCCGATGCGCGCGGCGAGTTCCGCGTCGAAGACCTCCCTCCCGCATCCTACGTAGTTACCGTGGATGCAAACCTGTTTGCCCGGGCGCGTGCCGAGGTCACCATTCCGACTGGTTCGGTGCGAGAAATAAATGTTTCTCTCCAACCGAAAACGCTCGCCGAGAAAGTTCTTGTAACTGTTCCAATGCAATCCATCACCAGCGAGAATCTCGACACCAGCACCGCGGTTCACGAGGCCGTCATTTACCGGGAGGATCTCGAGACCATTCCGCTCGCGGCCCGCAGCTTCGCGAATATTGCTTATCTCGCGCCTGGCACTGAACCCGTTGAGCCTTCTGATCCCACAAAAGCGCGCATCACCGCGGTAGCCACCGGCGGCAGTTCCGGCCTGAACAACGAAATCTCCGTGGATGGTGGCGATAATTCCGACGACTATGTCGGCGGCTTCCTGCAGAATTTTTCGCCGGACTCCATTCAGGAGTTTGCGTTTCGCACCGCGCAAGCCGACGCTGACACTGGCCGGACGACCGCAGGCTCAGTAATCATCACCACGCGCAGCGGTACCAATAATTGGCACAGCGATTTGGCGTTTTACGAACGCGCTGCCGCGCTGAACGCGCGCTTTCCTATCGACAATCCAGCACCGAATCCAAAGCAGCCTTTCTCTCGGCAAAATTATGTGGGCACGCTCGGCGGTCCAATCGTCAGAAACAAGCTGTGGTTCTTCACTTCGCTGGAATACGTTCACGAAAATGACAGCGTTGCCTACAGCCCCGCCAGCACGGCGCAGTTCAACGCGCTGGCGCAACTCGCATCCATGGGCCTCGTTCCTGGCGTAACTCCTATCGCGGTGACGAATAATGTTGCGGTCCCGTTTCGTGACTATTTGGCAACGGCGCGTCTCGACTGGGCGCAGTCCGCACGCTCGAGATGGTTTCTACGCGGCGCCATCGACACGTACACCACGCACAACGCGTTGGTGCAGCAGGGCGCGCTGCCGTCCACAGGCGCGACCTCGCACAACAACTACATCAGCGCCGTGGTTGGCAATCAATTTACGTTTTCCCCATCGTGGTTTGGTTCGTTGGTGCTGAACTTTAGTGGATTGCACCTCACGCAAACGCGCAATTCAGATTTAGGCTTCGCGCTCGCGTTTCCATTCACCACTACCTCCAGCGTCACCACCGGTTTCGAAACTTATGGCGACAATCAATTCGTCACCGGTATCGCGAATTTTCCGATTCTCCGTAACCAGCAGAAATATCAAGCGCGCTACGACGTCACTCATATATCGGGGCGGCACGTCCCTCGGTTTGGTATCAACTTCATTCACGAGCCGGTACTGAGCGGAGCGCTGGCGTCGAATGCCGAGAGCCTGATCACGCTTCCGCACGATCCGACCTTTTACTTGGCGAACCCTGCCCAATTTCCCATCGACTACGCCGCTGGCAGCGTGTTCACTCCCGCCAGTGACGGAAGCTTTTCGCAAAATGTTCAGCGCCTCGGTCTCTACGCGGAAGATTCCTGGCGCGTGTCCTCGAATCTGACTATCAATTACGGATTGCGCTACGACACCACGTTTGGTCTATTCATCGCCTCCGGCCACGATCAGAGCTTCAATCCCGCCATGAATACGGGCCTGGTCACTGGCATCCCGCATGACTACCGTAAAGCGTTTGCGCCGCGTCTCGGCATCGCGCTGGCACTTGGAAGCTCGCAAAAAACTGTCATCCGTGCCGGTGTGGGACTCTATTTCGACGATTTGGCGCAAACCGGTTGGGTTCGTGCATTTCAGTCAGTGAACGCTGAGAATTTGCAAAACGCTCCCGTGCCGCCTTCCTTAATCGATCCCAACTACCACACGCCTTACGCGCTTCATGCCACCGCAGGTGTGCAGCACGCGTTGTCGCCTAACTGGATGCTGAGTGCAGACTACACCCACGAAACGGGAATGCATGGCTATCGCAGTTACCCGTTTCCCACCGCGCAGCTGTTTCGCTCCGACAATCGCTCCAGCTACGATGGCGTTTCCTTTCGCGTGCAAGGAAACGTAGCGCGCCGCGCGCATCTCATCGCTCACTACACTCTGGCCAAAGCGCAGACCTGGGGCTGCGTGCTCGGCGAACTCTTCGATTATGTAAATGGAGTGTGCGATCCGTATCACCCGTTCGCGCCGGGCGATTACGGCCCATCTGGCGAAGATGTTCGTCACCGTTTCGTGCTCGTCGGAACTTTTCAGGTGCCCGGCGGCATTCAGGTTTCCACATTGTTCCAGGCGGAGAGTGCTCGGCCCTTTACCATGACCACCCCTGACGGCGATCGCGCGGTTATCAATGGAGTGAAAACGACGTTGGATGATTTTCGCGGCGCACCGTATATCCAGGAAGATTTGCGAGTCAGCCGGCCATTTCGAATTCGCGAGGGGTGGTCGCTCACGCCGTTCGCCGAGTTCTTCAACCTGTTCAATCGCAACAATCCCGGCGCGTTTTATATCACCAGCCTCGCCTCTCTGCCCACTCCAGTAAACAGTCTTAGCAACGCCACCGCATTTTGCCTCAATGCTACGTGTACCCAGACCCAGCCCATCACCAGCCTCAATCAGCTTCGCTTTCCCGCCGGCGCGCTTGGCGATTTCTTTGGACCCGGAACCACTGTGGGCATTCCTTTCGCAGCGCAACTCGGCGTGAAACTGACGTTCTGAACCTCCCAGGAATGCCGGGCTGCGCCTCGGCGTCGCAGTCTGTACAATAGGAAGAGAAGCGAGAGAGAAACTGGACTATGTTTGAGAATCTTACAGAAAAACTTCAACGATCTTTTAAGAACCTGCGCGGTCAAGGCAAGCTGAGCGAAGAGCATCTTGACGCGGCGCTGGCGGAAATTCGCGAAGCTCTGCTGGAAGGCGACGTCAACGTATCTGTTGCCGATGAGCTGCTGGCCAACATTAGGTCCAAAGCGCTTGGCACGGAAGTGATGCTGCAGCTTTCCCCGGACCAGCAAGTCGTCAAAATTGTGCGCGACGAATTGCTTAATCTTCTGGGTAAACATGCCAAGCCGCTCTTTGCCTCGCGTCCCCCATCGGTCTGGATGATTGTCGGCTTGCAGGGCTCCGGCAAAACCACCACCACCGGCAAACTTTCCAAATGGCTTACGCAGCATGGTCACCGCCCGATTGTCGTTTCGACGGACGTGTATCGCCCGGCGGCGCGCGAACAGTTGTCTCAGGTGGCCAAAGCGATCGGCGTTCCGGTGTGGCCCGGAACTGGAACTGACAAGCCGTTGGAAATTGTGCGAGGCGCGATCAAGGAAGCGAAACTTTCCGCCAGCGACGTGATTCTGGTCGACACTGCAGGCCGTTTGCACATCGACGATGAGCTGATGAACGAGCTTTCGACGCTGAAGAAAGAATTGCAGCCCGCCGAAATGCTGTTCATTGCCGACGCTATGGTGGGGCAAGACGCGGTGCGCTCTGCCGGCGAATTTCACAAGCGGCTCGGTTTGACTGGCGTGATTCTGACCAAGCTGGATGGCGACGCACGCGGCGGCGCGGCGCTTTCGATCGGCAAAGTGACCGGCGCGCCGGTGAAGTTCGTCGGCCTCGGCGAAAAGTATGATGCGCTCGAAGGCTTTTACCCGGAACGCATTGTGTCGCGCGTGTTGGGTATGGGCGACATCATGTCGCTGATCGAACGCGCTGAAATTTCGTTGGATAAAAAAGCGGCCATTGAACTTGAACGCAAGTTGCGCAAGGAACAGTTCACGCTAGAAGATTTTCGCGATCAGTTGAAGCAGATTCGCAAGATGGGACCGCTCGAACAGTTGGTCGACATGCTTCCGAAGATTGGTCCACTACAGAATTTGCCCAAGGATGCGCAGGTCGACGAGAAAAAGCTGAAGCAGGTGGAAGCGATCATTAACTCCATGACCAATCAGGAGCGTCGCGACCATAACGTGATCGACGGCAAACGTCGCAAGCGCATTGCGGCCGGCAGCGGCACCACCGTGCAAGAAGTGAATCAGGTCATCAAGCAATACATGCAGATGCGCACGATGATGAGGCAGTACGGCGCCATGGCCAACCGCGCAAAGATGAAAGGCCTGGGCAAACTCGCCGGCCTCGGATAAATCCCGATTAGTTCCAGACCGACTCGTTATATTTGGACGACTCCATGAAACTCAAACTGCGTGCCGTCGGAACCTCTACCGGAGTTGTTCTTCCCAAGGAATTTCTGAATCGGCTCAAGATCCAAAAAGGTGACCACGTCTTCGCGGTCGAAACTCCGGAAGGCTACTTGCTCACGCCGTACGATCCTGAAGTGGACGAACAAATTAAAATCGGCCGCAAGCTCATGCGGAAATATCGCGATTCGCTTCATGCGCTTGCCTAAATCTCACGTAGGCTAGTGCGCAATTGGCTGGAGAGCGAGAGTCGCGATGCGCTCCGCGAGGGATTGTGGATTTAGATCGGTGCGGTTACAGAGAATCACAATCGAAAGGTCGTCGTTTGGGAAGCGCTGGATCACGGTGCGAAAGCCCAGGGTGCTGCCGCTGTGCCACATACGGGTGTGGCCTTCGTATGGATTGAGGAACCAGCCGAAGCCGTACGACACGGGCTTGCCGGGCGCGAGGTTATCGTCGTCTGGCTGCTCCGGCCAGTGTGGCTCGGAACCGTTTGCCAGTCTCACCGGCGTTAAAGCGGGCCGCATTTCTGCCTCACTCAGCAGGGTGTGTTTTTGCAGCGCCTCGTCCCATTTCGCCATGTCGTTCACGTTGGAATAGACGCCGCCGTCTCCCAGAGTTGCCGACGTGGAACTCTGGTCGGTCTCACGCAGTTGGCCGTGCTCGACAGAATGCCCGTAGGCACGCGCGGGAATTTCGTTCTTTCCTTTTATGTACACCAGCGAATGGTTCATGTGCAGCGGATGGAAAATTCTATGCTGCAGAAAATCGCCGTACGGCTCGCCAGAAACTTTTGTCACAATCATGCCAAGCACGACGTATCCTGAGTTGCTGTACGCCCAGCTCGTGCCAGGAGCAAATTTTCCGGCGGACTCCTTCTCGAGCAGCACAAGAACTTCGGCGTCTTGGATCTGGTGCGCTGCGGACCAGCGCGATCCGTGCGCTTTCTCTTCCTTCTCCATCAGGTCTTCGTAGTCAGGGAGGCCGGAGGTGTGGTTCAACAAATTACGCACCCTGATATTTCGACCATATGAAGGGAAATCGGGGAAAATGTCGGTCAGTCGCTGCTCGTAGTCTAACTTCTTGTCGTGCACCAGCAGCATCAGGGCCATCGCGGTGAATTGTTTTGTAACTGATGCCAACCGAAAATTCGTATCGGCATCGATTTTCGCGCCGCTGCGTGAAGAGCGCACGCCATAACTTTTTGCGAAGACGACTCTGCCGTGCTGCTTCATCACGACGGCCAGTCCCGGCGCGTCAGGTTTAGTCACGGAAGAAAGCAGCGCATCAATTTTATTTTGCAAATCGCCTTCGCCAGCACGGATGTCCGCCGCATATACGAAGGCCGCAATCGTCAGACCTACCAGCGCCGCCGCGCAATTCTTAAGCCGCATAGTCACCTTGGAAACGTTGGCAGCATACCACTCCCGCCCTTTGTTCATCAGCGCGTAACACGGGTAAGATAGTTCTCTCTTCTCGCCCAGGAACGATATGACGCGCATAAAACTCGAGGAACCCCGCTTTTACCTTAACCGCCATTTGCAGTGGCTGGCGTTCAACGAACGCGTGCTGGAAGAGGCGCGTGATCCTTCCAATCCCCTGCTGGAACGGGTGAAGTTCCTGGCCATCACCGCCAACAATCTTGATGAATTCGTGGAAATACGCGTATCCAGTTTCCTGCAGAAAATTGAGCATGGCTCGCGCGATATCAGCGCGGATGGCCTGACTCCTGCTGAGGAACTCGAAACGGTTTCTTCAGCGATGCAACGCGCCGTGCGTGCCCAATATAAATGTTGGAATGATGAGCTCCTGCCTCTCCTCGCCCGCCACAATATCCGCATCTTGTCGGTCGAACAACTGGACACGAAGGCCAGTCAGATGGCCAAAAAGTTTTACGAGCGCCGCGTTTATCCGATGTTGACGCCCGTGACCGTCGACCCCACTCATCCTTTTCCCCACGTGCTGAACAAAGCGCTGTGCATCGCGTTTCTTCTGCGGCGCCGCCGGAATTCCAATACAAAGCCGGTGTTCGGCGTCGTCACTGTGCCGCGCGCACTCCCTCGCTTGTTGCGTGTGCCTTCCGGCAACGGCGGCATCCACAACGTGTTTTTGCAGGACCTGATCTCCACTTATGCCGACAAGTTGTATCGCGGGTACGAAATTCTCGCTTCGGCTCCATTCCGCATCACCCGCAATAGCAATTTGTATCTCGAAGAGGAAGAAGCGCGCACGCTTCTGGAAGCCGTGGACTTGCAAGTGGCGCAACGTCGCAAGGGCCACGCCGTGCGTTTGGAAATCGCAGCCGGCGCACACCCCGAAATTGTCGACCATCTAGTTTCCACGTTTGAATTAGATGAGTCTCTTGTGTTTCGCGTGCCCGGCCCAGTCAATCTGCAGCGCCTGTTCCATTTGTATGAAGAAACGCCGCGCCCCGACCTGAAATATCCTAAATTCGTGCCGTGCCAGGTGCACATCGGGCACGACGCCGATTCGTTCTTCGAGACATTGCGGCGGCAAGACGTCTTGCTGCACCATCCTTACGATTCCTACGATCCTGTAGTGCAATTCCTGCAGACGGCTGCGCACGATCCGCGCGTGCTATCCATCAAACAGACCCTGTATCGCACTAATTCCGATTCGCCAATCGCGCGCGCACTGCTCGAAGCTGCCGGCAAGAAAGAAGTCACCGTCGTTGTGGAGTTGAAAGCGAGTTTCGACGAGGCCACCAACATACGCTGGGCGCGCAGTTTCGAAGATGCCGGCGTGCAAGTCTTCCACGGTTTGGTGAACTTGAAGACTCATGCAAAGTTGGCGATGGTCGTGCGCCAGGATCCCGATGGTAAAATTCGCCGCTACGCACATCTGGGCACGGGGAATTACAATCCCTCCACGGCGCGCTATTACACCGACCTCAGTCTGTTCACCAGCGACGACCACATCACCTCCGCGGTCAACGATGTGTTCAACTACCTAACCGCGTACGCGGAAAAGTCTCACTACCAGCCGCTACTCGTTGCGCCCAAAGACATGGCCAAGACGTGCATCGCGCTGATCGATCGCGAAGCGCGCAACGCTCGCCGTGGACGGCCCGCACGCATCATTGCGAAGTGCAACGCGGTAGTCGATCCGCCGGTCATTCGTGCCCTCTATCGCGCTTCGCAGGCCGGCGTCGAAATTGATCTAATTATACGAGGACAGTGCACATTGGTTCCCGGACTCCGCGGAATCAGTAGCCGCATTCGGGTGCGCAGCATTGTTGGCCGTTTTTTGGAACACAGTCGCATCTTTTATTTTGAGAATGGCGGTGCGTCGGAGATTTATTTGGGCAGTGCAGATTGGATGCCACGCAACCTCTACGAGCGCGTCGAAGTCTTATTTCCGTTGAAGGATGAAGACCTGAAAGAGCGTATCTGCAAAGAAATTCTGCCGTCGTATCTGGCCGATAATCGAAAGGCGCGGGTGCTGGGGCCGCACGGACTGTATACTCATCTTCACCGCGAGCGTGGCAAGAAAGGCTTCTCCGTGCAAGATCACTTGATGGCTTTGGCCCATACGGACGCGCATCGCGCCGCAGAGTTGAAAGAGCGGCAAACGCAACTCGCGCACACCAACGGGCGACCTCCCTCCACTGCAATCCACTCGGAAGTGGCCGAACTGGAAGACCAGGACTCCTCGAATGCAACCGTATGACCTGGTAGTGATTGGTTCGGGCCCCGGCGGCCAACGTGCCGCCATTCAAGCCGCAAAAGCAGGCAAGCGCGCAGCGATTGTTGAAAAGCTCACCATGCTGGGCGGCGTCTGCTTCAACACCGGCACCATCCCCAGCAAAACGATGCGCGAAGCCGTGCTGCACCTTTCAGGCTTCTACGATCAAGCTTTCTACGGCGCAAATCACACCGTGAAAGAAAACGTCACCATGACTGACCTCAATTTTCGCGTCAATCGCGTGATTGAAAACGAGTCCAACGTTTTGCAGGAGCAATTGAAACGCAATGGTGTGGACCTGTATCACGGAATCGGCAGTTTCATCGATGCACACCACATCCGCGTGGAAAACACCACCGGCTTCAACGAACTTGAAGCGCAATTCGTGGTAATCGCCACCGGAACCAAGCCGGCCGACAATCCAAAAGTTCCGGTGAATGGCCGGAACATCGTCAATAGCGACCAGATTCTGGGTATTCCGGTAGTGCCCAAAACTCTAATTGTTGTGGGCGGTGGCGTTATCGGCGTGGAATACGCCTGTATGTTTGCGACGCTTGGTGTGCGCGTGATTTTGGTCGAGAAGCGGCCGCGGCTCTTGGAATTTGCCGACTCGGAAGTTGTCGAAGCGCTGAGCTACCAGATGCGCGACCGTCGCGCCACCATGCGGCTGAATGAAGAAGTAGAAAGCGTCGAAGAATTGCCCGACGGAAAAGTCGCCGCGAATCTGGTCAGCAGAAAGCGCATCATTGGCGACGCGCTTCTCTACGCTGTCGGCCGCCAGGGAAACATTGACCGTCTCAATCTGAAAGCTGCTGGCGTGGAATCAGACGATCGTGGCCGCATTAAAGTCGATGCCGATTATCGCACCGCTCAGCCTCACATTTTTGCCGTGGGCGACGTCATTGGCTTTCCCAGTCTGGCTTCCGTTTCCATGGAACAGGGGCGCATAGCCTCCGCACGCGCGTTCGGACTGCACGTGGAGACCGATCCGGCTGGTTACCCGTACGGCATTTACACCATTCCGCAAATCTCGTTCATCGGGAAAACCGAGGAGCAGCTCACACAAGAAGATGTGCCTTACGAAGTCGGCGTCGCGTACTATCGCGAAATCGCCCGCGGGCAAATTTCCGGCCACACCGATGGCCGGCTAAAACTTCTCTTCCATCGTGAAACGTTGGACCTGCTCGGCGTTCACATCTTTGGCGAGGATGCCGCCGAGCTTCTCCACATCGGCCAGGCCGTCTTACTGCTTAAGGGGAAAATCACCTACTTCATCCACACCGTCTTCAACTATCCAACGCTGGCCGAATGCTACAAAGCAGCGGCGTTCAACGGCCTGAACCGGCTAAGTTGATTTCGCCGCTGCGTTGGCCAAAACTTTCATTCCATCGCAGACCGCAGTGGCGCCTGCAGGCAGCGCAGCATATAATCGCGCGGCGCTCCGACCCAGAACATATTTACAGGGGTTTTTGCCCGCTTTTCAGAGGGAATTTAATGAAACTGACCAGATGTTTTATACGTTTCCTTGTGCTCGCATCCTTGCTTTTTCTATCGTCGTTAGCAAGAACCGCGCTGGCACAGACGGCAGAGAAAACGCTCCCTAGTGAAACGCCCGCAAAGCTTGTACCGGTGTACTCCGGATTCGACTACGAAAAGCGCGAGGTGATGATTCCCATGCGCGACGGCGTGAAATTGCACACCGTCATCCTTGTCCCGCAAGGCGCCAAAGGAGCACCGATCCTCCTCACGCGCACTCCGTACAACGCGTCCGAACAAGCCAGCCGCTCTAACAGCTCACATCTCGGTCCCAGCCTCTATGGCTACGACAACGTGACCGATGTGATTGTCGAAGATGGATACATCCGCGTCATCCAGGATATTCGCGGCAAATATGGCTCGGAAGGCGACTATGTTATGACACGCCCGCTGCACGGGCCGATGAATCCGACTCCGGTCGATCACTCCACCGACACGTACGACACCATTGACTGGCTGGTCAAAAATATTCCGGAGACGAATGGCAGAGTTGGGATCCTGGGAATTTCGTACGACGGCTTTTTGCCGCTGATGGCGCTGGTGAATCCTCATCCGGCGTTAAAAGTAGCGGTGCCGATGAATCCGATGGTCGACGGTTGGAAGGGCGATGACTGGTTTCACAACGGCGCATTCCGCCAGCAGAATATGCCGTATATCTACGAGCAAGAAGCCACTCGCAACAATGAAGCGAAGTGGTGGACCAGTGCTTTCGACGACTATGACGTTTACATGCACGCCGGCTCAGCAGGAGAACTGGGACGTGAGCACGTGCTGGAGCAAGTAGGTTTCTGGCGCAAAATTCTGGAGCATCCCAGCTACGATTCTTTCTGGCAGCAACAAGCGATGGATCAGATCCTCGGGGCGCAACCCGTGAGAGTGCCTACGATGATTGTTGGTGGACTGTGGGATCAGGAAGACATCTACGGCGCGCCAGCCGTTTATCGCGCCCTCAAAGTCAAAGACACCTCTAACGATAAAGTTTTTCTCTCGATCGGTCCGTGGTTTCACGGCCAGCAGATTGAAGAGGGTAGTTCCCTGGGAGCGATAAAGTTTGGCAGCGACACCGCATTGTATTTCCGTCAGGAAATTCTTCGTCCATTCCTCGCCGAATTTTTAAAAGACGGCGCGCCGAAGAGCGACGTCGCCAAAGTAAATATCTATGAAACGGGCAGCAACGTTTGGCGGCACTTGTCCGTGTGGCCTGCGGGATGCGCCACCGGCTGCACCATTCGACCAACACCCATGTATCTGAGCGCAGGCTTGAAGTTGAGCACAACTGCTCCGAAGTCTGGCGATGCGGACTTCGACGAATATACGTCGGACCCGGCCAAGCCCGTGCCCTTTCGCGCTCGTCCCATTCAGCCCGTTGGCTACAGCGGTCGATTTACGTGGACGCAATGGCTCGTAGATGATCAGCGAGAAGCGTCGGGACGCCCGGACGTTCTGGTCTACGTCTCCGATGTGTTGCGAGCGCAGCAAAAAATCAGCGGCCAGCCAATTGCCAATCTCATTGCTTCCACCAGTGGCACCGACTCCGACTGGGTTGTGAAGCTCATCGACGTTTATCCCGACGAAGTGGCTGGGCAACCAGACATGGGTGGCTATCAATTGATGGTGGCCGCCGACATTTTCCGCGGGCGTTACCGCGAAAGCCTGGAAAACCCCAAAGCCATCGCCAGCGACAAGCCGTTACTCTACAAATTCGCATTGCCGACGGCCAATCACGTGTTTCTGCCCGGGCACCGCATCATGGTCCAGGTGCAATCGAGTTGGTTTCCCTTGTACGACCGCAACCCGCAAACCTTCGTTCCCAACATATTCTGGGCCAAGCCTGAGGACTACAAAAAGGCGGAGCAACGCGTGTATCATAGCCCTGCCAACGCCAGCTTCGTGGAGTTGCCACTGGTAGTAAGTCAGTGAGGCGGCGCCCGAACCAACGTTAGGAATCACCAGAAGCGGACCATTGGGCGGGGCAATGGCAGTTCCCCACCAGTAAACTACTTAGGTAGTATCCCGACATCGGGGAATCCCCGATTGGTAAACGGGTTTGCCCGTGAGAGCATAGTCACGTAGAATGAAAGACCTCTAGGAGGACGTACTTAGTGTTGACGATTCGTTTAGCCAGGATAGGCAAGAAGAAGAAGCCTTTCTATCGAGTAGTGGTGATAGAGCGTACAAGGGCCCGCGACGGCCGCGTACGCGAGGCGGTAGGAACCTACGACCCACTGAAGAAGCCGGCGGAAATTAAGTTGGATTCCGAACGCATCAAGTATTGGCTGGGAGTGGGGGCACAACCCAGCGATACCGTCCGTAGCTTCATCAAGCTTCAGAAAATATCGTAGTTTACGCTACGCCTCAAAGCTCTTGCTCTTTTCGTTCATGCTCAAGCCCAGCGTAAGGTGTGACGCATCTTTTCTTTTCACTGAGAAAGGATGCGTGAAGTTGCTCGGGAAGTTTGACGCTCGCGCGGGGGACTCCGATGAAGGAACTGGTGGAGGAGATAGCAAGAGCGCTGGTGGATCATCCGGAAGACGTGCAGGTGAAAGCCGTCGAGGGGACCCAAGTGACGGTCCTGGAGCTACGGGTGCACCCGGAGGATCTCGGCAAAGTGATTGGCAGGCAGGGGCGTACCGCAAAGGCGATTCGGACCTTGCTGGGCGCAGCGGGCATGAAGCTGCATAAGCGCTTCACCTTAGAGATTCTGGAAGATTGAGCAGCATTCCCGACAACAAACGACGCTGGGTGCAAGTGGCACATGTTTGGCGGCCGCGCGGCAACAAAGGCGAAGTCGTCGCCGAACTCCTGACGGATTTTCCTGAGCGGTTTTCTTCCCTGAAGCAAGTTTATTTGGCGAAGGCAGGTGGCGAACCACAGCCGCGTGGCTTGCAACGCTTCTGGATGGATCGCAACCATCCGGGTCAGGGAATTTTCCACTTCGAGAATTCATCGAGCATTTCCGATGCGGAAACACTGCGCGAATACGACGTGTTTTTGCCCTGGGAACAACGCGTGGAACTCCCCGCTGGAAAATATTTCGTTACGGATCTGATCGGTTGTACGGTTTTCGAAGTGGCTGACACCGCGACCAAATTGGCGTCGCCGGCTTGCGATGCCGAGAGCGCACCGCGGGTGCTAGGCACTGTGCGCGACGTGAATCTTACTGGCGAAGGCACTGTCGCCGGAACTCCGCTGTTGGAAATTGCTACGGCTCAGGGTGAATTGCTGGTGCCGCTGGCCGAAGATATCTGCACGCGAATCGATGTAGCGGCGCGGCGCATTGATGTTAGGCTTCCGGAGGGTCTTAAAGATTTGAACGCCCCGGAGTAATTCTGTGTGGTGGCGGCTCCTAAAAACTGCAATATTCTCTGTGCTAGCGCCTGGCACCGTTGGGCTGTTAATCCCCTATTCGCTACGAAATTCCGATAAGGATCGAATTGTATTTCCACTGGCACAGCATTTTTTCGGCGGACTTTTGCTGCTGGTTGGTGCGGGCATTTATTTGTGGTGCGCATGGGATTTTGCGGTGAAGGGTTTAGGCACTCCGGCGCCCATCGATGCGCCAAAAAATCTGGTCGTTCAGGGCTTATATCGTTACACGCGCAATCCCATGTATGTTGGTGTAGCGGCCATGATCGCTGGCCAAGCGATTTACCGCGGATCCATCGCGATTGCGTTGTACCTTTTCGTGGTCATCACTTTGTTTAACCTGTTCGTTCTGTTTTACGAGGAGCCTACGCTGCGGCGGCAGTTCGGCGAGCAGTACAGTAATTATTGCCGCGCAGTTCCCCGCTGGTTTCTACCTTCCCGGCATACATGACTTTTGGCCTGCGGCTTGGTTAGACTGGCCCTGCATGCGATTCGACCTCATCACCATTTTTCCTGAGTTCTTTGTGGGCCCGCTGGGCCATGGAATTGTGCGGCGCGCCAAGGAAGCCGGCATCGCCGAAATTAACGTGCAGGATCTGCGCGAGTTCACCAGGGACCGGCACCGCACGGTAGACGATCGTCCCTTTGGCGGCGGCGAAGGCATGGTCCTGAAGCCGGAACCACTATTCGAAGCGGTCGAGAAATTGTTGGGCCACGCCGTCGGTGACGCGACAAATCGAGTTGCACCACAACCGGGCACCGCGATTATTTTGATGTCCGCGGCGGGCCGTTTATTTACGCAAGAGACGGCCCGGCGCTACGCCAAGTTCAATCGACTCATCCTGATTTGCGGACGCTATGAAGGTGTTGACGAGCGCATCGCCGAACATCTGGCCACCGAGGAAGTGTCCGTGGGCGACTACGTGCTGAGCGGCGGCGAACTTCCCGCAGCTATCGTCGTCGATGCCGTAACGCGGCTGTTGCCCGGCGCGCTGGGCAACGAAGCGTCAACGCAGAACGAATCTTTTAGCGAACAGCAAGATGGCGAGCGCAGCGTAGCGAAACAAACAGTACGGGAGTCGGGCGGTCTGTTGCTGGACTATCCCCAGTACACGCGGCCCGCCGAATATCGTGGCTGGAGTGTCCCGGAAATCCTGATTGGCGGCAACCACGCCGAAGTAGCCAAGTGGCGCCGGCTCAAGGCATTAGAAAAGACCAGGCGAAACCGCCCAGACTTGCTGGTGGAAAACGGCTAGGCAAATCGCGGCCACTTGTCTATAATTGTTGTTTGCCTTAGAAGTGCTGGCCCCGCCTGAGTGGGTCTGCAGGGAATACAGAAAATGAATCCGGTAATTCGTAAGTTGCATGAAGCACAATTGCGCAAAGACCTGCCCGAATTTCGCGCCGGGGATACTGTGAAGGTTAACGTTCGCCTGTTCGAAGGCGAAGGCGAAAAGGCCAAGGAACGCATTCAGTCGTTCGAAGGCGTGGTGATTTCGAAGAAGGGCCGCGCCAGCAGCGCCACGTTTACTGTGCGCCGCGTCAGCTTCGGCACCGGCGTGGAACGCATTTTTCCGCTGCACTCGCCCTCGATCGCTTCGATTGACGTGGTCGGCAAGGGCAGTGTTCGCCGCGCCCGTCTCTACTACCTGCGCAATCTCCGTGGCAAGGCCGCCCGCATCAAGCGCGCCGCCCGCGAAGAAGTGGCCGCCCCCGCAACCGCCGCCAAGGCGTAAGCACTCCAAATCACAATTTTCCCGGGACAGGCACTTCGCCTGTCCTTTTTTTTGCCCCAACTGTTTGCTTTTTTCAACCTTGATCGCGTCGCCGGGTTCCACTCGCGTGTTAGAATTGCGGCCGGGGCATCTTACCCTTTTCATGAGCCGACTTTGCTCTTCTCGTTTTGAGCGAGCGGCGCGCAAACTCGGCTGGACGCGCATCGCGGGTCTCGACGAAGCCGGGCGTGGCGCGCTGTTTGGACCCGTCGTCGCCGCTGCGGTCATTCTCAATCCTAAGCGGCGCATCTGCGGTCTGGACGATTCCAAAAGATTAGTTCCTGAATATCGCGTGGAGCTCGCCGAGCGCATCCGCGAACACGCTATCGCCTGGGCCGTTGCCGAAATGGATGCCCAGCGCATCGATGCCTGGAATATTTATCAAGCTAGCCGTCAGGCGATGACCGCGGCGCTGCAACAACTAACCGTTATCCCGGATTATCTGTTGATCGACGCGATGGTCCTCGACGTGATGATCGAACAGAAATCCCTGATCAAGGGTGACATGCGCAGCGTCTCCATCGCGGCTGCCTCCATCCTTGCCAAGACCCATCGCGACGCGCGAATGGAAGAATGGCACGCCGTTTACCCGCAATACGGACTGGCGCAGCACAAGGGCTACGCCACGCCGGAGCACTTGGAGGCTTTGCGGGTGCATGGCCCTTCGCCGCTGCACCGCCATTCGTTTGCCCCGGTCCGCGAGTCCGGGTGTTGGGCCGTCGGAGCAGTCCAGGAGACATTGCCCCTGGATATCTGGCCTCGCGAGAACTAAAACTCTTTTGCCCTTTATTCGCCCCAACGTTTCGTATCTGCTACGGGGATAACTGCCTGCTCACAATGAGAACCGCTTTCGTTGACGCACCCCTCACCCAAGGGTAGCTTGAAAAAGGAGAGTTGCGGCGCCCCAGCGTCTGCAACACCACTGAGGAGAAAGTCGCGGATGGCTTTCGTGGGTGAAGCCGTCCCTTTTCGCGCATGGCCTACAACAAGAGCAAATTTGTCGAAGCCGCACAAAAGCTGCTGAACCAGGGCAAAGTGGCGCAAGCCATCGCCGAATACCAGCAGATCCTGAAATACGAACCGCGCGATCAGGTCACCCTGATGACCATCGGGGAACTTTATATTCGCCAGGGCGAAACGTTCCAGGCAATCGATTACTTTGAACGGCTGGCGCAACTGTTCGTCAGCGACGGTTTCCTGACCAAAGCGATTGCCGTGTATAAGCGCATCGCCAAGCTGGCCCCGGAAGAAATTCGTCCACTCGAGAAACTAGCCGATCTGTACGTGCAGCAAGGGGTGATGAGCGAGGCGCGGCCACTGTTTCTGCAACTCGCCGAGCTTCACCTGAAAAATGGCAAGCAAGCCGAAGCCATCGCGCTGCTGAAAAAGCTGCTCGCAGCCGAGCCTGACAATCTGCGCATCCAGATCCGACTTGCCGATTTGTATCAGGCCATGGGGCAATCTGGCGAAGCGCTGGAGACTTACGTTTCCGCGGCGCAACGCGCCCTGGCCCGCGGTGATCAAGCGGAATGCGAGAAGTTGGCCGACAAGGCTCTGCAGATCAACCCGAAGCATCTCGACGCGATGATTGTGAAAGCCCGCGCCTATTCCTCGGCCGGCAACGTAAACAAAGC
>Ga0210396_10001806_pt1 | contig 22439 bp, 20 predicted proteins | sample IncBWH17OmetaG_FD_155466 | JGI IMG/M metagenome (GOLD analysis project Ga0210396, IMG submission 155466) | Forest soil microbial communities from Barre Woods Harvard Forest LTER site, Petersham, Massachusetts, United States - Inc-BW-H-17-O ... | reverse complement strand
ATTTTGAGGAGCTTTCACAGCTCGACACGCTCGACATGGGCGCGCCGATCAGCCGCACCCGCGGCAACAAGCTGCGCGTGCTCGGGATGCTCCGGTACTACGCCGGGCAAGCGACCTCGCTGCACGGCGAGACCATCGAGAACTCGCTGCCCGGCGATATCTTCTCCTACACGCTGAAGGAACCCGTCGGCGTCGTCGGCGCCATCATTCCATGGAATGGCCCGCTCGCTGCCAGCGTCTGGAAGATCGGCCCCGCCATCGCGACCGGCTGCACGGTCATCCTTAAACCTGCCGAGGAAGCGCCGCTGACCTCGCTGCGGGTAGGCGAACTCGCCATGGAAGCCGGCATCCCGCCCGGCGTCGTCAATGTGGTGCCGGGATATGGCGAGACCGCCGGCGCGGCTCTCGCATCGCATCACGGCGTCGACAAGGTCGCCTTCACCGGCTCGCACGTGACAGGGCAATCCATCATCAAGGCGTCCGCTGGCAATCTGAAGCGAGTGTCGCTCGAGCTTGGCGGTAAATCGCCCGACATCGTATTCGCCGATGCGTATCTCGACGCGGCGGTTCCGGGCGCGGCGATGGCGGTGTTCGCCAATTCGGGCCAGATCTGCAGCGCCGGTACCCGGCTGTTCGTTGAGCATAAAGTGTACGACGAATTCGTCGGCCGCGTCGCCGAATACGGCAAGAAGTTGCAGGTCGGCAACGGCCTCGACCCCAACACGCAGATCGGGCCGCTGGTGTCCGAACAGCAGATGGAGCGCGTCTCCGGCTATCTCGACATCGGCCACAAGGAAGGCGCTCACGCGCTGGCCGGCGGAGCCAGGCTGACCGAAGGCGCGCTGTCGAAGGGCTATTTCGTGCCTCCGACCGTGTTCGCCAATGTTCAGGACAACATGCGGATCGCGCAGGAGGAGATTTTCGGACCGGTGATCTCGGCGATCTCGTTCAAGGACAGCGACGAACTGATCCAGCGTGCCAACGCGACGACATTCGGATTGGGCAGCGGAGTCTGGACCAGGGACGTCAGCAAGGCGCATCGCGTCGCCAAGGCGCTTCGCGCCGGCTCGGTCTGGGTCAATTGCTATCAGGCGATGGACCCGGCCGTGCCGTTCGGCGGCTACAAGATGAGCGGCTATGGCCGCGAGTCCGGCAAGCAACACCTGGAAGAATACCTCAACGTCAAGGCGGTCTGGATCAAGACTTGATACCGGGAGCGAGTTTTTCGTGCGGCGACGTGTGATCTCGTTCACATGGGCCGCATCAAGGCGATGCTAACGATGCCTCGCCGGACATTTCCCCCGTCCGGGCAGTCCCCACGGCGAAGCCGTCAAGCGATTATATTCCGCTTGGCGGCTTTGTCCTTTTTCAGTTCCCCTTCTCTTAACCGCCAAATCCTGGACAACGCGCGTGTGCGTACAAGCGTCGCCCGATGGGCCAACGTCACGCTTTAAAATTTCACAACCACGGCCTACAATTAATTATCGGGTTAATCCCGGGTCGCCATCGTTGGATCGTGGCCCTTCCCTGCGCTTCACACCGCAGAGAACCGATGGCTGGTGATGATCGGCCCCTAAGGAGGCATTACTTCGTCCAACTCATCACAATCAGGAATCACAATCATGAAACAAGAAAACAGCGTTGCTTCATGCTCGCTTGCACAGGGAGAATTGCTCAAGAGCCTTTGCGTACGTGCGCTCGGCACGGCCGGATTGGCACTCATACTCGGCGCTGCGTCCAGCGGCCTTACGCATGCCCAGACCGCGCCGGTTAGCCTTCCAGACAAGAGCTTTCCGGAAAGCGTGACATCTACCAAAGACGGCACACTCTATGCAGGCAGCTTCAATCTTGGCGGTGTGGTGAAAGCAGCCCGCGGCGGCAAAGCCGAGCAGTTCATCAAGCCCGGTGCCGCCGGCAGTCGTTCGGTACTCGGCGTGCTCGCCGACGAAAAAAACAACACGCTCTATGTCTGCTCCAACGACATCACGGGCTTCGGCGTTCCCGGTCCCGGCGATACCAAGGGGGCATGGCTGAAAACCTTCGATCTCTCGAGCGGCGCGCCGAAGGGCAGCTTTCCGCTCAAGGATCCAAAATCCCTGTGCAACGACATTGCGGTCGGCGGCGATGGCACTGCCTACATAACAGACTCGTTCACACCCAATGTGTACAGCCTGAAACCAGGTGGCACGGCGCTCGAGGTCTGGGCAACGGATCCCTTGTTGGCGCCGGCAAAGGACGGCGTCGGCCTCGACGGCATCGCGATCGGGGCGGACGGCAATGTCTACGTCTCGACCTATATCCCGGCGGTGTTGTTCAAGATCGCCGTCAAGGACGGCAAGGCCGGCACGGTCAGCGCGTTGAAAACGTCTCGCCCACTCGACCACGCGGATGCAATGCGCGCATTCGGCGACAACTTCCTGTTGATCGAGGGCGCCGGCAGACTGAATAAGGTCACGATCAAGGGTGACGAAGCCCAGGTCGAGACCATCAAGGACGGCTTTGCCGAACCTGTCTCAGTGACGCAGGTCGGCAATATCGGGTGGGTCGCGGAAGGCAAGCTGTCCTACATCATCAACGGCGACAACAAGGGGAAGGATCCCGGTCCGTTCGCGCTCAAGCCCGTAGCGTTGCCGAAGTAAGGCGTACTTCATAGAGCTAGAGCCTTATCGGTTCTGATTGAATCAGAACCGGGCTCTAGCCTTTTGTTTTGACGCGTTTTCTTCACGCGAACCGGTGTCCACTTCGCTCGAAAACGCTCTAACGGGCAAAACGAAAACGCGGGCCCTTCGGCCCGCGTCTGATCTTTCACCGACCTCTCTTGCGAGAGCAGAATCCTCAGACGTTGAGGTTCATCCAAACGGCCTTTGGCTCGGTAAAATTATCGATCGCGGCGGTGCCGTGTTCCCGGCCGAGACCGGAGTCGCGCTCGCCACCCCAGGGCAACCGCACATCGGTATAGCCAAAGGTATTGATCCAGACGGTGCCGGCCCTCGCCTTCTTGGTGAAACGCTGCACCCGTCCCATATCGCGGCTCCAAACACCCGCCGCCAGGCTGTAGGCGGTACCGTTGGCGATCCGTACTGCGTCGGCCTCGTCACGGAACTTGATGACGCTGACCACCGGGCCAAAGATTTCCTCCTGCGAGATGCGCATCTCGTGTTTGACGTTGGCAAATACCGCCGGGCTGATGAAATATCCGCGGTCGCCGACGCGCTCGCCGCCGGTGGTGAGATAGGCGCCTTCCTTCCGGCCAATATCGACGTAGTCCAGGATGCTGTTCATCTGCTTTTCGGAAATCACCGGGCCCAGCACCGTCGCGCGATCGCTGGGATCGCCGATGCGCAATGACTTTGCGCGCGCGGTCAGCCGCTCGACCACCTCGTCATAAGCCTTTTCCTGAACCAGGACGCGCGAGCCCGCCGAGCACACTTGCCCGGCGTTGAAGAAAATACCAGCGGCAGCCGCCTTCGATGCGGCATCGAGATCAGCATCGTCAAAGATGACATTGGCGGACTTGCCACCGAGTTCGAGCGATACGCGTTTGAAGTTACCCGCTGCGCCACGCATGATCCCGCGGCCGACGCCCGGCGATCCTGTGAAGGTGACTTTGTCGACGTCGGGGTGATTGACGAGGGCATCGCCCACGACCCGGCCAGGGCCTGTGACAATATTGAGCACGCCCGGCGGCAGGCCCGCTTCGAGCGCGAGTTCACCGATGCGCAGCGCCGACAGTGACGTCAGCTCGGCGGGCTTCATAACGACCGTGCAGCCACACGCCAGCGCCGGCGCAAGCTTCCACATCCCGATCATCAGCGGGAAATTCCACGGTACGATCGCCGCCACCACGCCGACAGGCTCCCGCACCGTATAGGTCAGCGCGTCATCGCGCGTCGAGATGACCTCGCCGCTGATCTTGTCCGCCCAACCGGCATAGTAAGTCAGCGTGTCGATGGCCGCAGGTAGATCCTGCCGCAGCACCGCTGCGATCGGCTTTCCGGCGTCGAGGCTCTCCAGTTCGGCGATCTCATCGGCATGCTTTTTCAGAAGTTCCGCCCATTTGAGCAGGATGTGACCGCGTTCGGCGGCACGCATCGTACGCCAGGGACCTTCGAAGGCGCGCCGCGCCGCGGCCACCGCACGATCGACGTCGATTTCGTTGGCTTCCGCGATGGTCGCGATGACCGTTTCGGTTGCAGGATTCAGGGATTTAAAGGTTCGCCCCGAGGCGGACGGGACCCGCCGGCCATCGATCAACAGCAGCCTGTCCTTGGCGGCCGGAGTGAAGGGCGAATGGTCGCGTGAGTAATCATATGCAATAGACATCATATTTCCTCCGGTACTTGTCGTTTAATCTAGGAGGATATGTCCTATGAGCAATATGATATTGTATGCCTATGGCCTCGCACATATATGAAATCAAATTCATAAGGATGCGCATACATGCTGGATATCGAGATCGAAACCGTCTGGCGATTTCGCAAGGAGGGCAGCCCGCAGACCGCGGTGGTGATGCTCGGCATCCTCAACGAGATCCGCAAAACCGGAAAACTGACCAGCGCCGCCAAACACGCCCATCTTTCATATCGGCACGTCTGGAATCTGGTCGAGCAGTGGTCCGACTTTTTCGGCGTGCCGCTGGTCGAAACCCATCGCGGCAAGGGCACAAGGCTGACGGCCTTCGGCGAAAAGCTGGTCTGGGCCGGAGAGCGCATGCAGGCCCGCCTTGGCCCACAGCTGGAAAATCTGGCGCAAGAGCTTGCCACGGAGGTCAAGCCGTTTCTGCATCAGCGCCCCTCCGTCATCCGCGTTCACGCCAGCCACGGCTTCGCCGTCTCGAAGCTACGGGAGCTGCTCGATCGTGAGCCCGGCATCGGCGTCGACTTGCGCTATGTCAGCAACCAGAATTCGCTGGTGTCGCTGGCACAGGGCGCCTGCGACCTCTCGGGCGTGCATCTGCCGCGCGGGGAATTGCGCGCCCAGGGGATTCAGGCCTGCAAGGAATGGCTCGATCCCCGCGAAGACCGTGTGATCAGTTTCGTCACGCGCGAGATGGGGCTGATGGTCAAGCGCGGCAACCCGCTCAGGATCACGTCGCTGGAGGACCTCGTCGAGCGCAGGGCCCGCTTTGTCAATCGCGACCACGATTCAGGGACGCGGCTGCTGTTCGATCAGCTACTGACCCTGCACGGAATCGACGAAGCCAAAATCATGGGTGGTCAGCAAATTGAATTTACCCATGCCGCGGTCGCGGCCTATGTCGCCAGCGGCATGGCGGATGCCAGTTTCGGCGTCGAGGCCGCGGCGCGGCAATTCGGGTTGGACTTCATCCGGATACTGACGGAGGACTATTTCTTTGTCTGCAAACGCGCGTTTCTTGAAACAGAGCCGATGCAGCGGATGCTCGATATCATGAAGGGTAAGGAATTTCACGAGGCCATCGCCACGCTGCCCGGATATATCGCCGCCAGCACCGGCTCGGTCAGCACCGTCAAGGAATTTCTGGAAAGCATGGATGCGAGCCGATGAGAAGTAATCTCATGCGATCGGCAGATACTCGCACCGGAAAAGGAATGGCTTTGGCACCGTCGCGGGCGTCAGGCTGATAAAGCGTCCGTAGCCCCGCATCAGGGCGGTCAGGTCTATCGCCTTTTCAATCTCGAAAAGACGGTCCTTGTGCGGCTGTGACCAGCCGCTGGCTTGCGCCATCGCCTTTTGCTTCGCCGAGCGCGTGTCCGGCGCCACGATCAGAACGTTTTTGTGCAGCTCGGCAAAATCCAGCGGATCATACCCGCCCAGATTGACGAAAAAGAGTTTGGAAGTCGTGTCGCTGGGGGGAGCGGTTGTCAGCGTAACGTCGAATCCGTCGACCTGTTCGACCGGCCCCCAACAATCCAGGTGTAGGCTTTCAGGTGTACCCCACCATTGTCGGCGCAGATCCTCGTAACAATCCTCCGCCGAGTTTCCGATCGAGAAGCGGACGTCATGCAATTCGACATTTGAATTCCCGCAGTCGCCTCCGACGTAAAACACGAATAGCTTCATGGTGAATTCCGCCAATCGCCACGCCGCGCTGTTGCCCGCTGCTCAAGTAGCCAGGGCGATTGGATCGAGCGACTTCGCGGCGTGCTGCTTAACCCAAGCGTCAGTTCTATCCGCCCGGATCACTGTTTCACGAGCGGGCATTCACTTTCCCCGATCTGACGGAAGGCCTGATCGCCGGGAATCGTCGCGAGTACCTTATAGTAGTCCCAGGGATATTTGGATTCGGCCGGCGTCTTGACCTGGACCAGCAGCATGTCGTGGACCATGCGTCCATCCTTGCGAATGATCCCTCCCCTCGAGAAGAAATCATCGACCGGCATTTGACGCATCTTGGCGAGCACCGCCTGACTGTCGGAAGTTCCCGCCGCCTTGACGGCCTTCAGGTAATGCGACACGGCCGAGTAAACCCCCGCATGAGTCATGGTTGGCATCGCCTTGCGCCGTTCGAAGAACCGCTTCGACCACGCCCGCGTATCGTCATTGAGATCCCAATAGAATCCCTCGACGAAAGTCAGGCCCTGGGCAACCGGCAGGCCCATGCTGTGAATATCCGAGATATAGACAAGCGGCGCGACGATGACGTGATCCCTGGTCAGACCGAACTCTGCTGCCTGCTTTATGGAATTGATGGCGTCGGAACCCGCATTGGCAAACGCGATCACCTTCGCATTTGACGCCTGTGCCTGCAGCAGGAAGGAACTGAAGTCCGAGTTGTTCAGGGGATGGCGCGCACTGCCGACTACCGTGCCGCCCAGCGCCGTAATCGCCTTCGAGGCCTCGTTCTGGAGCGAGATGCCGAGGGCATAGTCCACCGTCATGAAATACCAGCTCTTGTCTCCCTTCGCGACCAGCGCCTTGGCAAGACCGGCGGCATTCGAATAGGCATCGTAGACCCATTGGATTCCGTTTGGCGAACACTGCTTGCCGGTCAGTTCGGTCGTGGCGGCGGTGGCATACAGCGCGATCTTGTTTTTTTCTTTTACGATCTGCTGCACGGCGAGCGCGACTGCCGAGTTTGGCATATCGACCACAACATCGACGCCATCGACATCGAACCAGTGCCGGACGATGGAGGTGCCGACATCGGTCTTGTGCTGATGATCGGCGGACACAAGTTCGATCGGCTGGCTGCCGATGGTGCCGCCGGCGTCCTCGATCGCCATCCGCGCGGCCTCGACCGATCCCAGTCCCGCCTGGTCTGCGTACAGGCTCGACATATCGCTGAGAACACCGATTTTGATCGCCTTGCTCGGCGTCTGTGCCTGAGCCGCCAATACGCCTAGAAAGATGCTGGAAGCGAGAATGGCGAGAGCGTTCAGTTGAAACTTCATAGTACTATCCTTTTCTCGTCAATTGTCAGTTCGCTCCCGGCAGCCCGACGACAGCCTCGATCTCAACCTTCATTTCAGGAAGTGCCAACCGGCTGACTTCGATCAGCGTGCTGGCCGGTCTTGCGGAGCCAAAGAATTCCTGCCGCACAGGGTTGATCGCGGCGCGGTCATTGATGTCGGTCAGGAAGACCGTCACCTTGAGAACATCGGCCATGGTCGCGCCCGCTTGATCAAGCACGAGCGTGAGGTTCTTCAGGATCTGCCGGGTCTGCTCCGCGGCATCCGTTCCGCCCACGAGATGCCCTTCGGCGTCATGTGCCGTCAGTCCAGAAACGAAAAGGACGTTTCCGAACCGGACGGCATCCGTGTAGTGACTGAGCGGAGCTGACAGGCCGGCAACCCTGAATTCCTGGCGTTTGGGTGACTGCGATTCTGACACGAGCATTCCTCCCCGCGATTTGCGAAATTTGTGTCGGCAGATCTTTCCGCTCTGCTGCCGATCAGACCGCCGCTATCGTTTGCACCTCGACCAGGAAAGGCTCCTTCACGAGCCGATCGACCATCAGCAGCGTGTTCGGCGGATACTTTCCGTTCGGAAACATTTTCGGAAATTCGCGCAGACGGAATTCCATGAACTTCGGAATATCCTGCGAATGGACGAGGTAGGTTGTGAACTGAACGACGTTACCCCAGGACGCTCCCGCTGATTTGAGCGCGGCTTCGATGTTGCGAAAGACCTGCCTGGTTTGAAGGTCGAAATCGCCCTCGCCGATGACATTGCCCGCGGCATCGCCCGATAGCATCCCGGCGATAAACAGGAATTCGTTCGCCTTCACGCGCGTCACGTGGGTGTACTGTCCCATCGGAGGCCCGAGTTCCTCGGGATTGTAGATGTTGATTTCTGCTGACACAGGTTTTCCTCTCTGCGGCTCAACCGCGGTTACAAATGAAGCAGTGAAGGGCATCATCGAAATCGCCGCGCGGACACCCAAGGGCTGGATGCAGCAATTCGAACCGGATATTCGACTGCACCGCACGCCACGCAGTGTAGATCGAACCTGTGCGCGACCGAAAGCCGCCAGGTAGGTCGAAGGCAAAGATACTCGCCCGAGAATCATATCGAAGACCGGGAAGCAATGGCTCAGCTCCCGCCTCCGGCCTCTTTTCGAAACTCCGCAATCAGATCCTTTCCGATGCGGGAGGCCATCTCGTCCGCCACCGGCTGCACGGCCTTCATCCATTCGGCCTTTTCGTCGGCGGTCAATTCGTAGAAGGTCGTCGTGCCGGCCTTCTTCATCGCCGCGATCGCGTCGTCGTTCTCCTGCTGTGCGATTCCGTTGGCATAGTCCGTTGCCTCGTCCATCGCCTTCTGCAGTTGTGTCCGGATGTCGTCGGGCAGCCCGTCCCAGAATTTCTTGTTCACGATCACGGCGTAGCCGACATAGCCGTGGTTGGATATCGTTGCGTGCTTTTGAACCTCGTGCATCTTTTGGGTAAAGACGTTCGACGGCGGATTTTCCGCTCCATCGACGACACCTGTCGACATTGCCTGATAGACCTCGGAAAAAGCCATGGCCTGAGGCACTGCGCCCAGCGCTCGCATCTCGGCCTCAAGAACCTTCGACGACTGAATGCGCATCTTCAGGCCATGGAAGTCGGCGACGTGATGCAGCGGCTTGCTGGCCGTCATGATCCTGAAGCCGTTGTCCCAATAAGCGAGGCCTTCGATGCCCTTCGGCGCAAGCTTGGCGAACAACTCCTTGGCGACTTTGCCCTTGGTGACCCGCGCGAGGGCCGCCTTGTCGGGGATGATGTAGGGCAAATCGAAAACTTCGAATTCCTCGACGCCGAGCGGGCCGAACTTCGCCAGCGATGGAGCCAGCATTTGCACGGCTCCGAGTTGCAAAGCCTCAAGTTCTTCCTTGTCCTTGTACAAGGTCGAATTGGGAAACACTTCAACATTGACCTTGCCGCCGGTATATTTCTCAGCCAGTTCCTGGAATTTCAGCGCCCCCTTGCCCTTCGGGGTATCCGGCGCCACGACATGGCTGAACTTGATGACGATCGGCTGCTGGGCATTGGCCTCGCCGCAGAAGACCATCGTCACCACGGCCAAAGCCGACAGGATTGTTCTGCGCATCATTGGCGGCACGTCCGGGTTCCTTCCCTGATCTGTTATCGAACGCTTTTGATCAGCGCCTGCGGCCCAGCCATGCCATCCGGATTATCCGGCTTGATAATAAGGCCTACCAATGCAAGTTGTCAGTCTAGTCATGTCCATCAGGCCACGCAACAAATCCTTCTGGAGAAGATGCCATGAACGCAGGACAGCCGGTTTTGCCCCTGTCCGGCATTACCGTCGTTTCACTGGAGCAAGCCATCGCCGCGCCGCTTGCCAGCCGACACCTCGCCGATTGGGGCGCGCGCGTTATCAAGATCGAGCGTCCGGGCAAAGGCGATTTCTGCCGCGATTACGACTACGTGATGAATGGGATGTCGAGCCAGTTCGCCTGGACCAACCGGTCGAAAGAAAGCCTCGCCCTCGATGTGAAAAGCGGGGAAGGCAAGGCGGTGCTCGACGCGCTGCTGCCACAGGCCGATGTGTTTCTGCAAAATCTGGCGCCCGGCGCGGCCACGCGACTCGGCCTCGATGCCAAGACACTGGTCGAACGCTTCCCTCGCCTGATCGCCTGCGACATTTCCGGCTATGGCAGCGGTGGCCCCTATAGCCAGAAAAAGGCCTACGACCTGCTGGTCCAGTGTGAAGCGGGATTCCTGTCGGTCAACGGCACCCAGGAACAGCCGGCGAAATGCGGGATCGCCGTGGTCGATACCGCAACCGGCATGTACATTCTCAACGGCGTGCTGATGGCGCTGTTCAACCGTGAGCGCACCGGCAAGGGAATGGCGTTCGAGGTATCGCTGTTCGACTCAATGACGGAGTGGATGAGCTATCCCGCGTACTATACCGAAGGCGCCGGCAAGCCGCTGGTGCGTACCGGCACGCGTCATGCGACCATCGCCCCCTACGGGCAGTTTCGCGCCGGCGACGGCGGCGTGGTGTTCTTTGGCATTCAGAACGAGCGTGAATGGGCGTCGCTCTGCACGCAAGTCCTTGATGATGCGGCGCTTGCCACCGATCCGCGCTTCTGTACCAACCCGCAGCGCATGCAAAACCGCGATGCGCTGGAGGCGCTGATCGAACGGCATTTCGCGAAATTGTCCACAGGACAGGTGACGCAGCGCCTCGAAGACGCGTCGATTGCGAACGCCAACATGAATACTGTCGAAGCGTTCCTGGAGCATCCGCAGCTTCACGCCCGCGATCGCGTGCGCAAGGTCGGCTCTCCAAACGGGCCGCTGACCAGTTTTCTCCCCGCGATCACCATCCCCGGTGTCACCCCTGTGATGGGCGACATTCCCGCCGTGGGAGAGCACAACGATGCCATCCTCGCCGAGCTCGGCCTGTTGCAGATGGCCCGGCCATGACCGCGCCGCGACTGACCCGCAGCTACCTCGCGGTCCCGGCCCATCGTGCGCGGCTGGTGCAGAATGCTGCGGCGTCCGCCGCCGATGCGGTGTTCATGGATCTCGAAGACGCAGTCCCCCTCGCCGAGAAAGCCGCCGCACTGGCGGCTGCCGCCGACGCATTGACCGCGCTCGACTGGGGCCGGAAAACAATCGCCGTACGGCTGAACGCGATTGACAGCCCGTCGATCCAACAAGAGATCGAGCGCCTCGGCGGTATCGAACGGCTCGATGCCTTTATCGTGCCGAAAGCCGAAGCGGTGAGCGACGTCGCGAAAATCGCTCAATGGATTACCGCCGCCTCAGGCAAGCGTCACGCGCCCGTCGACATCGAATTGCTGATCGAAACCGCGCGCGGGCTGGTCAATGTGGAGGCGCTCGCGGCGACGGGCGGCCTGGTGACCGCCCTGCATCTCGGTGTCGGCGATTTCGCGGCATCCATCGGCGCCCGCAGCGCCGAGATCGGCGCCTCGCCGTTGGGCTACCGGCATGTTGGGAGCGCCGCCGACGGTTATCAGGAAGTCGCCCTCGATCTCTTTGCCTATCCCATGATGCGGGTCTTGGTTGCGGCGCGCGCGTTCGGACTACGGGCCATCGACGGACCATGCGGCGCCTTCCGCGACGCCAAGGCCACGGCGTCGACAGCGAAGAAAGCCGCCGCCATGGGGTTCGACGGCAAGCAGGTTATTCATCCCAGCCAGATCGAAGTCACCCGCGACGCCTTCATCCCCTCCGAGGACGAGATCGCCTATGCGCATCGCGCCATCGCCGCACTCAAGGAAGCGGAGCGCAACGGCCAGGGCGCCGTCACGGTCGATGGCAAGATGATCGATTATGCCAACATCAGGATGATCCATCGCCTGCTGAGCTTTGCGAATGCCGAGTAGTCAATTGAGATAAATCCGCTTCGGCCATTTCGGATGGCAGAGCATGTATCTTCAAAATCCGATCGTGAAGTCCTGAACACGCTGGCCCGGCAGCACGTCGGAAATCGGACATTGAAATAGCTTCTAATATTAGCTATTATTCGACGCTATTACACGCCATGCACAACCCATCATGGGCCGGCACGCCCCGTAGGAGCATTGCGATGACGGATTCTGGATCGAGGGAAACCCTCTCCGTAAAGAATGGCGCACAGCACATTGAAAGCGTGCGCGATGGCCGATCGGTCTATCTGAACGGAAAGCTCATCCAAGATGTCTCCGAGCATACGGCCTATCGAAATGCCGTGGCTTCAGCCGGCGCGCTCTACGACTACCAGTCGTTGCCCGACAATCTCGAACGCATGACCTTCGATATCGGCGGCGGCCGGCGCGTCAATCGGTGCTGGCAGTTGCCGCGCAGCTATGACGAATTGGTGCAGCGCCGGAAGGCGCTGGTGGAGTGGGCAGAGCTATCCTGCGGTTTTCTCGGGCGATCGCCGGATCATGTTGCATCTTCCATGTCCGGCATGATGATGGGCATAGAAGTCCTGGACCGGCATGATGAGAAACGCGGCCGCGCCTTTCGCGAATGGTTCGACTATGCTCGCCAGAACGATATGTTCCTCACATACGTCATCAACAACGTTCAGGGCGACCGGTCGAAGGCGTTCGGGGATCAGGGGAAGGGCGCCGAAGATATGGTTGCCCGCATCGTCGACCAGGATTCATCGGGAATCACGATCCGCGGCGCCAAGCTTTTCGCAACCAGCGCGATCATGGCGAACGAGATCTTCGTGAGTTCCGGACAGCCGTTGAAGCCGGGCGAGGAGCATCTGGCCTTTTCATGTGCGCTGCCGATGGCCACCAAAGGCGTCAACCTGCTGTCACGCAAGTCGTTCGAAGCCAACGCCGTCAGTGAGTATGACAATCCGCTGTCGTTCCGCTTTGACGAAAACGATGCCCTGGTCTTCTTTGACGACGTCAAGGTTCCCTGGGAGCGCGTTTTCACGTTGCGCGACACGGATATGTGCCGGGCCCAGCTTCATGATACGCCAGCCCATGTGTACCAGAACTATCAGGCCCAGATCAGGCTTTCGGTGAAGCTGCGTTTTCTCGTCGGGCTCGCGCGGGGAATTGCGCGGACCATCGGCACCATCAATTTTCCGCCTGTCGTCGATGTATTGGGCAAGCTTGCATCGCAGGCTGCCCTGATCGAGGGGATGGTATTGGGCATGGAGGCCGGAGGCGCGATGCGCGGCGAGTACTTCCTTCCCAACAAGCATCTATTGTATGCGGCACAGGTGCAGTCGCAGGAGATGTATCCGGTCATTGTCGGTACGATCCGGGAACTGGCGGGCGGTGCGCTCATGATGCTGCCCTCTTCGGCCGCCGATTTCGACAATCCCGATATCGCCCGCATGATTTCGCTGACGCAGGTGTCCCCGGTCATGAGCGGCGAAGACCGCGTCAAGCTGTTGAAACTGACCTGGGACGCCGTGGGATCCGAATTTGCCTCGCGTCATCTTCAATACGAAATGTTCTATGCCGGGGCGCAATTCGTCACCCGGAGTCACAGCTATCGCACCTACGATTGGGATCGCGCGACAGCGATGGCAACACGGATATCGGATGGTTACACGCTGGCGGATGCTCAGGTAAGCGCAGACCACGCCGCCTGACGCCGCCTGTGGTTCTTAGAGGAACTTCGGCAATGCCTTTGAACGTCAACGCGTCGTCCGAGACCGGCTGTTCCTGATTACAAGAGGCTTCCCATGCAATTCGACATTCGCCGCCTGTTGTCCTTTTGCGATCACAAGGAGGTCGAGGCAGGCCATCGTCATGCAATACCCTTGCGGCGCGTGGCGGCGATCGCCATCATCGGCAATCCCTACGCCGGCCGGTTTGAAGAAAATCTATCGGAGGCCGTTGAGGCAAGTGCACAAATCGGCCGCGTTCTGGCGAAGCTCGCGGTCGACCTGATGGGTCCCTACAAGACGGAAAGCTACGGCAAAGGCGGCGTCGTCGGCCTTGGCGGCGAGCTGGAGCACGCCAACGCGATGCTGACCACGACTTTCGCCGCGCCGCTGCGTGATGCCGTTGGAGGCGCGGAGGCCTGGATCCCCTCCTTCACCAAACTCGCCGCACCTGGCAGCCAGATCGATATTCCCCTCGCCCACAAGGACGCGCTCTACGTCAGATCGCACTACGACGGCATGACGATTACGCTGCCGCCGGATGCGCCAGGATCGGACGAAGTCGCGCTCATTGTTTGCCTTGCCAATCGAGGCCGGCTCAATGCGCGTGTCGGCGGTCTTGCCGCAAAGGACATCGTTGGCAAAGACGGTCTGCGATGACAGGAGGACCATTTGCGTACTGCGATTGTTAATATCGGAACCATCATCACCGGAGATCTGAAGCAGCCCTTGGCGCGCGGCGACGGGATTTTGCTCGATGGCGGATTGATATCCGCTGTCGGCACGTTGTCGTCCGACACCGTCGCCGGATGCGACGTCGTGGTGGACGCGGCCGGCACCACGGCGATCCCTGGCCTGATCGATAGTCATGTGCACATTACCTTCGGAGATTACACCCCGCGTCAGCGTGTGGTTGGATATCTCGAAAGCTACCTGCACGGCGGCACCACCACGTCGATCACGGCCTCGGAAGTGCACGTCCCCGGCCGCCCAAAGGATGCCGCGGGCGTCAAAGCGCTGGCGCTGGCCGCACGCGCCTGCTTTCTGGATTATCGGCCCGGCGGGATGCGGGTCCACGCCGGCTCCGTCATTCTCGAACCGGGCCTCACCGAGGCGGATCTTGCGGACCTGGTAGCGCAAGGGCTTTGGCTGGCAAAGGCGGGCTTTGGTGCCTTCGAGACGCCCTTCGACTACGCACCGCTGATGCAGGCCGCCCGCCGCCTGGGAATGGTGACGACCATGCACACCGGCGGCTCCTCGATTCCCGGATCATCGGGGATATGGGCCGAGCATGTGCTTGCCTCCAATCCCAGCGTGTCCTTCCACGTCAATGGCGGACCGGTGGCGATGCCGGAAGCCGGCTTCGCCCGACTGGTAAATGAAAGCGACATCGCGCTGCAACTGTGCACCGCGGGAAATTTGCGCACCGCCTTGCTGACCGCGAAATTGCTCGACGAAGCCGGGCAGCCGGAACGGCTGCTGATTGCGACGGATACGCCGACCGGCAGCGGAATCATGCCGCTCGGCATGTTCTACACCATCAGTCACCTCGCGAGCCTTGGCGGCATGCCGCCGGAGCAGGCGATCGCGGCGGCGACCGGAAACAATGCGCGGGTGTACCGGCTGAGCTCGGGATTGTTGCAACCGGGCAAGGATGCCGACGTGGTGTTGATCGACGCCTGCGCCGGCGGCTCTCAGCCAGATGCCCTTTCCGCCTTGCGGAACGGCGACGTTCCCGCGGTTGCCGCTGTTTTCACCGATGGCGTGCCGCGCTTCGTTGGCCGCAGCCGCAATACGCCTGCATCGATACGCAACGTCGCGGTCGCGCACTGTGCGCTACCGCGGGACTTTTCAGGGGCCGCTCACTGAGCTCGATGTCCGAGAAACAGGGTGTGCATCAAGTTACCCGTCAAGCTAAACTGCAAATGATTGTGGGCTGAAACAAATGGCACGAGAACGATTAGCGGCATCATCGAAGATAAAGCCGCCGCTACTCAAGCCGGCGCGACAGGCGGCGCTGACGATTTCGCGGCCCGAATTGCTGGTCGACGGCTCCGATCAGCAATTCCGTCGCCTTGTTCATAATCTCTTTGGTTTTCTGGCACGCCATTCATCGGTGCGCGAAGGCCACGGCGCCCTCATCGGCCTTGCAGGCATCGAATATACGATGCTGATTTCGATCGGTCACCTTTCGGCGGATGGAAACGTCAGCGTCAAGGATGTCGCCGATCATCTGCATCTGAGCGGCGCATTCACTACAGTGATTACCAACAAGCTTCTGCAAAAAGGGCTGATCGAGAAAGCCGATCATCCCGTCGATAAGCGCCGCTTGTGCCTGACCGTAACGGCGCGCGGGCGAGACCTGCTTGAACGGCTCGCGCCGATTCAGAGGCAGGTCAACGACGTGCAATTCGGCTGTCTTTCCGCGAAGGAATTTACGTCGCTGGTCGACATGATCGAGCGTCTCGTCACGTCAAGCGAACAGGCGATGGCGCTGCAACGCTATCTGTCTGAATCCAGTGCAAAGCCGAATATTACCAAGCTCGATGTGCCGCCCAAGTCAGCCCGCAAGAAGGGATCGGCGTAATCGGATTGCTGAAACGACTAATACCTTTGTAGCAAATCTAATTTTGAAAGCTGTTTAATATTTGTTTGTCATTGGTTCTATTCTGGGAGATGATTTGGTCTGCTGACGCCGATGGCACGGTCTATGCACGTATAACGCGTCCGAAACTGATGAAGATGATCTGGGCTGCACAATTCTGGGAGAGCGTTCGATGACTTCGACTGGCAAAAAATGGTCCGTTGTTCTGGCCGCAACCGTCCTGCACCTAGTAGTCGCGGGCTCTGCGCGGGCCCAAACCGCCGCGGGCCGCGAAATCGCGATCGGGGCGATCGTCCCGAGCAGCGGCCCCTTCGCGGAATGGGGCCGCAGCAACACCGTAACGCTCAAGATGTTCGAGCAGCAGGTCAACAAAGCGGGCGGCATCAATGGTGCCAAGCTGAAGGTCATCATCCTGGATGACGCGACCAAGCCGGCGCAGGCGGCGAGCTCGCTGCGCAAGCTCGCCGGCGATGAAAAGGTCATCGCGGTCGCCGGTCCCCTGACCAGCAGCGCCGCCGAGGTGACGTTCCCCGTCGCCAACGAAATGAAAGTGGTCTCGATGTCACAGGCTTCGTCAAAGCCCGGCGTGGCGAAGGCCAATCGTCCATGGGCTTTCCGCAACACGATCGACGAGTCGATCCTGGCGAAGTCGACCGTCCCCTATTTCAAGAAAACCTTCGATATCAAATCTGTCGCCATTATCTTCGACGCCAAGGACGCGACGGCATCGACCGTCGGCACCAAGATCATGCCCGCCGTGATGAAGGAAAATGGCATCACGATTGTCAACGAAACTGATCCGCTTTCGTTCAACACCGGCGATCTCGACGTCAGCGCTCAGGTGACCAAGATGAAGTCGCTCAATCCAGATGGCGTTGTTCTGAGCGCAGACTATAGCCAAGCGGTGACGGTGCTGCGCGAGATGAAACGCCAGGGATTCATCAAACCGGTGGTCGGCGCCACGCAGCTGATTTCCTCGGCAATTCTCAAGGCGGCTCCGGAGCTGCCGATTGTCGCGCCCGCTACTTTCTTTGCTTCGATGACCGGCGATCGGGCCACGCCATTTGTCGCGGAACTGCAACCGCTGCTGCGCAAGGAGTCCGGGCTTCCGGCGGAGATCGAGCCCAGCATGTACGACGCCAATATCTACGAGATCGTCAGCATGTATGCTGAAGCCGCCAGGAATACAGGCGTGACCGGCAAGCCGGAAGACCTCGAAGCGGATCGGGTCAAGGTCCGGGACTATCTCGTCAAGCTCACTAACTTCAAAGGATTGGGCGGTCCGATCAGCTTCAACGACGATGGTGACGCCATCAAAGCATTCTATGTACTGCAAGGCCAGAACGGAGCCTGGGCTACCAAAGTGCAGGGTTGCAGTTCGGTGCCGGGTCATCCGGCCTGCTGACCGAGGGTTTCGATACGACCCGGCGTGTGTTGCTTAGTTCTCGATGTCGGTGGTTATGCTACATCGAGACCCGAGCAGCATGGGGAAATTGGTTGAGCGCGAGATAACGGGCCCGGCGAGAGCGGCATCTCATTCATGCTTCTGCAGCAACTTGTGAATGGCGTGACCTTGGGAGCAGTCTACACGCTGCTCGCGCTGTCGTTTTCCATCGTGATGGGCATATTGGGTATCCTGAACCTCGCGATCGCCGAACTGTTCATGATCGGCGGATATCTGGGATTCGCGGTAATCACCGCGCATCTGTCGCTGCCGGTGGCCGTTGCCGCGGGAATGGCGGGGGCAGCGGCCATTTCGGCAATTATCGAGAAGATCGGCTATGAGCCGCTGCGCAATGCGCCGCTGGTCACGCCGATGCTGAGCACGCTCGGATTTTCGATCATTCTCCAGAATATCGCGACCAACGTCTGGGGCTCGGACCCTCTGCAATTGCCGGACGAATTTCTGGGCGGCCGCATCACCCTTGGATCCATCAGCATCGGCGAATTGCAGTTGATCGTGATCGGCGTGACGGCCGCATTGGTTGCCGTCATGGCTTACATCGTGCAGCGAACCTCAATGGGTCGGGCGCTGCGTGCCGTCGCCGAAAATCGCGACGTCGCACGCCTGCTCGGCGTCTCCGGTGGCCGCATCACGCTGATGGCGTTCATGATGTCGGGCGCCCTGGCCGGGGCGGCCGGCGTTTTGATTGCGATCCACTACGCGGCTATCACGCCATATGTGGGCGTCGAGATCGGACTGAAGGCGATCGCCGTGATGGTGATCGGCGGCACCAGCCGGATCTGGGGCGCGCTCCTGGCGGGGCCGCTGATCGGCATTGCGGAAGTGCTGACTGTCGCTTACGGCGGCTCCCAGATCAGGGATTTCGTGGTCTACGGGTTCATGATCGTGATTTTGCTGTTTCGCCCGCAGGGACTGCTGGGCGGCAGCGGCGCCGACCAGGGGCAGCGGGTGTGATGTCGACCTATACTGCTGGTCTCCTCGCAGATGTCGGCATTCTCACGCTCGGCGCCCTGAGCGTCTACATCATCCTGGCGACCGGTCAGTTGTCGCTGGGCAATGCCGGCTTCATGGCAATCGGAGCCTATCTGACCTCTTATTTGACCGTGGTCGCGGGCGTGCCGCTGACATCGGCGCTTTTGATCGCCGCCCTATCATCGGGAATGATTGGCGTCGTGATCGGGTTTCCCGCGCTGCGTCTGAAGGGAATTTTTCTCGCGATGGCGACGCTCGGGTTTGGCGAGATGGTCCGCAGCCTGTTTCTCAACCTTGATGTCACGGGCGGAGCGGGCGGCTTTCACGGCATGGCCCACATATCCGTCACCTATGTCTGGATCTGGGTCGGCCTTATCGTGCTGCTGGTCGGGTTGATGGAATCGTCCCGGGTCTGGCTCGAGATGCGTGCGGTTGCCGATGACGAGACGGCGGCCAACCTGATCGGCCTCAACACGACGATGACAAAAATCGCCGCGTTCGGGATGGGCGCCGCGGTTGCGGCGGTCTCCGGCGGTTTGTTCGCGCATCATCATGTCTATATCGAACCCGGCAATTTCGGATTCGAACGCTCGATCGATTTCGTGCTTGCGGTCATTCTCGGCGGATCGACCCTCGGCGCCGGCTCGCTCGTGGGAGCCGCATTGCTGGTTCTGCTGCCCGAGCAATTGCGCGCGCTCGATGATTGGCGGCCCGCAGCATTCGGCGTCCTTCTCATCATTGTGCTTTTGATACGGCGCCAGGGAATTCTGGACCGAACGCTGCTGCGCCGAATCGTACCTCATAAGCAGACGGCATGACTAAACCGCTCCTCCAATTGAGCGATGTCACCAAGTCCTTTGGTGGAATCAAGGCTCTTTCGGGATTGTCCTGCGAGGTGCGGCAAGGGCAGATCGTCGGCGTGATCGGGCCCAACGGCGCTGGCAAGACGACGCTCTTCAACGTCATCACCGGCGCCTACCGCGCCAACAGCGGCAACGTGTTTCTCGACCAGCAGCCGATTACCCATTGGCGCCCGTATCGGATTGCGCGGGCCGGCGCGGTGCGCACATTCCAGAACATCAGGCTCTTTTCCAGCATGACCGTCTGGGAACACTTGCTGGTGGCGCAACCCGGTCAGGGCTCGCTGTGGCGCCGGGCCCTTCCGACACGTTGGGCTGACGGGGCCGCCATCGCCCGGGCTGAGCAGGTTCTTGAGTTCTTCGGACTTAAGGACGTGCGCCATCAAAGCGCCCGCGCGCTTTCGTATGGGACACAACGAAAGGTGGAAATGGCTCGCGCGCTGACGGCCAATCCCAAACTGCTGCTGCTCGACGAGCCGGTGGCTGGGATGAACCACGACGAGGCCGAGGAAATCCGCCACTTGATGCTGCGTCTGCGCGACGGCGGCCTGACCATCCTGCTGATCGAACATGACATGAGTTTCGTGATGAATCTTTGCGATTACCTCTACGTGCTCGATTTCGGCATCCTGATAGCAAAGGGACTCCCGGATGAGGTTCGGTCGGATCCGATCGTGATGGACGCCTACCTCGGAAAGGAAGCCTGATGCTCTCGATCCGTGGCCTTCAGGTCCAGTATGGCGCCGTGACAGCGGTGCGTGAGATCGATCTGGATATCCGCCAAGGCGAAATCGTGGCGCTGCTCGGCGCCAACGGTGCGGGCAAAACGACGATCGCGCGCGCCATCGCAGGACTGCTGCCGTTTCGCGGAGAGATCACCTTCAGAGACCAGGTCTTAAAGCCAAATTCCGCCGAGCATAATTTGCGCGCCGGTATTTCACTGGTGCCGGAGGGACGCGGCATCCTGGCTCGCATGACGGTCGAAGAAAATCTGCTGATGGGCATCTATTGCCGGCAGGATCGGCGGGCGGCGGTAGCGGACGTGGGTCGGATGTTTGAACGCTTTCCGATACTCGGAGAGCGACGCAACCGATTGGCAAGCCTGCTCAGCGGTGGCGAGCAGCAATTGCTGGCGATCGCGCGGGCGTGCCTGTCCAAGCCCCGCTTGCTGCTACTTGACGAACCTTCGCTCGGCCTCGCACCGAAGATGACCGATTATGTTTTCGGCATGATCGGCGATCTCCGGTCGGAAGGCCTGACCATCATGCTAGTCGAGCAGAAGGCGCGACAGACCCTTAGGTTTGCCGACCGAGCCTATGTGCTGGAAACCGGCCACATGGTGATGTCCGGGACCGCGAGCGAACTGGCCGGAAACGCCGCGGTGTCCGAAGCCTTCCTCGGCGGAGGCACGAGGCCGCACAATCATGCGAGCTAGCAGTCGCTTGAAACGGGCCTATTTGGCCGAACGCGCCGACGCGATCGGCGTGGTGTACTCCAGCAGATTGATCGCCTTGTCCGCCGTCCCGACCAGGCGAGACATGATCTTGCGCAGCCGCTCGAAATCCCTGGCGGAAAGGCTGCTGAACAGCAGATCATTGGCCGGCCGCTGTACGGGCGCCAACTCGTTGAGAAGCGCGCGGGCCTTCGGCGTAATCGTGAGCACGACGCGCCGGCGGTCCACCGAATCGGTTTCCTTTTCGACCAGCCCCGCCGCAACCAGCTTGTTGATTTCAATCGTAATGAAGGCCCCGCTGAAATGCAGGTGATCCGCGACAAGGTTGACGCCGACCTTTTCGTCCTCTCCCTGAAGATGAGCAATTGCAATCAGGACCGTATATTGCGTGCCGGAAAGACCGATCACCTGCCCGAGCTGGCTGCGAACCTGCTGCAACCTGGCCGAGAAGGCGAGTGTGTCGTGAACGAATTGGCGGAAGGCATGGTCGGAATTTCCGACCAGCAATTCGGGCCTGGAAACGGTGGGTTGCGTCGCGATCGATCGAGATCTGGTTTTCTCAGCCATTCGATTCCTGCCTGGCCGATTCCTGCTCGGCGGTTGCGGTTTTGTAGCGAGCGATCCGCTACGGAACAAGTTGCGTCAGGCTCCGCATCGCGGACGGATATCCTTGACAGCAACCCGTACACAAATCAATATAGCTTTGTTATAAAGCTATCTGGCCGCGACCGGGGATGACGACGGGCACCGCTTCGGATCTGTCGCAGCCCCTCCAGCGCCGCGCGCCATCCGGCGTGGCCACTGCCAATGCCGCACTGAATATTTCGATAAACCAAGACAATCGAGGCCAACCATGATCAAGACCGGCGAACAGCACATCGCGAGCCTGCGTGACGGCCGCGAGATCTATCTCGACGGCGAGCGCGTTACCGACGTGACGGTTCATCCGGCCTATCGCGGCGCAGTCGCCTCCATCGGCCGCATGTTCGATTTCCAGAGCGCGCCTGAAAATCGCGAACTGATGACTTTCGAAACCGAAACGGGGACGCGGGCCAACAGGATATGGCAGTTGCCCGCAAGCTATGACGAACTCGTGATGCGGCGTAAGGGCCTCGAGGCCTGGACAGAACTGCATGCGGGGTTCATGGGGCGCGCGCCTGACCATGTCGCATCCTGTATATCGGGGATGTTCATGGGACTCGATGTCTTCGAGGCTTACGACCCCGCGCGCGCCAGCGCGCTCGCTGACTATTATCGCTACGCGCGCGACAACGATCTTTACCTCACTTACGTGATCATCAATCCCCAGGCCGATCGCTCCAAGAGCGCGGCGCAACAGGCCGATCCCTATCTGACGGCTGGCGTCATCGACCGCGACGCGGCCGGCCTTACCATACGGGGCGCCAAGATGCTGGCGACCGGCGGCATCATGGCCAACGAGGTGTTCGTCACCTGCATTCAGCCGTTGCAGGCCGGCGACGAAAAATACGCCCTCTCCTTTGCGGTTCCGATGAACGCCAAGGGTCTGAAGATACTCTCCCGAAAATCATACGAAGCGGCGGC
>Ga0210396_10001805_pt1 | contig 22446 bp, 23 predicted proteins | sample IncBWH17OmetaG_FD_155466 | JGI IMG/M metagenome (GOLD analysis project Ga0210396, IMG submission 155466) | Forest soil microbial communities from Barre Woods Harvard Forest LTER site, Petersham, Massachusetts, United States - Inc-BW-H-17-O ... | reverse complement strand
TGGTTGCCGATCAGCTTCAGCTCGCTCATCGCGGCCTTGACGCCGGCGGGATTGTTTTCGGCAAAGATCAGCTCATAACCGGCGATCAGCCGGTCATTGATAGCCTTGGCGGCTTTGAGCTCACCCTTCAATGAAAGGCGGATCATCTCGGAGAAATCTTTCGGCCAGCTGTTGGCGGCAACGCTGATCACCCCTTCCATGCCGACCGCAATCTGCGGGAAGGCCAGGGCATCGTCGCCGCTGACCACCAGGAAATCGTCGGGCCGGTCACGCAGGATCTCCATACATTGGGCCATATCGCCGCTCGCTTCTTTGATGCCGGCGATATTCTTTACCTCCCGTGCCAGGCGGATCGTGGTGGCAGCGTTCAGGTTACGACCGGTGCGACCCGGGACATTGTACAGGAGCACAGGCCTGGGCGAGGCTGCCGCAAGCGTTTTATAGTGTTGGAAAAGACCTTCCTGCGAAGGTTTGCTGTAATACGGACTGGCGCTGAGGACCGCGGCGGCGGGCCCCAGCGGGAGCGAACGCAGCTCTTCCACCAGCTCGGCGGTATTGTTGCCTCCGACACCTACGACCACCGGGACTCTCCCATCGACTTTTTCATAAGTGTACTGGATGATGGCTTTTTTCTCCGCCTTCGAGATGGTCGGCGTTTCGCCGGTAGTGCCCATGGTCACGATATATTCTACGCCTCCGGCGATCACGAAATCGATGATCCGGTCCAGGGCGATGTAGTCGATGCTAAGATCAGCTTGAAAGGGTGTTACGAGTGCCACTCCGGTTCCCCGGAGTTGTTGTCTGAGAGACATGGTAAATGAAATTATGCGTAAAGATTGTTGTTACAAGATCAGTACTGCCTTTCCGGCCAGGGAGCTATAGTTATCGCTGGCCCCGGTCGCAGCAATCCGGGTTCGGCCTATTCTGCTTCAGGAACGTTTTCGTTGATGCTTATCGTCGTCTCGACTTAGGCCGGCACCTCGTTCCAGAAGCCCATCTTGCCAAACTTCTCGATCCGCTTATTCACCCGCTGTTCCGGAGTATATTGGCGCAATTCGTGTAAGGTCTCTATCAGTTTCGGCTTGAGCAAACCGGCGGCTTCGGTATAATCCCAATGTGATCCACCCAGGGGCTCGGGTACGATATCGTCGATCAGTCCGAATTTGTACATGTTGTCGGAAGTCAGCCGGAGCTCTTCGGCGGCTTTCTCTTTTTGATCCCAGCTACGCCAGAGGATGGAGCTGCAGTTCTCGGGAGAGATCACCGTATACCAGGCATTCTCGAGCATAAAGACCCGGTCTCCTACCCCGATACCCAGCGCGCCGCCCGAGGCGCCTTCGCCGATGACCACGCAGATCACCGGCACCTTCAGTCGCATCATCTCATAGATGTTACGGGCGATGGCCTCACCCTGGCCCCGTTCTTCCGCTTCCATGCCCGGATAGGCGCCGGGCGTATCGATCAGGGTGATAATGGGCTTATCGAATTTCTCGGCCAGCTTCATCAACCGAAGGGCTTTCCGGTATCCTTCCGGATTGGCCATCCCGAAATTACGCAGCTGCCGCATCTTGGTATTGGTGCCTTTCTGCTGGCCGATCATCATCACCGTCTGTCCGTCCAATTGTGCAAAACCGCCTACCATCGCCTTGTCGTCTTTCACATTCCGGTCCCCGTACAGCTCCACGAAATTATTGCACATCTTGTCGATGTATTTCAAGGTATAGGGACGGTCGGGGTGACGGCTCAGCTGTACCCGCTGCCAGGGCGTCAGATGCTGCGTGATCTCGCGGCGCTTCTCGATGACCTGGTCCTCCAGCTTCCGGATCGAATCACTCAGATCGACCTTGGTCTTCTCCGCAGTTTGCTTCAGTTTCTCGATCTCGTCAAATAATTCTTTGATCGGTTTTTCAAAATCCAGGAACTGCCGGTTTTTTGCTTGAGCTTGAGCTTGCGCCATAGTTATATTGTGTGTTGTTTACCCCCGTAGCCCCACGGCCCGCCGGCTGGTATGAGAGCGTAAAATTAAGGGAAGCAAAATTTCCGCAAAAGTTTTGTTGGAGAAAATCAAAATTCTCCTATCTTTGCCATCCCGAAAAACGAACGGAAACGAACCAAAAAGCCCCTCAAAAAGGCCCAAAGTTCACCCGCTCAGCAACTCGGAGGTTGGATCGGTAGTTCAGTTGGTTAGAATGCCGCCCTGTCACGGCGGAGGTCGCGGGTTCGAGTCCCGTCCGGTCCGCCTTACGGCACAAGTCAAAATTTACTTTGATTGTGCCGTTTTTATTTTCCTGCAATTCCTTCTCTATCAGGTAGATTTGGCGTACCGCTTCGTTGATTCTCGTGGTTCGATAATACTCTCCGTTAAAAATCATGTTTTCCGGAAATATTGAACCGACTATTTCCCGCTTCTCCTTAATCGTCCCATTCTCATAGCGTTCATCCAATCGCATCAAGTTGTCCAACCCTCTTTTCACAATGCCTTCGACTGTTTTTGTGTCGTGCGGAAGCTGCGTAATCTGGCGTTCCAAGGTGGAAATCTCCTTTTCGCACTCGGCTTTCATCATCTTGAAGTCAGCCGGATCGATCCGCTCAAAAAGCATTTCCCGACGCGCCTTACCCAATTGGGCATTCAGGACGTCGATTTGCTTCAGGACAGTATTGCGTTCCTGGCGGGTAGAACGGGTGGCATCCTGAAATTCTTCCATGATCAATTCCCCGTAAACATTGACCATTACCCGCCGGGGAACGTACTTTTTCAGTTCCCGAACAAATTCCGTATTCGCCGCCTCAGCCTTGAAGCGGACCCCGCATTGGGGAATACAATGATAATAGGAATAGTAGTTATTTCGGCCTTTGGATCGGCTTCCCGTTAGAATTCTACCACAGGTCGGACAGATCAGAAACCCCCTTAGAGGGAATTCATCCAGGGTCTGCACTTTGGGCCGATATGCCCTACCCCTGCCGTCTAATACATCCTGGACCTGGTTAAACAAGTCCTCCGATACCATAGCTTCATGCTGACCGGGAACAAGCCGTTCCTCTTCGTCCTTGAATTTGGCAACTACTATTTTTCCGGAGTAGACCGGGTTACGGATCGCCAGCCAAAAATTGTGTTTACTGCACTTCAATCCTCGTTCCAACGTCATTTTCCAAATCTGTTCCGTATTGAATTGGCCCCTGGCGATCTCCCGGAATGCCCATCTAAGGTGGGTAGCTTCCACCTCATGGATGGCAATATATTTACTTCCATCTTCCTTGGAACGATTTACATAACCAATCGGAGCCGGTCCCATCCAACGCCCTTCTTTCCTTGCTCGGCGCATTCCGTTGAAAACATTCATGGCCCTCCTATCGTTTTCTACTTCCGGCGTAGTCAGGTAAACCGCCAGCATAATCTTGCTTTCCGGGACGGTCATATCCAAGGGTTGTTCTATAGCTTGCGGCTCAATTCCCAGCTTTTTTAAGACATTAATCATTTGGTACGCGTCCGCGGTATTGCGGCTAAACCGGTCCCATTTGGTGAAAAGGATCAGGTCTATTTGACCCTTGTGCCGTTTAAGGTCCAGCAATAACTTTCTCCATTCAGGGCGCTCAAAGGTTTTGGCGGAATGGTCCTCATAGATAACCCGGCGAATAGTTAGGTGGTTGTACTCACAATATTTCCGCAAGCGTTCTTCCTGGTCGCGTTGAGAATAACCCCTGTCGGCCTGCTCGTCTGTCGATACCCGAATGTATAGATCCACCGTCAGCATATAGATAATTTAAGGTGTGATTTGGTTTTGGTCAGTGTTAAGGTGGGGTGGCTGCTCGTCCTCCCGGAGATATTGGGCGACGGCCATTTTAGCCAATGTACGTAGAAAATCTAGTATTTGTGCCGCTTCTTCGCCGGTCACTACTACCCCTTCATCGGCCAGCATTTTCGCCGCCTTTTCGGGTGTCATTTTGCCCATGGCATACCTCCGCTTTATATTCACTCTCCACTCCACGGGCCCAATTACGCCCTTCACAACGGCTCTAAGATACGAACAAAAGTTATTATGATATCAGTACTCTCATAACTTTTTTTTAAATTGTGGCACGGGTAGATTATTTGCGCGCACTTATCGCTACTTGCCTCTATTTGCCGCTATTTGTATCTATTTGTGCTCTCTTGTCTGACAAAGGGCCAATTTGTAGCACGTTTTACCGGATCGAATAGCAAACTGAGTTAAACTGGATTAAAATGAGTAAAGCCTATAAAGTTTCCTACAAGCTCTATTACAACGACCGGCTGAAAGAAACCTTCTTTCAGGGGAAAATGACCCATCCGTTGTATATCCAGGTCACCTTTGACCGCAAGCCGATCTATTTTAAGAGCTACTATTTCGATCTGTTTTCAAAACCTCGGTATGTGATCTTCATGGGTGGGAAGATGTACGGGCCCAAGTTGGAGGACATTGAAAAAATGGAGACGGAATTGATCGAGTTCATATTGGACAAAAATTTAGCAGAGTTTTCCCTGGACATTTTTAAGAAAGAATACGCTTATTATAGTAAAGACTTATGCGACGAAATGGAGGAAAAGTTTCTGGAATATCTTTTTCTTTTCTTCCAGGATGAAGGAATGGCGGACCTAGCTACGGCCATCCAACAAGGGGCAAAACTGCGGATTGTCTACAATGTTGTCCGGGATATGGAGAAGGCCCTTAACCCTGCTTTGTACAAAAAGCTGATAGAGAACTCCGTTTATCTGGCGCCGCCCTATCTACACCTTTTTGGTTTTATGGCACAGACAAAGAAATGGCCAATGTTGAGTCTTTCGGTCATGGAGTGGGAAAAATCAGGTACAAAAGAAGCATTCGAAATATATGTCCAGAAACATCATCCGGATCAAGATTGGGCAGAAATATTAAGGAATATAGAGAACTGGCTTCAGCGTTTGAAAAAAGAAATTAACGGCTAGTCCTTTCCAGAACCGAGCGCTCGTACATTTTCAATTCTTTTTTTCGTTGGGTCTGGTGGCACGAACAAATTCCTTTCCTAATCCTAGGCAATCGGCGACCCTGGGGGCCTATAATACCAATTTAATTATCAGCAGATTATAAAATATAGAAAAAGTATGATATTTTAGTAGTGCTTTTAACCCCCCTGCAAAGAATAACCCCTATATGAAAAAAAAGGCCCCTAAACTGGAATTTGAAATCCTTATTGACGAATCATTTAGTAGCCTCATTCCCACAAGCACACTAAAACCGATCAATAACAAAAGTGTGCTGAGTTTGATTAACGACTACGAAGATGGCGAATGGTGGTACGAAAACTTCCAGGATTTTGTTTGGAATCACATTGCCGAATCCGCTCTCTCCGCAGAGGAACGGCAAAAACTCGTAACGAAACCTCGTTCGCAACTTAGACAAGCTGCTAAAAACCTTCGTTTAACAGACAGTGACGCTACGGGTTCGGGAAGTGAATTAGCAGAAATAGTATTGTATGGTATAATGAAGCTACATTATAATGCGCTACCTGTTGTTCCGAAAATATTTTACAAGCAAAATTCTCAAGACAACGCCAAGGGATCCGATTCTGTTCACATCGTGATTGCCAATGACGACTTCACACTTTGGTATGGAGAAGCTAAATTTTTTAATAGCATCGAAGATGCACGCCTGTCCCAAATTGTCACATCGTTGGATGAAGCTCTACAAAAACAAAAAATAAAAAAAGAAAACAGAATAGTTACTGGCCTTAAAGACCTCGATATCTTGATCCCCCAAAAGTCAATGCAAAGCGAAATAAAAGCTCTTCTGACGCATGGAACCTCGATTGATCATGTTAAACCAAAATTGAACATCCCAATCTTACTCCTCCATGAATGCCCAATCACCCAAGCCCATTCTGAGCTTTCTCCCGAATACCGAAAGGAAATTATAAACTACCATAAGGAACGTTCGGAGGCGTATTTCAAAAAACAAATTCAAAAACTGAAAACCATATCGAAATATTCCGAAATCAAGTTTCACATCATCCTCTTTCCTGTCGCTTCAAAAAGGGAAATAGTCAATACATTTCTATCAAATGTCGCCCATTATAAAAAATAGACCTTTCTATGAATATCTTCGAAACCTGCGGCACAATTAGCGATCTAATCCACGAGGGAAACGACCTCTCAGCCAGAAACGAACTAATTAAATTGCTAGATCATCATCAAAAAAATAAAATCCCATATTCTCCTTTATTAAATCATTTGATAAGAGAAGTTGGATTATATCCCTATCAAGATTCTCAAACATCCTCCTGGGGAGATCGATTTGTCTACGAAGTTTTTAAAGTCAATGTAGGAGGCAAAGAATTAACTCTACATAAAGAGCAATCTTATCTTTTGCGGAAATTATTAGACGGAGAGAATATCGCAGTTAGTGCACCAACTAGTTTTGGAAAAAGTTTCGTTATTGACGCATTCATTGCAATAAAAAAGCCGACAAATGTCGTTATCATAGTTCCAACAATTGCTTTAACTGATGAAACTAGGAGAAGGCTATATAAGAAATTTTCGGCGGAATATAAAATTATCACTACTACAGATGTTTCACTTGGCGAAAAGAACATACTAATATTCCCGCAGGAAAGAGCTTTCTACTATATAGATAAATTTGAAACTTTAGACATTTTAATCGTCGATGAATTCTACAAAGCAAGCTCTGATTATGAAGATGACCGATCCGGATCATTGATTAAGGCAATTCTCAAACTTGGGCAAATAGCCAATCAAAAATACTATCTTGCTCCTAACATATCTGCCATCACGGACAATGTGTTTACAAAAGACATGACCTTTGAAAAGCTAGATTTTAACACTGTTTGTTTGGAGATATTTGAAACATACAAGGAAATTGGGAAAGATGAAGAAAAAAAGGGTGAGGAGCTATTGAAAATTATAATAAAAACAAAAACAAAATCTATAATTTACGCCGCTTCATATCCGCAAATAAAAAAAGTAACAAACATTCTGCTTGAAGGTCTACCAATCTCAAAGAGGCAATTGCTAAATGACTTTTCAGACTGGCTGACTACAAATTATGATTCTAATTGGGAACTAACTAATTTGATTAAACGGGGTGTCGGCATTCATAATGGGCAATTGCACCGCTCATTGGCGCAAATACAAATTAAGGTATTTGAAGAGCAAAAAGGGCTAGACAATATTGTAACAACTTCATCGATAATTGAAGGAGTAAATACTTCGGCAGAAAATGTAATCATTTGGAGAAACAAAAGAAGTGGAAGCAATGCCAAGTTAGATAGTTTTACATATAAAAACATCATTGGTCGAGGGGGACGAATGTTCAAACATTTTATAGGCAAAATATATTTGCTGGAGTCTCCGCCCACTGAGGAACAATCGCAATTGGACATTCATTTCCCTGACGAAATTCTAGGCGATATAGATGAGGTTGAATATAAAGATAGTCTTACCAGAGACCAGGTTCAAAAGATTATAAGCCTCAGAGAGGAAATGTATAAGATAGTTGGAAAAGCCGACTATAAGAAACTCGTCAAAGAAAATATTTTCCAAACGGATGACGTCGACTTTATAAAGAGAACTGCGATTGAAATGAAGGAAAGCCCTCACGAATGGAATGGCCTTTCCTACCTGAACTCTGACGATCCCGAAACGTGGACTCGTCTACTAACCAAGATCGTTCGGCTAAAGCCTGAAGGATGGGGGCTCGGTCGTTATAGTATTGTACATGCCAAATTTGTGGCGTTTGTCAAAATTCTTTCAGACAATTGGGCAAAATCGATTCCGGAACTTCTTGACGAGCTTGACCATCACGACATCGACATTGACAGCTTCTTCAATTTAGAAAGGATTGCCACTTTTAAATTATCGTCACTCGTGAACGAAATTAACATCTTAAACAAAGTAATCCTAAAAAATGGAGTCGATGTATCTCCATTCGTGGCTAAGGTGTCCAATGCATTTTTACCGCCAATTGTTTATGAACTAGAAGAATATGGATTGCCGAGAATGATTTCAAAAAAAATTCACCGAAGTAGACTTATTGACTTAACTGATCAATCTAAAAATATCCATGGGGTATTAGATCATTTTCGGAATTTAGGAATAAATCGAATAAATACACGCCAACAATTCGACCAATTTGATTTGTATATTCTTAGACATTTCATAGACGGAATCACTTCGGATCCTACAACGCGGGAGTAAATATAAATTGAGAAGTAAAAGATTATATTGATAAAAACGCCTTTGTAGAAGTGCTTAATAACTGTTTGTCAGATTTTATAAATAAATCATCCAATTTACTATATCAGAAGAATAATAAAAAAACTAAGCCAGATGGAGATATCCGTGAAAGTTTTCCAAATTGCGATTTTCAAATGTTGCATAGCGCCGCTGGATAGGTTAGATCTATCATTTCTCAATGTAAAGTTCCTTAAACTGGAAGATTTAGAAGGACATATTAGGTCGGTAGCCGGGGAATCTGCTTTAACCCACTACAAAGTCTCATACGATGAATGGACTACAAAGTGGAGCCCTAGTTTGCTAATCTCACTATGTGCAAACACTCTGGAAACCCCTCTACAGAAGGAAATTTTCGATGACATTCAGCGAGCACTCTTAATCCTTTTTCCTTCCGAATTCCGCAACTATTCGCTCATTACTTTCCGCGTACACGAGCATGATACTGTTTTCGGCGGTGAAGAACAAGTGACTAGTTCTCCCCATCGGGGCAGAGAAATGAAAAACCCTTTGAGTTTCGACCTTAAGCTGATACCGGCGATTGAAACATTTATAAAAGCATATTTTAAAAGACCAAGCCCGCAGTACCTGCGGCTATGCATTGATAGCTACGTCTCTCACTTTTATCAATGGAAAGAATCCCTTGCCTATGTATCCCTTGCTATCTGCATGGAGGCAATTGCCGAGGGAAAAGAGATGGTTAACTATAAAATTCGTAGAAATTTGAGCATTATAAATGGCAGATGCCAAGATGAAAGCACAGTAATTTTTGTCAATACCAAGAATATCTATGAATTAAGGTCAAGAATAGTTCATGGGGACGGACATAACGCCTCAGACCTAGAAATATATCTCCCATATTTAAGGCAGCTTATCGCGTGTACAATTATTGAATTGATCGTACATGGCATAGATGATAGAAAAAAGTTAGACGAGAAAATTACTTCATTGGGCTTTGGGCAAAAAAAATTGATAAGCGAATCTTACGACACATACCTATCTGACTGTTTTTGTAGTTTCCAACACAAGTTACTACCGAAACTATCAAAAAAATAGCAAACAGTTTAAAATGTTGAAGTAGGCAATTACCTCTTCGAATACGCAGTTAGTAAACACCTTTCACCATAAACAAATGTAATATGAATAGCGCTGACCTTTGGAATCTACCCCCGGACAGCTTTAACAAATGGCGCAGAGAAAATGACTTGTTGAAATTATTTGAGCATTTTAAAAGAGCCCTTCCTCGATTTGAAGAATGGATGCAGGAATACAATTTAACAATTCCCCTAATTTTACGAACAGATAGGCCGGGGCAGTTTTTCTTCAATGAAGTACTGACTGTAGTCGTAGGTCGTCCTTCCCCTGGTTTTTTCGAATATTCCTTTTATCCATTACACTCTGGGAAGGATTCATTTCCCCCTAAACCCGACGAAACCTTACATATGACATTCTTGCCTTACCTTCCTTGGATTAAACGAACCTTAAAAAGGAAGAAGGTTATATCTAATGATTACGAAACATTTAGATACACTCTTTACAATTCGGAAGACCCTGCAACGTCCCAAGCTATCCTTTCAGGTGGCTTCCAGGTTCTAAAAATGGGAGGAACCCTGATAGAAGGATGGGGCAATTTCTTATTACGCAACCTCGATTTCTGCAATATGGACTATTTGCAAATTACTGATGGGTTCGATCTATCAAGGCAGACTGAAACTTATTATTCTTCTTGCCGCCACTGGAAGATCGCTAAAGCCAATGGAAGCTTTAAGTCGTTTTACCAATGCCATTTTGAAGACTTGCAGGTCGCAACATCTCAACTGTACGGATTTGAATTCCATAAGGGCGAAATTTTCGGAGCTTCCTTCAAAGATTGTCGACTTGCAAATTTCAGCATCGAAGAATCGTTGGTTAGCGTCTTCAAATTTGAAAATACGCTCACTTCAGGCTTTTACTATAAACATTCAAAAAGATCTGAATTGCTATCTAAATCCGAATCAAGTGGTGAGGCATATAATATGTACAGATCATTACGAATTCTATTTCAGGCTAATGGACTTAGGCGGGAAGTAAGCAAGGCTTACTATCAGGAGCGTCTTTTCGAGATGATTCACGTTTGGGACGAAAGCCGCTTATGGTACTCCTTAAAAATTCTATTGAAAGATCGGGGTATTTATTATCGAGGTCAAGCTCTTCACTTTGCACAAAAGTTGGCCAGCTATTTTTCAAACTTGATGTCTTATCTGCTTTGGGGGTTTGGAGAACGCCCAGGTCGAATCCTACTTAATAGTATATTGGTTATAATTCTGTATACAACGTTCTATTATTGCAGCAACCTCCAGCCCGTAGGACATGATTGGGTCAATTCACTGTATTTCTCCACCGTCACATTTACTACACTAGGGTATGGAGATATATCACCTATACACTCAAGTGCTGTATTAAAACTGACAGTAGGCTCAGAAGCACTAATTGGAGCTTTCTTTATTGGGCTTTTTGTTGCTGGCTTCTCAAACAGATCCCGCTATTGAAGTGAGAGAATTACTTACGTGCCTATTATCCGAAACAACTGCTTCCCCAAGATAATACAAGCATCATGCAACCGTCACTCGAATTCCGGCTTTGAACCCAATTCTGGCGCCTTAATCGCAGGATCGTTATAAATGTCACGGATCAATTCGACATAACTGGTCTCGAAATTATTGTCATCTCTCAAATCCAGGTGAATATATTGCTGCATAAAGGATGGAATGCTTTCGACAATGCTTCCCCTCCGTAATACCGGAATAACCTTATCATTGTTTATCTGATCCCTATATAATTCAGCATTCATGATTGAATATTCGTATCCAACCCCTCCGGACCGGCCGTCTGCTTTCAGCCTATAGTTGGGCGTAAATATGACCAATATTCTATGAGCAGCATTAATTGACTGCTCGATAAAATGAGGAAGACTTTTCCCCAACGTCAACTTATACCGATCTAAGATCACATTAACTCCGTTCTTCCTTAGTCGATTCGCCAACTCGAGGACCCACGCTTTATGTTCTTCATCGTCCCAAGAATATGATATGAATACAACAGGGTTTCCACTCGATTCTTCTTTTGCCTTTGTGGATTGAATTACTGCATCCTCAAGAACTTTTTTTCCCATCAGCATTTGGATAGCTCTAACTTTATCTGGGTAATAGCCTTTCACGCTACCTAAGATCTTATCTACTATTGCTTCTCTGCTATGCTCGTCAGCTTCCATTAACACATCATAAAAGAATATTTTTCGGCTAGTACTTTTTCCTGAATCGTTCCTTAGCTCTATAAACTGACTATAATCAGGATAATAGGGCATCACCTCCTTTGCGACCTTTATAAAGCGCGGACCGGAAAAGTAGTTTATTCCGTCTTTCTGGTCATCAATCAATTCAAACAAACGATTGAATATTTCCACCCACGTTACTTTAGATAATACCTGTGTTTGTTTCCCTTCTGCTGGCAAATAGTATGTTCTACTATATTGCTCCAATATTTCCCTAGCTATCTCATCATCTGGGTATTGTTTAGCATAGTCATAAGCTTCTTTCAATGGCACCCTCCTGGCAATTTCGATAGTAATTTTCCTCAAATGAAGGTCGTTGAATCGGTAAAATTTCCCATAATGAATAAGGTAGGCTGATTTCAAAACATCTTCTATCTCTTTATTACTAATAGGGTAATCATCGACCTTTTTCATGAATTCGTTCTCGAAAATCTGCGCGGCATGGCTCAGCGCCGGTTCGTTGACAATATCAGCCTTATGTTTATAAAGGATCTTGATGATTTCAGCCCATCTTTCATTAAAAACAAGTTGGTAAATTTGTTCCTGATTTATCATATCATTGATGCCGGTTAAATTTGTAATTTGCTGCAACGTAAATAGCAAGGGGCGGGAAGGAAAAATATCTGCCACGTGATAGAGAACCGATTTGTCAAAGGTGACATATACCTTTTTCCGGTCCTTATGATTTTGAAAGTACGTATAATTCGTAAGAATGGTTTCGTGGAAATCTTCTTTGGCGTCCCGATGGCCTATATATCCTTCCAACGTGGTTTTATCAACCTTTTTAGTTTTAAGAAAATAATTGTATGGATTGATATACTCACAAAAAGGCCGATTGTCCTTTAGCGCCAATGCTACTTCATCCTCATTTAAAATCCAACAATCGACTACATTTCTTGGACTATTCATAAGTATTTACTAAATGAGATTTGAACCTCTCGGACATTTAAAGATCTTCCTTTATGAGAAAGAAGAAATTAAACGATTCAATTCTTTCAAGTGTATGTGCTCTCGTCCTTTCTCCCTCTTCAGGGGTCTGGGGTCTTGCGATGCTCGGTTTAGCGCTCATTTTCTCATCTATTCTTGCTTCCACACAGAAACTATATCGGCAGCGTATGACATCGGGCATTTCTTAAATTCGTTCAAAAAATCAATTAAAAAAACATAGAAATACATCAAATTAGCCATTGGGCTCGAATTCTCCACTACAAAGTATTCCATTCTATTCTCAAACCCCACCATCTGAATTTTCTGCCATAAAACATCCATGTCAGAAAAATGATATTGAGGTTTGTTTTCATTTAATGAATTAGCTCGCTTAATTGTGAAATCATCTACTTTTATCAACAAACCCTTGTCTAAAATTACCACAATTTCCGGCGGGTTTTTTGTGTGGTTTAACCGCTCCTTTAATGATTCAAGTGTTATCTTATCCGACCCCTTGTATGCAAATATCCCGCAAAAGGTCTCGCTATATTTCTCTTGATTTTTTTTAATTTTAAGTTTATATTCTCTAAAATCTTCCTCGCTTACATAACGGCTTTTGGGTTTTCCCCAGCCTCTATCTTCGGCTTCAAGTTCGGCAAGTTTGGCGTCATATTCCTCCCATTCTCCACCAAATGTGTAAGGGGACCAATAGCTTGACATTATCTTAACCGAATCAACCTTCTCCAATGCATCGGAAAGCTCCGATTCGCCAAGTGTCGACTTGATTTCGAAAGTGGAATAGACTTCATTTTTGGGAAAAAATCTAACATCCAGACCCTTGTCAAAATAAAATTTAGGACATGTTTCAGTGTTAAAAATTACGACATCGCACTCTCTAGACACGTTCTTTTCGGCGTTCAAAATATATCCTTTTGAAAGGCCATATTTTTGCGGTAGCCAATCCCCCAAAAAAGTCTTGAATTCCTTTTCGCGAGGTGCTCCCATTTCATCGGGACGATTTCCCGAAGACGAACGAAGAAACGCGGCATGCAGTTCCATTGCTGCGGCTGTAAACAATTTGTCGAAGTCCGGTTTTGCCATACAGTTTGATTTAGATGCCGACCATGCTCAAACATTTGCAAGGGGGGGGGCTCAAAATGGATTTTTACTTGGCAGGTCTATTTTGTAGCCAGCAAATCGCAAACGCTTACTTCCAGTGCTTCAGCGATTTTAAATAGAGTTGCGATTGAAGGTTGATTTACATTGGTGCACCATTTAGATACGGTCTCAGGCTTGACTTTCAACTTTTCAGCGAGCCATTTATTTCCTTTTTCTTTTTCGTAGAGGACTAATTTAATGCGATTATATCTTTTTCTGGTCGTAGGCATGGGCCTGGATAAGTAATTAGTTCATAGCAACTAACGAAAAAAAAGGAAGAATAAAAAGAAGTCGTGAAGGGGTGACATTTAAAAGTATTAATTGGTATTTTAAATGTCATTTCATAACTTAGTGGTACTAAAAATGAACTTTTAAATGGTCCTTCTTAATAGTTCTTGATTGATAATATAGATTTGCAAACATATAAGATATTCTAGCGTGTTTGCTTTATTCTCGTTCTGCGAAACTGCGACCTTCGAAAAGAACCGGGAAGTAAGGTAAATCGCTCACGTCATGGCGTGGGCGTTCTTATTCCGGTTCAAGGGTGTCGCAGCCCTCGCAGACGGTAAGAACTAACCCACGTCTTCGTTTTATAATAACCGTCTTATGTCCGAATTTTTCAACCACTCCGAATTTTTCAACCAGCCCGTTTGCCTTACCCGCGACGAAATAGAATTCCCGATCAAAGTAATCAATCAATTCTTTTCCGATTATAGCCTAAGTGAGGTCAGGGCAATCCATGGCGATATTGAAGAGGTCTGCTTAACTAGCGACGCCCCTCCTTTTTCGGATGGTGATCTACGGGCAAATTTCCTGTTGTACCAGAATAACCTGATCCGCTTCTTCGAAGCGGTCTTTGTGCTGGCAGAAATAAAAGCCCAGCGAAAAGGCATCCCGAAATCTTAAAAATGCCCTCGCTGCAAAGTTGCCTTGATATAAGCCATGTCCCGCTGTTTACGCCGGGTAAACTTTTTATTGCCTGAACAGTGGGGGAGGTCGCTTTTCGAACTTCACAATTATCGATCCATGAGTACTAGCTACTATAAAATATTGGGCGTTGCCAACAATGCAACTGTCAATCAGATTAAAGCCGCATATCGAAAACTCGCCCGCAAGCACCATCCAGATCTTAACCCCGGTGACCCGAACGCGAACAAAAAATTTCAGGCTATAAATGAAGCCAATGAAGTTCTAAGTGACCCGGACAAAAGGTTTTTGTACAATATATACGGATCCGACTGGAAACGCTTTTACAAAGCGGGTTGGTCGTCATCCTCAGATAGTTACTGGGAATATAAAATTCGGGGTTTCGACTACCTCAAAGAACTGAAACTTTCAATCTTGCATGCCGCAAAAGGACACAGTCGCACAGTAAAAGTAGAGGGGCGCGAGGTTCGCGTGAGAATCCCGCCGGGAGTGAACAAATCCCACACATTGGTTTATTACGGTTGTGGGGGGATAGGAAAGAATGGCGGATCGAACGGTGATCTTCATGTCCACATTACAGTTGTCGATGATCCGCATTGGACCCTCATTGGAAAAGACATCCATAGCGTCGAACCGGTTGATTTATTCATAGCCCTCCTTGGCGGCGAAATTGCTGTCGACACCCTCGATGGGCCAGTGAATGTTAAAATAAAACCAGAAACGCCGAATGGAACCAAGATGCGTCTACGCGGGAAAGGCTATCCAGCCTTCGAAGAGAAAGGGCCTCGCGGCGACTTCCTGGTCATCATCCAGGTCGTTCTCCCCTGCGATCTGGACCCCAAGGAAAAGCGCATGTTCAGCAAACTCGCCGCTCGGCGAAAGAGTACCGGCGACATCCAAAAATAAAATTTATCTCAACCATTAAAATGTTTCTTATGCACAGCCAAATTGGTATTTTCCTTCAAGCCACACCCGATTTCAACAGTTTCTTGTTCGCCATCGGCGCAAAAAATGAGCTGCGAGTAGGGCTAAGCTTTGCCCACAGCAAGGATGATGTTTTCGACCTTATAATCGAGAGACGGTACGAATTTGAGAGCTCAGAACCCGTTTCTTTTACTACGGAAGACATCGACATGTTCCTACACTCCATCACATATGTCCTCGAACTGTATACGGGGAAATATACGGATAGAATTGTCCGTTGCGAGGCCGCCGACCAGATACAAGAATCCGTATTCCGTATCATCTTCCGCCACAACAAAGATTTGATGGGTACTTTATTTTCTATACAGCAAGAAGAAAATAAAAAGCAACCCCGCCCCTCTTCAAAAAGAAAGGCGGAAGGGGGTGCCTTTTTATTGAAAAGAATACAGAACAAGGATGCTGCCCCCTTTCTTGCCGAACAAATGATAACTACCTATAGTCAGATCTTCCGCAATCCTTTGTTGGTCCGTCTTTACGAAGCAAGCTCCCAAAGTAATACGAACTAACTCATTTCAGCTTTAATTGATAAAATATAATCCTTAAGGTTATTCCATTCAAATACTCCATAAAAAAGAGATTATGATCACTGAAATTTTTGCTCCCGTTAATTTTCCCCTTGATGGTGCTGTCCCTGGTCCAATGGTTATTTTCAAAGATGTTACTCCGATCTATCTAAAAGTAAATTTCCTGAAATGGTGTGACATTGGGTTGGCGGAGGTAGGCGCCTCACGCCAGCTTGAAAGTAAGGTTATTGGGTATGTTCAAACCGAATTTGTCGGCCTGATCGATGCCGTCTATTGCGTCGCCATTACTATGCAGGATGAAGAAAAAATGGAAGAGAACTTGAATCGATATTTCGAAAATTATTATAAAAAGGACGCCAAGGAAAAAGATATCCTCAATCCATTTGAATTTTGCATCGCCTTTTTTTTGGACATAACTCGCGAATCGGCAAAATCTATTTTATGGCTATTAATGGAGGTAGTTAGCGCCAACAAAGGCAAATACGAGTATCAGCGAGAGCAAAAGGATATTTTAAGCTTGTACGAGAGATATGCCGCAACTATCGATATTGGATATGATTGGCACAAAAACGCAATGGAGGTTCGGAGGCCAAAAAGGAAACCTACCGCGAAAAAAGCCAAAAAGAAAAGAAAATAGCAAAGAACTTCGGCAAGGGTAACCCCCGAACTGAAGCCTTCCCTACGGGTCGTAGGTATTGGGCAGGTTAAGGTCAACGGTTAGTACGGGTGAAGTCCGGCGCACTAGCGCCGGATTCGCTTTTTTGCTGAAGGGTAAAAAGCAAACACTTCGCAGGGGGATATTTTGCGGCGATGAAGCCGGTTACCGTTTGAGGGGTAATCCCCCGAACTGAAGCTGATCTGGAGCTATAGCCTGGCAAAATATCCCCCTGCGAAGCGCCAAAGCCGGCCCCGGGGGCCGGGCCTTGTTCTCCCGTTCATCGGCTGCGGCAGCTTGTTCTCCCCTATTTGGGGCCATTTTTCTTTTCACCTGCCCCATCCTGGTTTCGTCCGATCCGGGCATTTACTGAATTAATTCGATCCAGCAAATCCAACCGCTCTTGCTTCAACCGCTCTTGGTCGACTACTGTATTCCTGAAACTATCCGGGTTGATCTGGTAAAGACTATCCACCCGGAATAGATAGGTGGCTGCGCTGGAATCTACGAATAGTTTTAGATGCCGGTATTTAAAGTCACCGGCGCGGTACTGCTCGATCTTTTCGCTAGTCATAAGCCATCCGGAGGAAACCAGGCACAAAACCAGGAATAAACCCGCTGTTGCCCACAGTATGGCCGGGAAATGATGATGATGATGGACTTTCGATTGTGGGGGCCTGTTTAGGAGAGAAAGCAAGGTATCGATCCGTTTATTCAATTCCTTTGCTTTGCCTTCGGGAAATTTGGAGCGCTCAGCATTTTTCGAGATTGCCCGGATTTCGACCTTCATTTCCGGTATGTCGCTGGCAAGTTGCGAAGTTTCATCAAGCCTGTTTTCAACGGCCGTAAGCCTTTTATCCTGGAGCTGGGTTTTTTCATCTTGCCGGTCTATTTTGCTAATGACGGCATCTATAAGAATGTCCTTAGCATTGTCATTCTGTTCCATTATAATGAAAAGTTTATTTTTTTACTAACTAGAGGGGCGGGCGTTTTTTCTTTTTCCGCCTTCTCATTTCTTCTTCTTGGGAAAATTCATAGGGTGCAGATCCGCCGCCGCCGCCAGGTATGGGTCTTAACAGCTCTTCCACCAATTTTCCAAAGATGTTTCTGGAAGAATGGCTTTGAATACCTGGTAGGATGGAGAATGCCGACCGGGAAAGCATTTTTTTCTGACCTGGAGATATTGGGGTGTGTTTGGGTCGGAATGGCTTTTTTAGCTGGTTTGAAAGCTCCTTCCGCTGCTGTGCCTCCAGTACCTTTTGAAGGTTGGAATAGGAAAATTTACGGTCAATCTCGCTGCCCTTAAAGTAGAGTTCTCCTTTCTTAAAACTGATTCCCTGTATTTCATCGGTCTTGCCCTTGTACTTGTATAGCGTCTCTATTCCTCGCTTCAAAAGGCGGCTTTGCAAATCTTCGAATGTCCTGGAAAGCGGAAGACTTTGGGAAATGGCCTCGTAAATTTGGTATTTGACGGCTTCGGCTTCATTTAGCGATTCCAAACGTTCTGGTTTCAAGTTCTTTTCCAGAGCCGGCATAAGTTTATATTCTCGGGTCAGCTGTTGAGCTATTTTTTTACCTCGCAGGCCGATCCAACTGTCGGAAATTGCCTTGCCTTCATTGTCCACCATATTGGCGATGATATGCATATGCAGATGCTTTTTGTCGGTATGCTTGACGATGGCAAATTGGGTATTGACGATTCCCAAGCGGTTTAGGTATTCCTGTGCTAATGTTGTCATTAGTTCGTCCGATGGTTTTTCATCCGGATGAAAACTGAGGATAAAGTGAACTCCCGCTGTTTCCTTGTCTGGACGCAGCTGCTGCTGGGTGGCAAAATCCACCGCCATCAGTTTAAAATCGTGGCCTCTCACCCCCTCGACAAACAACACTTCTGCTCCCTGTTTTTGTAAAACGTACCTGGAAGTATGGTAGAAGGAATGGGCTTTTAATACCTTACTGATCATGCTTGCAGTTTTTTCAGGAGGGCGTCCAACAGTTCCAGAAATTTCCGAAAATAGCTCATGGCCTTCAGTACGCCTTCCTGGTGACATCTTTTTACAAGCTGGTTAAGGTTGTTCGCCATCCCGATCAGCTGCCTTACAAAATACCTTTCTTCGTCCGTTAACCGGGTGCTAACCTGGGTATGAATAGCGAGTTGCCGGATATACGTAGAGGGTGTCATGCCCGCTTTGGCCGCATTTTGTTTCACGATAAAATATTCCGGACGGGTGAATCTTACTGCGGCCCGTACGTCTTTTTTGACTGGTTTGACTGGCCTGCCAGCCTTGTTTTTTCTTTCTTTCACTAGTGTCATATCGATTGTTTTACTGTCTGTTTTTTACCGGCCGGCGGCCGGTCCCTTTTTGCGACCAACGGGAGCAAAAAGCAAGCGTTGTTGTCGGGAGGTTGTTGTTCGACAACAACACCGCTTGCCCTAAAACCCCCAAGCCGTCGCGGGCTGGCAAGTCTCTCGGGACCTGGCCCCTAAAGCTCCCAACGGGGAACCTTCCTTCTTATAGGATTTAGTTCTCATCTGTTTTCCGCTTCCTCCGTCCGTCCGACTTTTCTTGCGCCTGAGGCAATCCCTTGGCCGCATCGTACCCAAAAATCCGGGATCGAACTAGCTGCATTGCCATTCAACTCCATGGTTTTAATCAATTAAACTGAAAACAAAAAGGGTTTTTTTCTCCTTTTTTTTCTTGGCCGAACCTTTTATTTTAGCATGTAAAGGAACTCGTTAACTGTTATGTCTGTCAATTACGAGGTAATACTGTACTTAATATTTAAGATTCTTATTGTCTTAGTCGCCGCACTATGCTTTTATTTGGGTTATAAGCTATTTCTAAAAGGCATTATAGATTCCGCAGGAAATTTAGAAGCATCAAATCGAATTGGAAAGATGAGGCTATTTAAGGCTGCCCCGGGTACATTTCTATTTGTAATTGGCGGCTTCATCATTTGCTATATGTTGACTAAATCAAATATTCAAACTGAAAAGACTATACCCTATCAAACGACCGGCGTGTTCTCAAATGATGATTCAATTCCAAAACAAACCGCTGAGACCGTAGGGGTAAATACCAAGAATGTAAATCCTCTTTTTGAAGAAACGAAAGTAAATGCCAAGTCAGGACGCCCAATAAAAGACACAGTTATCATTCATGAATACATTACGAGAACAAGTGTCGATACGGTAAGTGCTGAGGAGAGACCGGCCAAAAAGCCAATCTCAAGAGAATCCCATTATGAGGAGAAAGAATCAATCAATGCTACCAAAAGAGGAAAGCATTAGGGTAAAGCAATTCTAATCCCCAATTCGACAAGCCGCGCTTTTTTCTGGAATTTTGCTCGATAACAACATTGGCCGCCGCCAAGACTCCGGTTATATGCGGCCTCTATCGGTTTTCGTCCTCGGTGGTTTTTCGTCTTCGGCGGCCATCGGGCTTTTCCTGAGCTTCTGGCGACTGCTTGGCTGCATCCTGTCCGAAAATCCTGGGATCAACCTGCCCGTACCGGCGAAGTCCCGCCTTGAATTCCATCCAAAGCTGGATATTGAATTCTGCCAGTTCATGGAGCTCATCCACGGTTAACCTATGCGGGTTGACCAAGCCACCGGGTATCTTATTCTCCGGTTGTTCCTCGACCAGCGACAAAATATTGGGGACGAAACCTTCCCCGATCTCTAGGGTTTTGCTGATGGCAATGCTGTTGCCGAATAGCTTTACCTGTTTTCCGCTGCTCAGACACAGCGTCCTTCTTTTTAAGTCAGCCATGATGTTTACATTTTATGGTTTGAAAAATTGTTTCTGCCGGGTATTCTTGCGGCCTTACGCCTCCGTTTGGGATAGCCGCAATAAAAAAACGACCCACAAGCATTTGGGAATCAGACCGCTATGCTTGCAAGTCGCTTTAAATCAAAAAGAAAATGGTTCGAGAATTGTATCGTAAGGCCCGCAAAACGCGAGGATCACCGCATGGTGGTCCTTCTTTTTTGGACAGATTCAGACAGTTTACTCGCTCTTTTTCAAACGATTATAACATCGGGCTAATTCAAGCCCTGCCTACCTTTACAAAGACGTACAACATCATGCGCGACTAAAAACGCGACTTTAAAAGTGTTGTATGAAAATTCCGATTAAACCTCTCTGTGAGGAAAAGCGGGTTCGCGAGGACGGTACTGCGGTCCTCTATTTTCAGTGGTTCCATGACGGCGTTCATCGCATTTTTTTGAACACGGGGTTGGCCATCCCTCCGAAGTTCTGGAATAAGAAAACGGAGTCCGTTATGGACACCCTCCCCTCACCTTATGGTTCTCCCGCGCAGCTCAACGAGGAAATCGACCGCCAGCTGACGCTTGCCAAGGACCTAATCAAGCTGGCGAGAAATCAGCGGGTACAAAAGGTCGGCGCCTATGTGAAGCGCAACTACAGACCGAACCTTGACCTGGAAGCACTCGCGCTAGCGGACTTTCAGGTGAAAAAGACCTATATCCCCGAGAACGAAGGTTACCACGAGGGTTTCTTCAAGGAACTTGACGACTATGTCAAGGCCAAAAGCAAATGGGTTAAGAAAGCAACGGTGACCGTCTATGGTAATATGATCGGACACTTCAAAGCATTTGAGGAGTACCGTAAGACGCCGATCACCTTTTCCTCTTTCGACTATCAATTCTACGAGGACTTTCGGGATTTCCTGACTTTCGAGTACCTGATCCCAAGAAAGAAAGAGGCAACCTATGGGCTCCGGATCAATACCATCGGCAAGACGATAAAGCAGTTCCGGATTTTCATGAAGGATAGGGTCAAACGAAAGATCATTGCCGACATCGACCTGTCCGCGTACAAGATTCCGGAGGAGGAAACGGATGCCATCTACCTAACCTATGAAGAGATCGGGCGTATCTACCACCTTGACCTGACTGAACACTCCGACCTGGAACCATACCGCCGCTGGTTCGTCCTAGCGTGTCTCACGGGGCTCCGTTTCTCGGATTTTTCGGCGCTTCGGCCCGAAGACCTGCAGCAGGATATGCTGTACAAGAAGCAGGAGAAGTCGGAGCATTGGGTGGTGATCCCGCTGCGCCACGAAGCGAAAGAGATTTTCACCGAACAGTTCAAATCGGACCTGCCGCATATCTGCAATTCGGATTTCAACACACACATAAAGGAGCTGGCGAAGATGGTGGGAATCTGCCAGACGATCAAGTTCTCCTACAAGAAAGGCAACAAGATGATCCAGGAGATCAGGCCGAAATGCGCCTGGATCACTTCGCATACGGCTCGTAGATCGTTTTGTACAAACGAGTTTTTGAAAGGGACGCCCGTATACTTGATAATGAAGATTAGCGGGCATAAGCGGGAAAAGGATTTCTACAAGTATATCCGCATCACCCCGGAAGAAGCGGCACAGAAGATAAAAACGTTATGGATGGAGCGGGGTGACATGGAGGTGTTCAAAAATCCCTTGAAGACGAGCGAGTCGGTCGCGATATCCTCGGCCGCGGTCCAAGTGCCGGTCAATTTTTCCTCTTAGATGGTCAGCGGCCGATAGAACTGGTCGAAGACCTGCTTTCCGCCTTCGGCTCGACCTGCTGGACGGCCTGTATAAGGATCGCAATATCCATCGGGACGAAGCTAGCGAGATTTGCGGAGATTCGCAAGTGAAGAAATTGTGTGGAAATTGACTGCAGATGAGATGAACTGGGGGGTCGGTGGAGGTT
>Ga0210396_10001804_pt1 | contig 22450 bp, 8 predicted proteins | sample IncBWH17OmetaG_FD_155466 | JGI IMG/M metagenome (GOLD analysis project Ga0210396, IMG submission 155466) | Forest soil microbial communities from Barre Woods Harvard Forest LTER site, Petersham, Massachusetts, United States - Inc-BW-H-17-O ... | reverse complement strand
ACCCATATCGTCGGCCATTGAGATCGGCATCCATGCGTCATAAACCAGACCGACGGTGCTGCCGCGGAATTCAGGAGGAGCGACTCCTATGATGGTCAACTGATGCCGGTTCAAACGAATTTCCTTGCCCAATACATTGCGGTCGCCATGGAAGCGGTTCTGCCACATTCTGTAGCTGATCACCGCCACCGGAAACGCGCCGGGCTTTTCCGCTCCTTCTTCTGGAAGAAAGGCGCGGCCTAGAACCGGTTTTACTTTCAGGATGTCAAAGTAGTTCGCCGACACAAGCTCGGCCCACGCACGGTCTGCATTGCCCTCCAATCCGAGGGTGAGTGGCGTAAATCGCCCGATCGCTATATCGGAAACAAGCTTCAGGTTGTCGCGGTAATCGCGATAGTCAAGATAAGAAGTCGCGACCAGATGTTCGCCGCTAAGAGTCACCGTTTCAATGAGAGCCAGCCCGCGCGTGTCCGTGACTCCGGGGTACGGATGCAGCAGCACGCTATCGATCCAACTGAACACGGTTGCGTTGACTGCAATGCCGAGTGCCAATGTGAACATTGCGACCAGAGCGAACTTACGATTTGAAGTGAAGAATCTCACACTGAACCGTATGTCCTGCAGAACGGTTTGCAGGATATTCGGCAAGAATGACCGATCCGTTTTTGCTGTTTTCATCAGAACTCGCGGTCTCTTCCGAGTGTGGGCACTCCGGATGACGCCGCTGCAGGCGCCGGCAATGCTTTCTCAGAGATCTTCTGAACCCAATCAGCTCAATTTTAGCGAGAGTACCAGCGCGGAGCCGGCTTCGCTGTGACCTTCATCACTCTTCTTGGTCACCGGCAAGTAGAACCCTGACCTGAGCCGCATCAACATACGACTTCAATCTGCAGGATTGTTAGAGAGGATACTCGCTTCAGCGCTCTCAAGACTCAGTCTTGGTTACAAAACGGAGACAAATGCTTACAAGGAATTTACAGGCTTTTTGCCGCCATCTCTCTTTGACTGGGGTTAAATGTTTCTAGGCATACACTCCTCGCAGTTCTGTGATACGAGGCAGAGCTACCGTGGCACGCGCATTTGTACTATCAAATGAAAAAGAGGAGTGAAGATGTTAATTGTGATGGGATCGACGGGAAATCGCACGCTGCACAGCAAAACCGAATCCAGCTTTTCCTCGGTGCACGACGAGCGGGAAAATCCATTGGAGAGCACCCGCTTGGTCGAGGTCCTTTCGGAGTTGCGCAATCTCCTGGAAGAATATGCGCCGTCCTGGTACACCGAGAAGCACCATCGCAAAACTGAATCCGCCCTGCGTCCAAAAAAGAAGCACTGACCAGCATCACCCCCCTGCTCGAATTGCAGATACAAGATTCAGCCGGCCGAGATCAGGCCAGTCTCGAGTGGGTCCCTGAGAAGCTTTGCGTGTAGACCGGGGTCACATTTCTGAACGAATGGAATTCCTGCAGCCAGGGCAACAATTGAGGTTAGTTGGAGGACGGGGGCGGAGGCTGGTTCTGTTGCACCTGGATCTGGCGCCGCTGTTCGAACATTCGCGTCATACTCTGAATCGCCTGCCCGACACCCGATTGATCGTTGGAGTCCCGAGTGGAAGGAGAGGAAGTTGACGCCTTTGTACCCTCAGCGGGATCTGCCGCAACAGCGGAGTCTTGGGTGGACGCGGAATCTGTGGCAGCGGCAGCGTCTTCGGTAGCAGCCTGGGCGGCTGCCAGCGCCGCCTCAGCATTGGCCTGGAAGGCTGGCTTACCAGGGCTATTCCATCCGGGCATCATCCGCACCCGGTCGGACCGAGTTCCGACGTCCGTCGCTACAGGGCCACGAGCACCTGCAGCCAGAGTGCTCCCTCCGCCGCCGACTCCCTCGACAGTTTCGGTGGCTCCGGCAACAACTACGCCGGTGGAAACATCGCCTTGCCCCCGGGCCGTCAACACTACCCTTCGGAGGGTATCCGGATCGTCTTCCGCGGCCTCGATAATATAATCAAAGGGCGTTCCGTACAAAAGATCGGAAAGGATATCGCGGACCGGCCCAGGCCCGAGATGTACGAACACTCTCTCCCCTGAGGTTGCGGCGGGTAGTTCAATCGATGCGCCTGTCAGCTGTCGAACAGCGACGAGAATGTCTGCCAACGAGGAGTTGTCGGCGTCGATGGTGAGTTGTTTGCCGTCCCATGCTACCGTGGGCGGCTGGAGAGGTCTCTGTTCGACCGTCGGGGGCGGTGGCGGCAGGGCGACCGGCGGTGTGGCAAACTGTTGGGGCGGGACCGGGCTTGTCGGGGAAGTCGTTGGGGGGGTCTTCGGGACCGAGTTGCTATTCGGTGCGCTTTGCGCTTGTACCCAAGATGTGGCTAGAAGCAGCAAAACAGCAGCAGCCGTGACCCCAGCTGACAGCAGGGATCCGCTTGAGCAGCGAAACGACTGCACCACGAACCCGCTACCACGGATTTGCGCCACTGCCTGGGCCCCCTTTTAATTTGGCGAAGCAGAGTTATTAGTTGGCGGGGCAACGGAAGGCTGCATGGGCGCAGTCTGCACAGCGGGGCTTGGTTGTGCGTTCTGTCCAGTCGCCGGTCCGGTGGCCGCGGGTGTTGCCGTCCCCGGGGCATTTTGCTGAGCTTGGGCAAATCGGGCGGCCTGGGCGGCCCGAGCCGCTTGAGCCGCAGCTTCTGCCTTGGCGTCCGCCTGCTTGTAGAGAGCGGTGCGACGCGCCTCCATGTCTTCGCGTTCTGCCAATGTGTCGCGCAGTTGCTGGAGTTCCTTGTCCAGATGGCCCACCATCAGTTCCCACATGTCAAGGTTAGCTTTGGTTACCGAATCCGTGGGTTGGGCCTTGGCGGCCTTGGCATGCATTTGCTTTAGCACCAGTCGCATCTGGGAGAGCGTACTTTCCATATCTTGAACCCCTTCACGCATCGCGGCTAGACTCTGCCGGTCGGCGGTCCTGTTCCCAACCGGACCTCTCCGCCCAGCCAGGCTCTGCCGATTCAGGATCGGCGCACCCTGATTTAGGATCGGCGCGCCCGGTGTGGTGCCGGGCTGGGCGCTCTGAGCCAAAGCCGCTCTTGCTGCCAAAACCACAAGGACTCTAGTCGCACTCCGAAATGTCATTTGAGTCTCCTTCGCGAGATCGATCTACTTTTACTTAGTCTTCGCCAAGAATCGATGGCGGAAACGGTCTAGCGTGTCTTATTTCACATGGAACAAAGCGAGGAACCGGTTGGACCAAGATTGTGCTGCCGGATGGATTGAGAAATGCGGTCACGCCGGTCCGTTTCCAATCTTCCCGCGGATATTTGTCCGCGCCAAAAATGCGAGAGAGTGAAACCTTTCTACTTGCTTTTCGATACAGTCGGGACTTCCATTTTCGAGAACAGCTTCTCTTCAATTTTCGGATTCACCACGACCTTTTCGATGATGATTCTCTCAGGCGGCACCGGAGTGTCGCTGATACCCAGTGCGTTCGTGCCCACCGGGAGCACTCTGGTCTCCAGGAGAAACGGGATCTGCAGGCCATCCACGTTGCGATAATCGCGGTAGTAAACTTCCACCGTATGGTTTGTTCCATCGAGGCGGCGTGGCTGCCCTTCCATTTTTGTTTCGAGGAAGGTCTGCGCGTCCACCCACACGTCGAACGAGTGCCCACTCTTCTCCGTGACCTTGATCTTATAGGTGTCGCGGCCGTCTACTTTTTCGGTGCCGTCCAATGCGATCCGGCTGCCTTTAGCCGCGTAGTCGACCAGGGGGCCGTCGAGATCCTCGCGATTGGATGCAATCTTCAGTTCCTCCGAGCTGTAACGCTCGACGTCATTACGGTTCAGGAAAGGCCGGAATTTCCAGCCGTTGGTACCATCGAAAACTTGCACAGACGTCTGACCTTTAAATTGCAATTCCAGACGCATCCTGCGTGGGCGCTTGAGCTCCAGAAGGAAAGGCAGTTGCGTCTCCGCAGCGGGACGATGAGGCATGTTGTTTCCGATTTCGTCCGAGTGCGGCGCGGGCACATGAAGCACCGCTCGCTGATTCCCTCCTGCACCCATCTTTCCTTCCAGAGATAAGGTTTGGACTGCACGCCACGCCTGCAAGCCCCCTCGGGCCGCAACGCTCTTGTCTACGATTTGAGCCGCAGACAGACTCGTTGGCGCCGACGGCGAATCAGCGGCGCTGGCCAGCGAAACTGTCAGCGTTACCAAGGTGAAAATTCCACAAATTTTTCGCGGCATACGTTGCTCCCTGTCCTCTGAACTCCATAAAACTGATTGCATCGTTGGCAGGCCGCCAGCAAAACGTCATTCCACGACGAGATTGTCGGCTCGGAAGTTCCCGATGACGACGTCCACGTGGTGGCCGGGTTTTACGACTCGAGTGGGGTTCGAGAACGCCATCCAATAAACCATGCCTGCCTTAGGCGTGCTGCTCTGGCGGAGTTTCCCGACTTTGTCCATCTGGGGGACCACAAGGCTGACCCCGGCCTGCGCATCAAACAATTTAGGTTCCACCTTCTTATCGTTGAGGGCTGCGGCTTTCACCGGGTCCAACACCCGATAGTTGAATCGAATGAGCCCGCCCGACTCTGCTGTCTTTACGTGGAGTTCGCTAACGCCCCAAACCCCTTCGTAATACATTCCCGCTCGGCGGGAAAGGCGATTCGCCTGAGTGCCCTGCCAAGCCGGGGCTGGCGTCGGTTTGCCGGCTGCACTTTGAGGTGATTGGGGAGGCGACGATTGAGCGCCAGAAAACACCACACTAGACGCGAGAAGCATCACAACGAGAGACTGACGACTGCGCAGAATTACCTGTTTCAACATCTTGTTATTTTCCCCAAATCCTCACTCCAGTCAATGCCACAGCGTGCCAGAATGAGGCGCGTCGTATGAGTGACAGGGGAGGAACCACTGTTTGCGGCGGCGACCGGACATCCTGGTTGGAATGTCCGGTCGCTACCGGTTGCTGCTAGTTAATCGTGAACGGCAGGGTGTTCGTGGTTCCAATCGGCGTTGTAACGCCGATGTTCCTGATACCTGTCGTCACAGTGCTCGAGACGTTGAGGGTTACGGTAATCGTGGTCGAGTTCACCACGGTGAAGGTTCCGGGTGCCACCGTGACTCCCGAGCCGCCTCCACCGAGTCCGGTCAATCCTGTGGCCCCGGTCAAATTCGCGCCGGTAATCGTCACAGGAACGGCCAGTGTGCCCGTCGCAGGATGCGTCGCCGAGTTCGGGTTGATCTGAGTAATTGTTGCTCCCTGCACCGTGAACGGCACGGTGTTGCTGGTTCCGCCCGGCGTCGTAACGCTGACGTTGTGGGCACCGAGTGCAGCACCAGTCGAGATGGTGAAGGTTGCAGTTATCGTCTGCGGATCACCAACCGTGACAGCGCTGACGCCCACTCCGCCGCCAGAGACGTTAACCGTGGTGCCTCTGGTGGTGAAGTTCGTGCCGGTCAAGGTGACCTGGAACGAGGTGCCGCGAACGCCGTTCGGTGGAGCGACCGAAGTTAACGTCGGTACCGGCGGAACGGTTACCGTGAAGGTCACGGCGTTGCTCGTACCACCAGGAGCCGTTACCGTGACGTTCCTGGCAGTAGCCCCAGCACCTGCACCGATCGTCAAGGTTGCAGTGACCTCATTAGCGCTGACCACGGTCACCGCGCTTGCAGTGGCTCCGCCGCCGGACACGTTGACCGCCGTGGTCCCCGTCAGTCCGCTGCCATTGAGGGTGACCGGAACCGCGGTTCCACGTGGCCCCGAGACCGGAATGATCGAGGTGAGCACAGGCCCGGTTACCGTATAGGTTACGTCGCCGGTATTGCCGCCCGGCGTCGTCACGAAGATGCTCCTCGGACCAATCGTGGCTCCGCCGCCGGTGGTAAAGGTTGCCGTGATCGTAGTCGGATTGACCACGGTCACTCCGGTGATTGTCAGGCCGCCCGCAGGCGCCGCTACGTTGACTGTCGTTCCCGCCGCCGTGAAGCCAGTGCCGGTGAGGGTCACGAAGACAGCCGAACCGCGTAGACCTGAGTTCGGACTAATCGAGGCTAGAGTCGGCGTTCCCGGAGTCACAACCGTGAACGTCTCTGGATTGCTGGGTCCGCCCGCCGTGCTGACGGTTACATTTCTCGCCGTCAGTGCGGCAGTCGCCGAGACCGTGAACGTCGCGGTAATCGTAGTGTCATTCGGCACCGCGAAGGCACTGACCGTGATGCCGCCTCCCGAGACGTTAATCCCGGTGGAACCGGTCAGCCCGCTGCCACTCAGCGTAACCGGCACAACAGTGCCTTGCGCTCCGGTGGTCGGGGAGATCGAGGACAGTGCGCCTGGCGGTACGATCACCGTGAACGTGACTGCGTTACTGGTCCCGGCCGGGGACGTGGTGGTCACGTTCCTGGCGCCTCCCGTTGCGTTAGGCGCGATTATCAGCGTCGCGATGACTTGGCTGTCGCTGTTAACCGTTACTCCTGTGGCTGTGATACCTGGTCCGGAGACATTGACTGCAGTCGTTCCGGTCAATCCACTGCCCGCGAGCGTGATCGGAACGGAAGTACCGCGATTGCCCGAGGCAGGCGTAATCGAGGTAAGCACCGGACCGTCGATCGCGAACGGCAGAGTGTTGCTGCCTCCACCCGATGTCACCACTTCGATGTTCACATTACCGATAGTGGTACTGGTGGTGCTGCTGAAGGTTGCAGTGATGGTAGTCCCATTCACGAAGGTAACGCTGCTGATGTTGAAGCCCGGCACCGCAGGCGTAGCGACGACCGACGCTCCGTTTACGAAGTTCGTGCCCGTCAGGGTCACGATCACCGACGTGCCGCGCAGTTCAAAGTTCGGACTGAGGGACGTCAATGTCGGCGCCGGCGGAGCAATGACCGTGAACGTAACGGCATTGCTGGTGCCTGCCGGCGTCGTTACAGTCACGTTCCTGGCGCTCAACGTGGCGTTCGGTGCGATCGTGAAGGTTGCGGTGACGGTGGTGGCGTTCACAGCTGTAACGGCACTGACGGCAATCCCGGTACCGCTGACGTTCACCGCACTTGCTAACGTCAGGTTGGTGCCGGTAAGCGTCACGGGAACAACCGTCCCTTGCGGACCGGAAACCGGGCTGATCGAGGTCAGAGTACCCACACCGCTGCCATTTTGGAACTCGACCGCGCCGACATCGAAGTGATTCGGGTTGGCGGGATCGGGCCGCGGATTTCCGAAAAAGTCCGTGGAAAGATTCGGCACGGTAGCTTCCGGAAGAGTTGTTGAGTTCAGCGGGACATAATCGATGGCCGGCGACCCCGCTGCCAAGGCGTAGTTGGCAAACAGAGCTCCACCACCGTAGTTCCCAGTCGTATTACCTGCACCAGTATTCGACGCATCGTTGGTCAGTGAGAGAGGACCCCAGCTCACGTTGATCCAGTTGTTGCCTTCGTCCACCGTCGCAGCTGGAGTTAGGCTAAAGACCGGATTCGGTGTCGACGCATCGACGATACCCGGAGGCACGCCGTATCCACTCGGGCCTCCGCAGCCATCCGCCACGGAGCACTCTGGCGGCACGCGCGAGCCGTTGCAGTACTGACTGACAATGCTCGGATTGGATGCCAAGTTCGTGCTGGCATAACCCGTATCATCCAGTACTGAATACGTCGGATTGAGGGTGAACCCGGACCCGTGGTTGCCCGGTCCGGTGTCGCCGCGGACGCCGATGTCCCAATAGCTGGCGCCCGTGCCGCACTGGCCGGAAGCGGTCTGAATGATTCCGGGGAACAGCGAAACCAGCTTCTGCTGGTTCTGTGTCCCTCCGCCCAGGTTGCCGATCCCGATGTAGAACGAGCGGTTCTGCCAGATCACGTTGTTCAGCAGCAGAGGATTCGAGAATCCTGTGCAACCGGGCATTCCAGTCGGGCAAGTAATCGTTAACCCGGTGAAGGTGGTGGTTAGCAACGACGAGTCCGGCGTGCTGGTCACGCCTGCAGACTGCGGGCATGACGTCGTGCCGGTGGGGCTTGTGCAGCTTCCCGGCGGAGCGCTGGCGTCAGGCGTCCCAATGCTTTGGGTCAGCACGCCCGACGAGGCGAGCGCATCGTTGCTCGCGATGGTGTTGTTGACGATGGCGACGTTCAAAGCGTCTTGCAGCGATATTCCCGCGCCATCCCAACCCGCCACGTTGTTCACGATCATGTTGTTGGTGATGGAAACGTTGTTCCAGAGGGCCGGCTGCGACGGGAAGGTAGAAACGTCCGTCCCGTTGACCTGCTGCAGACGGATGCCGCCGCCGCTGCCGCTCTCAGCCATGTTGCCCTGGATCAGGTTGGCACTTATCACCAGGTTGTGGCCACTGCCGTCGCTCAGTCCCGGCGGGCAATCGGCGTCAATTTGCGTCCCGCAAACCGGATCGGTATCCGGCGTGCCTTGGACCATAATTCCGCCACCGTTCGTGGGAATAGTGGGGTTGTCGCTCTGGTTGAGAAGAATCGAGTTGTGCTCGATGTCCCCGTTTTGAATTTCTCCGAGGTGAACGAGTCCTCCACCCTCAGCCGAGCTCAGGTTCCCGCATACCCAGTTGTATTTGAACTTGTAGTAGTCGTTGCCGGTGCAGAAGGTCACACCGCCACCGCCTGACAGAGTTCCCGAGAACAACTCGTCGCCGAGAGAGGAGTTGTTCGTGATGAAGTTGTTGTGTACGTTCACGTCCAACTGCAAGCAGTACGGCTGATGTTGATTGGTTACCAATCCCGTGCCGTCGCTACACGAGCCTGGCGCCGAGTTGGCGGTACCCCCCTGAACATAGGGGGTTGGGAATTCTGGGCACATCACCTGCAAATCGCCCGTAAGCGTTCCTGCGTTGTTGTAGACCCGGTTGTTGGCGATTTGCAGGTGATGTGCCCAGCCGTGGGCGAATATACCGCCTCCACCCTGCGAGCTGTTGCTTATGGTCAACCCATCAATGCTCGAGGGGTTGCACGTGAAGTCGCTGGGGAACCGGTTGGCCCCGCTGGCGCCATCGACGCAGAACGGGTTGTTATCGCCGACGGGGAGGGCAAGCGGATTAGGACCTACTCCCGTAAGCAGGGTTGTTGCGGTCGGAAACGCTCCGCCTTCGTTACCGTCGGTCCAAGGATCGGCTCCGTGGTAATCCACGCCCTTGCCAAGGACCGTAATTCCTGCGCCCTCGAACGCGCCCATCAGCGAGGGCTCTTGCAACTGTTCGGCCAGGTTGCCATTTAGGGTAGCGTCCCAACCCAGAACTGCCTCGAGTGGTAACCGGTCAATCTGCGGGGCATTGGGTTGGGCGGTGTAGTACTTCCAACCCGCGTCAGGGCAACTATAGTTGCCGGCTGGATCGTAGGGAGCCGTGCCGCTGGCTGCTGTGTACGGCACACCTGACAGCGTCAATCCGAACAGGCAGTTGATGTGCCGGCGCCACGGATCGAGCAGCGTGCCCGCCGGGAAGGCGCTGGCATTGATGATCGACAAAGGCGCCCCAACACCCTGCAGCCGGACGGGCTTCCACATAATCAACATCTCGTTGTGGGCCTCCGCCGAAGCAGTTTGGGTTGGCGTCGCAGCATGAAGGGCAGCGATGCTGCACGTAGCCGACGTCGGGCTCGTCCCTGTGGTCGTGCAAGTCGGGTCGACGATGATCAGGTCACCCGGAGCAGCGGCGTCAATTGCGCCTTGGACTGTTTGATTCGCGGAGACGTGGGTCGGAGTCTTGCCGCCAATCGTCACCGTGACCGAATCGATCGACTGCTTTCCGTTACCGGCGGTGATGAGGAGTTGCCCGCACTGCGCAGTTGAACCACCGTACTGCGTCTGCTGTTGGATCTCGCAGTTCGACACGCCACTGGGCACTGTCACTTGAATCTGCGTGTTGGACCAGCTATCGATGGTGGCCGATCTTCCGCCGATCGTTACTGAGGACAACGTGTTGCAAGTTGTGCTTCCCGCAGTTGGGCTCAGGCACTGAGTGCCAAAACCATAATTGCGGGTGATGGTTTTCATGTTGAAAGGCGCCGTATTGGCCGATGGACCGGAGTAAGCGCTGTTTTGCACCGTCTGAACGCCCAGCGACGTGATGGTGAGGGTCACACCGGATCTGCTGACCCAGGGACCGATGCCGTCACCGTCCGCTTCCGCGATCGCCGGTGTGGTATCCGGGTAACTGCAATCGGGATTGTTGTATGCCGCACCCACAAACGCTTGCGTGGGCACAACAGGCGTGTCGAGGTAGTCCGTCAAGCCCGGCATGAATGGGTCTTCATAGCAGAAATTGCTGTAAGCCGGGTTGAACAAAGGATCGGTGATCATCTGTCCGAACGTAGGAGAACTGGGGTTGGTGTCCCTGATCGGGCCCGGGTCGTTCATGCACTGCACCATCATCGACGGTGAATACCCGGTGATGTTGGGAGGGTTCACTTCCCAGCTCGAGAAGGTCAACCCGTCATAGGTTCCCCAGTGGTCGGAATACACGCGGGAGAGTTCGTTGCCGAGATAATCCTTGGTGGAAATCGGCATGTTGGGTGGCGCGAACTTCTCGCCGAACTGTGGCGAGAACGGATCGAATTCCGAGGTGAAGTCGTCGGTGATCCCGCCGGCAAACTTCGAGGCGATGTGGGTCGAGGTGAAGATCGCGAAATGCATCCTCACATTCATCTGGTTGCCCAGAGTCACTTCCTTGCGGTCGCACAGCGGCCGAGTCGCTCCGGCAAAAGGCGCAACTTCTTGCGCACGCGGGAACAGACTCAGATAGTCGGGCACAACCCGCTGCTCGCCCACGCACGGCCACACAGGATCTTGAAAGCCGGGGTAACCTGGGACGCCTGAAAGTTCATCGCCCGTTCCCAGGCCTGTCGTCTGGTCCTGATAGTTGGTGGGATTGAAGCCTGCGCCGCTCTCGTCGTAGAGCGATGCCACGGAGGCTTGGTCCGGGATGATGAAGATGTCCGTACCCAGCCCACCGAATTGTTGCGTGACCGGCGCGATAAAGTTATCGCCAATCAGCAGGTTCTTGTCCTCCTCCTTATAAACCTCATAGCCCGGAGGCATAATCACTTGCACTACGTACTTGCCGGGCGGCAGCATCGGTGTGCCAGCACGGAACGGGTCGTAGGCACTTAAATCAGGGCCGGTAGGCTTCGTGGCGGTAGTCGGGTTCTTTACGCAGATCGTGCAGTTCGTTCCGGGCAGCGAGGACGCCACACCACCGGTCGCTCCCATGGTCGTAAGCGGCTGTCCATTCGCCGGGTTGATGCCGAGCGAGCTCGGGAAGTAATACTCGCCGTTGTAAGGCGCCGGCTGGATCTGGTTCCCGATGTGCATTGAGTCATAGCACTTGTACTGCGAGTTATAGGGGAGCGTGTGAAGAGTTCCGCTGTTGTGTAACGAGTTGTAGTAGTCAAGGTAGTTCGGCTGGTCGAACAGAGTGAAGTAGAACAGGTCCTGGTTGACAGCACCGGCCGTTGCCGTTCCTTGGCCAGGGCAGTTCATGTAAGAAAAGCTTCCGGCGCCCGCACTGGAGCCAGCCGTTGCACCCGGCCAGAACCCTTGCGCCCAGTTATCCCAACTGCCGGTCTGGGTCGTGTCGACCCAGGTCAGGGTTGGGGTCACGCCATCCGCTGCAAAGCCTTCCTGGTAGAGGTTGATGGTGACGCCCGGGACAAGCGGCTCCCAAGGCTGCAGGATCATTTGATCCGCATTATCAAAGGGACGCGTCGAGGCATACGTGACCTGTCCATGGATTCCACCGTTCTCACCCCAAGTTGTAGTGGTGGCGGCGGCGCCGGTGCCGGTCACTACGCAGGCCGGCGGGCAGGATGCATACGGCGCCTTGCCGAAATCAATCCAGTTGCTCAGGCCAGTCAACCCCGACCAGCCCTCCGAGGTAACCCAGGGAGGATCGATGCGGCCAGTGGACGCGGTTGACGAACTCGGAACTGGGGTACCGTTCACGAAATCTGTATTCGCCTCAGTCGTGCAATCGGCCGCGGCGCAATAGACCGCACCGGGCACGGACAAGTCGGCGGGCAATGGAACCGCCTCGTAGGTGTTCGTCATGAAGCTGTAGGCAGTCGAAGTTCCGCATGCCCGACCAGTGCTCGGGCTACCTGAACCACCCGCACCACCCGCGCAATACGGTGTGCCATCGGCAGGGCCACCCGCGTCGTAGACGCTGTGGGTGCCTGTCGTCTTGTAGCGGGTCGAATCCGCTTCGACGACATACCAGTTGAACAGCGGGAAGGTCTCGTTGAAGTTGGCAATGCCGTTGAAGTCCGTATTCAGACCGTTAGCGTTGGACCCGTCCCGATAGTAAATCCTCGTGTAGAGGAACGGAATCCCGATCTCGCCTTTGTCCCAAATTCCATTCTTGTTGTCGTCAATGAACGCGCGGGTGTAGAGATTCGCCTGCCACTGCTGGACGCCGATATTCCCCAGATGCAGGGTTTGGCCGCCGGCGCACGTGGTGGTCTGGCCGGTGATGGCGCCGTTGGGGGTACACCCCACGTTAGCGGGCGTCGACAGGCCATCGATGATCTGGTCATTCCACTGGTCGCCGATGGTCAGTCTCCAGTTCCCTCCGGGAACTTTGTTAAACTTGAAGTTCCCTTGGGAGTCGCACTGCGTGAACATGAAGTCCTCGCCATCGGGGTCACCCAGGCTGACCCAGCACTGGCTCCAGCTAAAGGCATCGCGGGAGCCGCTGGGATAGAGTCTCTGGTCCGGGGTTCGGCTGATTCGCTGGACATCGACTTGACCATCGATGGTGTTAGTGCATGCGCCGACCGTTCCGGGAGTGCCGAAGCCGTTGCAAACATCATCGTGGCGGGCGTTGATGATCGCCGGGTTGGCAAAACCGATGGCAACGTGGAAACCGGCCGGGCCGTACTCCTGGAAGTAGCCCGGTTCGCCGACGCGGATGAAGGAATCGTGGGGGTGCTGGCCATCCAGTGTGTTGGTCTGGAGCCACTGTTCGCCCCGCGCAATCCGGTCTGCCCCAGGGTAGGCCTGGACGCTGAATTTGTCGGGCATCAGGTTGTAAATGACCGCCTGCCCAGCCAGCGGAGAGAGAGTCGTGTTATCGGATTCATACTTCGGGCAGGTCACGATCATGCCCGTGATGCCCGAAGTTGGTGCCTGTGTCGAACCGGCGGCCGTCCCCGACCCCGGCGGAGCGGTCAACGCACCGGCCGAAAGCGGGCAGGCGTCGAGGCCGCTGACGGGATCGATAGTTCCCGCCAAACCGTTCGACAAGGGCTGGTTGAAGGCGTCGTAGGTATCCTGCCCGGTCACATCGCCGAGTCCGCCGAAGGTGTCCCACAGGACGAGGTTGAAGCCGCCAAGACCCGGTTCAATGGGTGCAACCGTGCCGTTTCCGCCGCCGCCATCCTGCTCGCCATTCAGCGGGAAGTCGTCTTCAAACACGATCACCGAGAGCCTGCCGGTGGGAAGTGGTGTGGGCAGCACAAGCACATTGACGGGCTGCGTGAAGGCGGAGGCTGTCGTACAGGGATTCGTCCCACCCAGTACGTTGCAGGCCGCTGGGATCGGTGCGCCGCTCATGGTGTGACCGCAAGTGCTATTACCTACGGTGGTGTTTTCTACCCCATTGCAAATCGCCGGGCTCGTGTTCGCGGGAAACGGGTTGGCCGCATCGCCAGGCAATATCGAGATGTAATAGCGCCTGGAAGGATCCAGCGCGACCTGGCTGGGATTGACTGGTGTGTAGCCACCTCCCGTCGTATCGTACCGGCAGGCGCCGTTGCCGAGGTCGCACACTGCAGGAATGTGCGATCCCGCGGCAAAACCAGAAGGACAGGCGGGTGCGCCATTGACGCCGCAGAGGACCGTCTGGCCGCCTTCGCACGAGAGCGGCCCAGTGCAGCCCTGTGCGACGTAATTCATATTGCTGGTGTGGAAATTCACGCCAAAGACAGGGGCGGTGCTTTGGCCCGCGGGGCCCACAATTGTTGGGCAGCCGTTACCCGGTGTGAGGACGCTGCTGTTGGTGGTGCAGTTCGGATCAACGTAGAAGGTCGTGTCTTCTTCGATGATCCATCTGTAGTCGGGGAACGGTGCCAATGCGGCGATGCAGGCGCTATTCCCGTTGCAGTTCTTATACGCCTGAGCGTCGATCACGTTGACCTTGAGATTGCTGGGAGCCGGGAAGTTGACCGTCACTTGAGCAGAGCCGGTCCTCCCCTGCGAGTTCTGCACAGTGTACGTAAAGGTGACTTGGCTAGCTGCCGTAGCGGCCGGCAGAGCCAGGCTGAACCCGCCTTGGGGATCTAGCACCAGCGTTCCGGTTCCGGCGCTAAGAGTTGGCGCGGGGGACGTGACGAGCGTTAAAGGCAGGTTGTTCGGGTCCGTGGCGCCGACCAGCAAGCCAGGCGATCCAAACTTGAAAAACGATGCTGTCTTCGCCGTGAAGGTCCAGGGGACCGCGGTGGGGTTCCCGGCCAGCGTCGACTTTCCCAGGGTCACCGTTGCGGTTAAAGCCGTGGAGGAACAACTCGCCGTCGGAGTGGCCGTCGTCGGCGCAATGAAACCATTATTGGCGCAGTAGGTGAAGCTGTCCGAGGTCGCACTCGATCCGGCGTTGGGTGTGTACGCGAATGTGCCGTTGGCGCAGATCGCTTGTGGTTGTGATGCGGCAGTCTCCTGCAGAACACCCAACATCGCTGGGCATGACAGGGTGCCGCTGGTCGGCGGCGCAAGAAGGGTGACGCCATAAACATTAACGTCGTTTGCGATTACGCCCTTCGCTGGATCAGAAATAGTCAACGGCTGGCCCGCAACCAGAGAGTTGTAGGTATCCGGGTTGGCGACTGCGGCAGCGAATATGCTTCCCGGCGTCCCTGCCACAACCGGCAGTCCAGCGCCATTGACACCAATGTAGGCCAACATCCCGGCATCACGCACGGAAGAATTGCCTGACAGGCTCAATTGCCGGTCATACACCGGGAGAGCCGGAGCTGCAGTGGCGCCGCTGACCGTAACCGGCACATTGATCAGCGCGTCGTACACCTTACTCGGGACCATCAGGACATCGGTCTGCACGCGCGGTGCCGCCGGAACCGCGGTACTGCCGGCAACAGCGACGTTGGGAAGGACATTTCCGTCTTCCGCGATCAACGTGAATCCATTCACCGTTGCAGCCGCGCCCGCACCGTTGAAACCTTGTGTTAGCGAATTGACGATCGAAGGCACGTGCAAGCGCAGGCCGGCATTCACCAGGCGTACCAGTACGGTGCTCCCCGCTGCAGTTGGGATTCCGGTCGTGACAGCGACAGGAGGAGTGCCACTGACACCAGCCGTTGCCGGGAACAACGAACCCCCCGCATTAGTCTTGTTAAATGCGACACCGTTGATGAGGTAATAGAAGGGCGTGTAATTCACCGCTGGGGGATAGCACGTGCGGAAAGCGGCTGTGTTCGCGGGGTTGCCGCAGCCCGGATTACCCTGCGGATCGGTCGGCATACCGGACCACACTCGCGTCTCGCTGAAATTGGCGGTGTTGACGGCCAGGTTGACCTCTTTGTTCTGCACCGGGTCTATTTCACTGAACTCCAGCGGGAGTTCGGCGTTGTACTGCACTGCGGGAACCGCCAGAGCCCCCGTCGTGGTATTAGCAGCCACGCCGGGATAAGCTGTGCCGGCTGTGGTCCCTGATGGTGGGGTGGTCACCACCAGCACGCCAATCAAGCCCATTGGTACCTGAATTGAAGGATGCGTGCCTGACTCGAGCAGGTAGGTGCCTGGCTTCAGGTGTGACCAGATGAGCGCAGCGCAGCCCGTCGCTGCCGCGCCGGCCGCGGGAGTAGCGCAGGTCGCTGTGACTGTGGACGCGACTGCCGATACTTCTGCGCCCATGGATTGGATGCGCTGCCCCTGGGCAGGCGGTGTCCCTGAAGAACCGGGTTGCGGAGCAGGGCATGGGACGCCCGGAGGCGTGGCGCCCGAGGCGATAAACCATGACGGGCACCCTTGTGTGTTCGTGTGGAGGGGACTCGCCGTGGTGGTCGGTGCACCGCCAAGGCCGCCGCCCACCTGGCCGACGATCACGATCGACGTCGGAATGGTGTTGGCCGCGGGCGCGGTACCACCTGTTGGCGTAGGTGGTTGGAACGAGAGGTTGTTCGTCAGGTTGATCGTCAGCGACGTCGCCGTTCCATTTATAGGAACAGTAATCAACACCGGCGACCAAGTACCCGGTGTCGTGATGGTCGGCGCCACCGCGCTCGGATTCAGCGTGGAGCACGTTGCGGTTGACCCGCCGGCGGGGACGGAGCCGCAGAAATAACCCCACATGGGCACAATCGTGCCATCCGGCATCGTGACCGTGGTCGGAGCCGCAGTCAGATTGATTGTCTGGCCAAACCCGGCAACCGCGCCGAACAGAAGGAACACGCTCACTAGCGCTGCGGCCTTCAATGTAGCCTTGCATTTGAGATCATTGATCCGGATCATTGTTCTCGCCTCTCGTCTCTCGTCGTCGGTCCGTCTTGGACAAAAAAATTTCTGGGTCGCCACCAGCCGACTGGGGGTGCTCAAACTGACGGCCTTGCGGGGCAGGCAACTCTGCGCCTACCCTTATTGCGATTCGTCAATGACAAATTCCCGTGAATCAATCAGCAGCATCATGAGCATGCCGCCGGGAAAGACGTTGTTCGTCGTAATCTCGCGCTCGTTATGGGAGTGCCACATGAACGCCCAGCCGCGCTCGTTGGGGGGGTTGGCCTGCACGTTCGCAGGTTGCAGATTCGTACACTGGGTGTAATTGGTTGTGGCCCCGGTAGACGCGTTTTGAACACATTGCGGTGATCCCGCACGCAGGTTCGCATCCGGGCCGAAGTAGGGCGTGCCGCTGTACCAGGCGCCGTTGGTGAAGACATTCGGATCGGGGAAGGTTGCCGGCCCGCCCGCCGGCACGTCGCCGAAGGGGTTCACTTGTACCGGCTTGTAGTGATCCTGGCACCACTCCATGAAGTTGATCGCCCCTGTCGCGCTCGAGTTGTAGCCATTCACATCCGGCGTGCAAGGAAGTGTGGCATTTGCATCCCCGTACGGATCGCTAGGCGCCGTGCCCGCAGTCGTGCCTGGAAGGGGCACGTGGTGACCGAAGGGATCCCAGTTCAATCCTCTGCCGGTGTAGTAGAAGATCCCGTCGAAAGCCTCTCCCGGCGTCGTGTCAGTGTTGAACATCAGAAGCCCGGCAAGGCCCGGTCCGGTCACACCTGTATCTCCGCTAAGACCTGAGCCATAACTGACTTGAGTGGTGTTGCTGGTGAGCTGCAGGTTGCCATCGCGCGCCAAGATGCGGACGTGATTGGCGTGCTCATGGAAGGGATGTTCCCAGCGCCCCTGTCCGATGGTGCGAAGCAGCATCAGCTCGCCCGGATGAAGGTGTGGGTTGCCGTTGTAGGGCTGGTGCGGATATTCGGACGCGAAGTTGGGATCCATCAGATCCGGCATGGAGCGTCCGTTAATTAGGAAGTACGCCGGGTGATAAGGCTCGGTCTGGACGTCCAGACTGCATCCCACCGTCACCCCCGACCCAGCCGTGCAGGTACCTGCGGCGGCTGCCCTGACCTGCGCCTCCGCCTGAGTGTGAATCCGGTGATCCATTTCGGCCCACTGGAACAGGTATTCCCGGTCATAGCAGCTCCCGGGGTGGTCGTAGGCAGCTCCTCTAACCCCGGCTTTATTCTTCAGGCGGAAGTCGGTTTCCCCCCAAACACCTTGGGCTGTCGTGTTCAACGCATGGTAGCCGGCCGTGCAGTTTCCCGGGATGTTCGCCGGAAGGACAATGACCGCGCCGTAAAGCCCCATCTCGATCTGAAGGTCGCCCTGCGTTCCGCTGTAGTAAGGGTGCGTCCCCGGTGCGGAGGCGGTAAACGTGTAGACCACCGATCCGGTCGGCACTGCTTCCTGTGTCAGCAGACCGGTTACACCACCAGTGGCGGTCACTGTGAAGCCCGGAAACAGAATCGAGGTGTTCCCCGCGACCGCTGGCAGATTATTAGTCAGGGTCACACTAACCGCATCGCCCTCGTTGACGATCAGCGTGGGGCCGGGGACCTGCATGCTGGGGCAGGCTTGGTTGGCCATGGTCGGCTGAAAGCCCGCCGGCGCGCCATTACAACCGTAGCCCCAGGAGTAAATCGCCTCGCCGTCCGGCATGTTCAGGTAGGAGTCCTGGGCCGTCAAAGTGAAGGTTGGTCCCGTAATTCCGGGAGCAGCAGCGAATGCGACCGGCGTGAGAAACAGCGCTGCTGCCACCAGTAGCGCGAGGAACAGTTTTGTCTTGAATGTCGCGTTTTTCATATTCTTCGGCCTCATTTGCTGCTCTCCTAGTTGCAGGTGTTTCCAAACGTCATGCCGATAGTTGTGCTAGCACCACTTGGGACTACGCTGTTGCAGATATGGACCTCGGTCATCATTCCGCCGAAATTTTCGGCATCATTGGACAGGTGGTCGAGCTGGGGAGTGTAGATGTAGAACGTGCTGCCCGCCGGGTAGAGTGCGGTAGAGCAACCCGATCCCGCAAATGAAGAGCAGCCAGCGTCGCTGGCGTCCAGGATCACATCCAGTGATTCGCCGCCGCCCAGCGTGATCGAGTTGGTGTAGAACTCCGTGTTGTTCCCCGCCTGATCGCGTAAGAGCTTGGCCATAAACCCGACTTCCAGCATGGGAATCCCTACGCTCTGCAGCGTGTGGTACTCCGTGACTGAGAGGTTCACGAGACGCAGGAGAGCCTTCCCCCCCACGGGAATGTTGATGACGGCTGGCAGTGGCTGCGAGTAGTGCATCTGGGTATCACTCGAGACAGTGGCTTGTGGACCGGCCACGCAGCCCGCAGGGTATTTGCTGCCGCTGCTGACGGTGCCGCATAGGCCCACTGTGTCGGGGTAGCTCCGCCCGTTGAGAAGGAAGTACTTGTCCTTCATGTCCACGAACATTTCGGGGTTGAACGTCATGCCGACGAAGTGGAAGTTCGGATCAAAACCGTGCATCTGGATGGGATACTCGACGTCATAAGCCGTCGAGCCGTCGCCATCGTTGTAGGTGTACCTTTGGGGGTTGCCGACTAAGTCCAGCCCCTGTACACCGCTCGTGGGAACCGATGCCGACCTAGGCGCCGTCGTATTCCGATTCGGTACAGCAGGCATCGTGGCAGAGCACAAGATATCTCTGCCGGGATTGCATTCCGTGCGCAGATCCGCGACTGTACCCGTGGGCAGGCCAATACCATTCTGGTATCCGAGGTACGTATCGAGATTGCCGCCCTGCGGCACGCGGTCCTGCCGCGGGCGCACATGCAGCTGCCCGACCATGCCCATCTGCAGGTGCTCGGGAGGAGTGATATGGCAGTGCCAGAAGTAGGTCCCGGCATCCGGAGCGAGATAGTAATAAGTGAAGCTGGCGCCGATGTTGATGGCGATCGACGCGTCAGGCACGCCGTCATAGAACGAGGAGGCGTTGGGGTAACCGTGGAAGTGGACCGTGTGCTGCTCGAACAGGTCCGGCCGCATGATCATGCCCACGTTGGTCAGGGTCAGGAAGAACTCGTCGTCCTCGTCAAACGCGGCCAGGGGGGCTGGGATATTGCCGTTCATTACCCCGATATCCATGATCTGGCGGGGATCCACATGCCCGTCAATTGCAGCCGGCGTAGCGGCGGTAGCAGCCAGGTCATTGCCGGTATCGGTCGCCAGTCCTGTATTCGTGTCCTGGTACTGGAAGGCGAATTCCTGGAACCCATCAGGAGTCTGGGCGCTTCCAGTGGCCACGCAGCTAACAACCCAGGTGCCTGCATAACCAGCCGGGGTCGAAGTGCCTCCCTCAGCTGTTGCATTGGTGATTACAATTTGTTGTCCAGCGACAAAGCCTGAAGGTGCATCCGTCCAAGCCGTCACTGTGTTCGCGGAAGCGGCCGTCGTCGGGCAGCCCGGGACAGTGGCTACAGCAGGAGCGGTGCTGGTAATAGGGCCTTCCTCAAGGTTGGAGACGGTCACGACTTGTGCGATGTCGGGGGTCAAGCCAACCGCGCCGTTCCACTTAAAGCTGGCCGCAGTCTCTGGTAAGGCCACACCGGGCGAGCCGCCGCTGAGGGCCCCGTCGGTCGTCGCTGGGTCGCCGCGCTGCAGTGTCCCCGTGCAGGTAGTTGGGGTTGGGCAGTTCGGCGCTGGCCACGGGGTGTTGAACTTGTCCGGGAACTGGGTCGACGGTAGGCCAGCCGCAACGTCCGCCAAGCCAGAGAGCGGACCGAACGAGAACATGAATGTCTGCGTGCCGTCCGCCTCGGTCATGTAACCGTCACCACCCGAGATTTGCTGGCACTTGATGGCCCCGTTTATGTTCGAACTCGGCGCAACTGCAGCGGTCTGCGCCGCCGTGCCCCCGGGAGCCGCCTGATTCGTAAATTGCGTCGGGCCGTTGTAGGCGGGCTCACCATTCACGCTGGTCACGGGGTTGGGGTGAGTGATGGTAGTCGTTGGGCATTGCACTCGGAATGACTGGGCGCTTGCCGCGACCGTCGCGAAAGCGACAAGAAGAATTGGGATCCACACCTGGAACGACTTCCTCATGGCTATGCAGCCTCCTTCCTACGCTGGACCTCGGCAAACAACGACGAAATACAAGTCAGTGGCGGTAATGCTGTGACCACATTGCATCTGCAGTGAGCATTTGAGGTCCAACCTGCTGATAAGCAGCGATCCGACGTTTTCATACAGTTCCTCGATCCGGACTTACCGGTGCTCGGTTCGTTTAAGAGAAAACGGCAGGGAACCCTTCCGGGGAGATGTTGTCTCAGTCTCGATTCCCAACCGCCGATGCGCCGGCTCTCTCACTCCATCTGCGTGGCACATCGTTACAGTTTTCGAAAGACAACTTGACGTACCTGCGCACATGCGCGTTTGACGGAGCGCAATAGGCCCCATAATTTACAGGCATTACTCTTTACACCTCTTACGATTTCTGGGCGACCTAACAAAAGCTTTACACCGCGATCGTTGAATGCAGCTTGGAAATGGGGTAGGTTAGCGGGAGAAGTTACCTCTCCCATTTAGCGCTGTATGTAACTCACCCGATAGAAAGTATTGACGAGTTACCGGTCACAAAGCGCAATTCGCACATCGGCCTGAACGTTTATTGATTCGGTCGTTGCCGATAGCAGAAGAGGATTAGATTCTGCGAATGGGATTTTCTCCAAGTACGATCAACCCCTGCGAAAGCACCCAGCACACAGGGGCCTCTCTCCGGAAGCTGCCAGTAAAACGACACCCGGTGAAGGATGCAATCACCCAAGTCAGCATCGCTGCCTTGAAAAAGTCTCTTGCACGCAAACGTGCGGTGTTCCAAACATCCGCACCCAGGGCGTTTTCACGCAACCGCTCCAGCATTCTGCTCCTGTCGATTGTTTTCATCATTGAAGGCGTCGTCATACTCGTCGTGATTCATGATCTGCACAATTCTTATCTGCAGGTTGTTGAGATTTACGAGCGATCGGTGCGTGGCCTGTGGCGGATCGGAGAAGTGCAATATGAAGCTCAGGAGACGCGTCGATCCACCATGTATGCCTTGACCACAATCAATGGCAACCTGCAAGTCGACTACGCTGATCAATCGCGGGAGGCGGACCGTCGTGTCACTGAAGGCATCGCCGATTTTGTGGCTCGGGCGCAAACGTCGCAGGAACGAAGCATCGGCGAGAAACTCGCGAAGGACTGGACAAGTTATCTGAGGGTTCGCGACGAGGTTTTGGGGCTGATACTCGAAGGCAGCGAGAAAGATGCCATAGAGCTGGATATATCGAAGGGAGCACCGCAATTCGAACGGGTGCGGCAAGATCTGCAGGACGTAAAGCAAGTCTATGACGAGCGCGCATCCGAAAGGCTCGCCGCCGTTGCGGCGTTTTCTCAGCGTTCTTCCCTTAAGCTGACTTCCGCTCTCTGCTTCGGACTTTTTTTGGGGAGCATCGCAGTCTGGTTAGTCCAGCGCAGCACCATGCGCGCCTCATTGCAACTTGCCAGTCTGCAAATGGATATTGTCGCTTCGGTTTCTCACGAATTGCGGACGCCGATTACGGCCATCCTTTCTGCCGGAGAAAACTTCCGCGATGGGATTCTCGGGGAAGACGATATGCAGGAACACGGATCTATTATCACGGGTCAGGCTCGTCAACTGAAGAGCCTCGTAGATCAGGTGCTCATCTATGCTGCCGCCGTGAAAGATAGACCCTGGCACGACGTACGGCTCGTTAACACATTCGACCTCATCAACGATGCGCTTTCGAAAGTGTCAGTCCTGCTTCGTGAAGGCGAGTTCACCGTGGGCAGGGAAATAAAGCCCGACTTGCCCCCAGTCGCTGGAGACCTATCGCTACTGTCCCAATGCTTGCAGAACCTGATCGCCAATGCAGTGAAATACAGTGGCGACAGCCGCTGGGT
>Ga0210396_10001803_pt1 | contig 22452 bp, 17 predicted proteins | sample IncBWH17OmetaG_FD_155466 | JGI IMG/M metagenome (GOLD analysis project Ga0210396, IMG submission 155466) | Forest soil microbial communities from Barre Woods Harvard Forest LTER site, Petersham, Massachusetts, United States - Inc-BW-H-17-O ... | reverse complement strand
GAACAACGGCTTCGATATCCCGATGGCTTACGGCGAGGTCTTCATTCCGCAGGTCATGGAAGGATTGATGGTCCGGTTCGGACGTTACATCTCAATTCCGGACATCGAGGCGCAGTTGGCGCCGAACAACTACATGTACTCGCACTCGATGACCTACACCTTCGACAACTACACCAATACCGGCGTCGAGCTGACGCTGGCGGCGACCAAGAACTGGATATTCCAGGCGGGCCTTACCGTCGGTACCGAGTCGCTGCCCTGGCATGTCGGCGCAACGATTACGAATCCGTTCCCGAACGCGCTGTTTCCCGGCACCACCATGCCGAAGGATCCGGGGGCGCAGCCGAGCGGCACGTTCGGTGTGCGCTGGACCAGCGACAGCGGCAATGACGACATCAATGTCGTCGCGAACGGCATCAACAACGGCACCTGGGGTTATAACAACCTGCAATGGTATGGCCTGACCTATTATCACAAGTTCAACGACCAGTGGCACATCTCGATCGAAACCTACAACGAGCACCAGAGCAACGTCGCCAACCTGAACAACCCCGCGGCTGTTGCCGCCATCGCCAATGGCGGCACGCCGTTCTCGCCGCAATACATGCCGTTCAATGCGCCCAGCGGCGCGCAATGCGGCAGCGCGGCGGTGTATAGCTGCACCGCGACGTTCGAGACGTTCCTGACCTATCTGAGCTACAAGGCGTCGCCGCTCGACAACATTTCGTATCGCGCGGAATTCGTGAACGACGAGCAGGGACAGCGTACCGGCATCAAAACGCGCTATGTCGAAACCGGTATCGGCTGGCAGCACTGGTTCTCGCCCCAGATCGAGATGCGGCCGGAGGTTTCCTTCTACAAGTCGCTGGATGCGAACGCGTTCAACGGCAACTCGAACCTCGGCATCGCGCCTAACAAGAGCACGGCTCTCATCGGCTCGGCGGACATCATCATTCACTTCTGATGCGTGGAAGGTTCGCGGCGGCTGAAGCCGTCAGAAATTTCACCAAGACAAATTCTACAGGGGATAACAATGAAGCGAATTCTTCTCACCACCGTCTCGCTCGGCGTGCTTGGTCTGCTGTCACCGGCGCTCGGTGCCGACCTGCCCACCTATTCGAAGGCTCCGGCAATTGCGGCGCCAGTCTATGACTGGACCGGCTTTTACGTCGGCGCGTTCGGAGGCGGCGGCTACGGCAACCACAATATCAACAACGCACTGGGTAATACCGGCAATGCCGACTTCACGGCCAATTACTCTTCCACCGGCGGCGTGGCTGGTGGCGAGGCCGGTTACAACTGGCAAAGCGGCAGCATCGTCGCCGGTATCGAGGGCGATCTGTTCTGGTCCGGCATCAAGGGCAATGATGCCTCCGGCATCGCCGCGGGCGCCTTTCCGCTCACCTCGGTCGACGCCGACAATCTTCGCTGGGGCGGTACGCTTCGCGCGCGCGGCGGGTTCACCATCGATCGCTGGCTGATGTTCTTCACCGGCGGTTACGCCTTCGGCGACATCGACCATACCAATACCGATCCGGTAAATGGCGTCGACAGGTTCACGGTCCACGCGAATGGTCTGACCGCCGGCGCCGGCTTCGCCTATGCGCTGACCAACAATGTGATCGGCAAGTTCGAATACCGTTACTACAATTTCAACGGCTACAACCGGCCAGGCAATCCGCTGACGCCGAATGGCCAATTCCCCTACACCACCGATACCACCTACTCGGTCGTGACGATCGGCCTCGACTTCAAATTCGGAGGTCCTGTCGTCGCGAAATATTGAGACTTCGCCTGAGTCGGCTGGCCAGTAAGTGCACGCAGATCGGAGAATGATATGACCTACATAAACGCTGGAAATGTGCGGATGGGCTTTGTTGGCCTGGCTATCACGGTGGCTTTGACCGCCGGATTCAGCGGCGACGCCGCTGCGAAACACGGGAGTCATGTCGCGCTGAATGCGCGGGGACAGAAGGTCCAGACTGCCTCGGTTCAAGAGACCGCAACGTCTGCCCCCATGCGCTACTATGGCGGCCCGAAATCTCCGATGTGGTCGAGCCAGTAGGCGCTCCCGGGCCGGGAGGCTGATTTGACCCACGTGACCGCCAGAGGCACGCGCATCTTGTCGTCCTGGTTGCGGCGATGCTGACAGCCGGTATCTGTGGCGCTGCCGCGGCAGCGCGGCGGTGTATAGCTGCACCGCGACGTTCGAGACGTTCCTGACCTTATCTGAGCTACAAGGCGTCGCCACTCGACAACCTCTCGTATCGCGCAGAGTATGTTGACGACGCGCAGGGCCAGCGTACCGGCACCAAGACGCGCTACATCGAGACCGGTATCGGCTGGCAGCACTGGTTCTCGCCCCAGATCGAGATCCGGCCTGAAGTCTCGTATTACAAGTCGCTGGATGCGAACGCGTTCAACGGCAATACGAACCTCGGCATCGCGCCCAACAAGAACTGCGCCATCATCGGTGCGGCCGACATGATCATTCACTTCTGAACATGAAAATCGCGCTGGCTCAGGCTGCCAGCTGCCCGTCAGAACGCCGTCACACGGGCGTCCCACCAGGGGAGTATTCTTGTCACATTCCAGCGCTGGGCTGCCTACGAGAGGCCCTGGAAAACAAGCCTTGAAAAAACCAAGCCTTGGAAAGTGTCGAACGGACAGTTCGTCGCAGGGCCGTTCCGGACCCAAATATGACGATGATCCGGGGATTTCGCGCAGGACCGCTCTTCAAAGTTGAACGCAAAGCATGTAACTCCGTTGCCCATAACTTCCGCTTTCATTCGCCCACGATGAGGGCAAAAGAAAAATGTCTGGGCAATTCCAGGATTTTCCCGGTTTCCACTATTTTTATTATATGAATTCGTATGAAAACAATTGTTCCGAACCAGAAGTACGTAAGGTTAGTGTAAGCGCGATGCTGTATCGCAATATAACTGGTCAAATTAGCTGACGATGTTGGGGACTTAAGAGTGGCTGTTTTCGGAAACCAGTCGAGACGCTCCGTAGCGATATTTTTGGCCGTAATTGCGGTCGGCGGAGCTGTGTTGTTCTGGGGCAAGGGTTTCATCGGCCTCGCGGATGGTCAGGCCAGGAAAAGAGAGTTGAGTGCTCCCGCCGATGCAGGCTCGACCGGCAAAACGGCAGATGCATTATTTGTCGATCTGTCGGAGAAGCAGGCAAGCACCCTTAAAATCGCGCCCGTCGGGTCGCGTGATTTTACAATTTTCAAAACCGCAGTCGGCACAATTGACTTCAATGAAGATTTGCTTGTCCAGGTATTCTCTCAGTATGCCGGAAAAATCCTGAAGGCCAACTTCAACATTGGTGACGATGTCAAGGCCGGCGATATCCTGTTCACGATCGACAGCCCCGATCTTCTGGAGGCAGAATCAACCTTGCTGGCGGCGGCCGGTGTCCTCGAATTGCAGAAGCGTGTTTTGGCGCGCGCGACCAACTTGCTGAAGGCGGGGGGCAGCGCGCAGAAGGATGTCGATCAGTCCACTTCGGATCAGCAGACCGCGGAGGGCAACTACAAGGCCGCCCGGGATGCGGTCCGCATATTCGGCAAGACCGATACCGAGATCGATCAGGTTGTCGATCTGCGCAAGGTCGAATCCACGTTGCGGGTTCTCAGCCCGATCGCCGGCAGGATCGTGGCGCGCAACGCCGCTCCCGGGTTGCTGACCCAGCCGGGCAATCCGCCGGCGCCGTATTCGGTCGCGGATTTGTCGACGATGTGGATGCTGGCGAACGTCATCGAAACAGATGCGCCCGCCTATAAACTCGGTCAGAGCGTCGAGGTCAGGGTGCCGGCCTATCCCGATAAAATATTCAAGGGGCATGTCACGGCGTTAGGCTCGATGATCGACCCGAACACCCATCGGCAACTGGTCCGCTCGCAAATCGACGATCCCGAACATCTGCTGCGATCGGGCATGTATGCGAGCTTTGTTATTCACGTGGGAGATCCTATACGTTCACTTGCGGTGCCGGCGAACGGGGTGGTCAGGGAAGGCGACGGGACGATGACGGTGTGGGTCACCAGCGACCGGCGCCGCTTCACCAAACGAACCGTCAAGGTGGGCCTGCAGCAGGATGATTGGGTCCAGATTCTGGAGGGGGTGGAACCTGGTGAGACCGTCGTCACCGACGGTGCGGTCTTCCTGAGCAACGTACTTCTGATGGGAACGGCGGGCTGATCCGCCGGGCATCGGGGCATCCAAAAGCGGTCTGTGGGGTTTTGTGATCAAGTCTATTCTTGTGTTCGGTTTGACGCGCAGCGCAATCATTGTGCTGGGTCTGGTAGTGTTCTGTGCCGCAGGACTCATTGCCTTTTCGCGACTGAATATCGAGGCCTATCCCAATCCAGCTCCGGTCATCCTGGAAATCACCGCGCAGGCGGCGGGGCTGTCGGCCGAGGAAATGGAGAAGTATTATACCATTCCGATGGAAGTGGGGCTTTATCCGACGCCCGGCGTCGTCAACATTCGCTCGACCTCATTCTACGGTTTGTCGTTTGTCCGGGTGACGTTCAAATATGGGGTCGACTTCTACTTCGCGCTCTCGCAAGCGTCGATCAGCCTGCAACAAAACGTCAACCTGCCGGGCAACCAGGTCGCCCAGATTCAGCAGTCCAGCCTGGTCGGTGAAATCTACCGCTATCAGATCGTTGGACCTCCGCACTTTGGTCTCACCAATCTGCGAACATTGCAGGATTACGTTGTCACGCGTCGTCTCTTGACCATCCCCGGCGTGGTGCAGATCAACTCCTGGGGCGGCACCACGAAGCAATTCAACGTCGATGCGGATCTCGGCAAACTCGAAGCCTATAACATTACGATACCGCAACTCATTACCGCACTCGGCAATGCGAACATCAACGTCGGCGGCCGCGAGATCACGATCGGGCAACAGTCGGTCAATATCCGCGGTGTCGGATTGGTCGACAGCGGCGGCGCCGACGACGTGACCAAGGGTTACAAGGTCCGGGACATCGAGAACATCGTCCTCAGCCAGTCGAACGGTCTTCCAATCCAGGTTAAGGACGTCGCCAGTGTTTCCGTCGGTTACGTGCCGCGCCTCGGAATCGCGGGCAGGGACCACGATGACGATATCGCGGCCGCCATCGTGGTAATGGGACGAACCCAGCATACCAACGACATCATTCCGCGCGTTCAGGCCGAGGTCGATAAACTCAACAGCGATGGCAGCCTGCCGCCGGGAGTCAAGATCGTCTCCTACTACGATCGCAGTTCACTGGTCAATGTTACCACGCACACGGTGCTGCACAACCTCATTTTCGGCTGTCTGCTGGTCTTCTTCATTCAATGGATATTTCTGGGCGATCTGCGAAGCGCCATCATCGTCAGCGCCAACATTCCGTTCGCATTGTTCTTCGCCATCATCATCCTTGTCTTGCAGGGCGAGGATGCGAACCTGTTGTCGCTCGGCGCGGTCGACTTCGGCATCATCGTCGATTCCGCCGTGATCATGATGGAAAACATCTATCGCAATTTCCAGTCGAACACCGGACACCGGCAAACGCTGCTTCAGCATCTTTCCGAAGGGTATTGGGGCCCCGACCCAACGTCAGCGAATTCCCACGGCACCACCACTGCGAAGTGGACGGAGCGGCTGCGTGTCATCCTTGTCAGCGCGCTCCAGGTCGACAGAGCCGTGTTCTTTACGGCGGCTATTACGGTTACGGCGTTCGTGCCGCTGTTTACGATGCAGGGTGTCGAAGGCCAGATCTTCGGACCGATGGCGCGGACCTACGGCTATGCGCTCGCCGGGGCGCTGCTGGCCACCTTCACGGTGACGCCGGTTCTGGCGGCGCTGTTGCTTCCCAAGCACATCGAAGAGACCGAAACGATCATCGTTCGCGCCCTGCGCAAGAGTTATACGCCGGTGCTTCGCTGGGCGCTCGGCAATCTCAAGGTCGCGGTCATCGTGGGCTGCGTCTTTCTTGCCTTGAGCGTAGCGGCGGCGTCGCGGCTTGGCAGCGAATTCCTGCCGGCACTGGAGGAAGGCAACTTCTGGATCAGGGCGGCTATGCCGCCGACAATGTCGCTCGATGCAGGCACCGAAGCGACCGGCAAGATGCGCGAGATATTGCTGAGACATCCAGAGGTTCTCACGGTGGTGTCGCAGCATGGGCGCCCCGACAATGGCAGCGATGCCTCGCCGTTCTCCAATGTCGAACTGTTTGCGCCGCTCAAGCCGTTCGACGAGTGGCCCGCTGACCTGACAAAGGAAAAGCTGACCGAGGAATTGCAGAAGGAATTCGAGCAGGAACTGCCGGGAATCGGGTTCAACTTCTCGCAATATATCCAGGACAATGTCGAGGAGGCGTTGTCAGGCGTGAAAGGCGCCAATTCCGTCAAGATTGTCGGACCGAACCTTCAGACGCTGGAGTCGCTCGCCGCCCAGGTGATGGCCGAGATGTCGAAGGTCCAGGGTGTCGCCGATCTCGGAATTTTCCACCTGCTGGGACAGCCCAATCTCAATATCAAGATCGATCGCGAAAAGGCGGCCCGCTACGGTCTCAACACCGGTGACGTCAACACCGTCGTTCAGGCGGCGCTCGGCGGCACCACCGCGACCACCATTCTGGAGGGCGACAGGCAGTTCAATCTGGCCGTCAGGCTCGATCCCAAATACCGCAGCAGCATTGACGCCATTCGTACGGTCAAGGTCGCCTATCAAACGCCATCAGGCACCAACGGCTACGTGCCGTTGAGCGAGCTTGCGGATATCTCGCTCGATACCGGCGCCTCGTTCATCTATCGCGAGCGCAGCCAGCGCTTCATTCCGATCAAGTTCAGTGTCCGCGGCCGCGACCTTGGCGGCACCGTTGCGGAGGCCCAGGAACGGGTGGCCAAGGCCGTCAAGCTTCCGAACGGGTACCGGATCATCTGGGCCGGTGAATTCGAAGATCTGCAGAATGCCAAGCAGCGACTTATGGTCGTTGTTCCAATCACGCTGCTGTTGATCCTGGTGCTGTTGTACGGACTGTTCAATTCGTTGCGCGACAGCCTTCTGGCGGTTGCCGGTATTCCCTTTGCGATCGGCGGCGGGCTGATCGCTCTTTATTTCGCCGGGCTTGATTTCAGCGTCTCCGCGGCGATCGGCTTCATTTCGCTGTTCGGTGTCGCCGTGATGGACGGCATTCTCAACATCACCTATTTCCGCGAACTCCGGGCGCAGGGAATGGACATCGCCGAAGCCGTATTCCATGGTGCCGAACAACGGATGCGGCCGATGCTGATGACGGCGCTATCGGCGGGCGTTGGGCTGTTTCCGGCCGCGATCTCTCACGGCATCGGCAGTCAGGTGCAGCGTCCTCTGGCCACCGTTGTCGTCGGCGGCATGTTCATTGGACCGTTGCTGCTGCTCGTTGTGGCGCCCGCGCTTCGGAAGATATTTCTCTCGAAGGACAAGGAAGACACCGCGAGCGAGACTGAAGGCGGTGTGGCCGTCGAGGGTAATCCAGATGGTTAGTTGGAAGCCGTATCGGTATCCTCGCGATCGCAAGCGCCGTGTCCTCGCCGGCACGGCCGTCCTGACCGTGCTCTCAATGGCCATTTCGGGTTGCGCGGTGGGACCGAATTTCAATCCTGCCGCCAAACCCGAGGTCGACGGTTATGTGCGCGGAAAGCTGGCGTCGCCGAATGCCGGAAGCGGCCCGCCGCCCGTCGCTGGCCAGCACTTTGTCACCGGCGCCGATGTCTCGGCGCGCTGGTGGGCGGCTTTCAAATCCCCGCTTCTCAATGAACTTGTCAAACAGTCGGTCGACCATAATCCGAGCCTGCAGGCGGCCGAGGCGGCGATCAAGGTTGCCCAATACAATGCCCAGGCCCAGCGCGGGTTGTTCTTTCCGCAAGTCGGGGGCAATACGACGGCCCAACAATTTTTGATTTCCAACCCCAGTCAGGTACCACCCGTTCCAATAACGCAACCGCAGACCCAGTTCTCGCTCGCGACCAACCAGCTGACAGTATCATTCGTGCCGGATATCTGGGGCGCCAACTTCCGAGCCGTCGAGAATCTGGACGCCGTGACCGAGCAGCAATTGTTTCAGCTCGAGGCCGCCTATCTGACGCTGACCAGCAATGTCGTAACGGCTGCGATTCAGGAAGCGTCGCTGCGCGGACAGATCGCCGCGACCCAGCGCATCATTGCGATCGAGCGCAACCTGCTCGATATTCTCAAGCGTCAACTCAGTTTTGGTCAGGCAGCCCAGGCCGATGTGCTCGCCCAGGACGCGGCTCTCGCCCAGGCTGAAGAACTGCTGCCGCCCCTGGAAAAGCAGCTTGCCCAGCAGCGCGATTTGCTGACATCCCTTGCCGGGCAGTATGCCGCTGACGAGATTTCGCAGAAGTTCGATCTCGCGCATCTCAAATTGCCGGCCAATCTGCCCATCAGCCTGCCGGGCAAGCTTGTCGATCAGCGGCCCGACGTGAGGGCGGCGGAAGCCAACATGCATTCGGCCAGTGCTCTGGTCGGCGTAGCGATCGCGGCCCGGCTTCCAAATATCGCGCTCTCGGCCAATGGCGGATCTGCCGCACCCAACTATGCGCAGGTCTTTGCGCCCGGCGTCGGATTCTACACCCTGACAGCGAGCGCCACCGCGCCGATCTTCGACGGTTTTACACTCTATAACAAACAGAAGGCAGCCGAGGCCGCGCTCGAACAGGCCGAGGCCCTGTATCGCGCCGCTGTTATCACCGCATTCCAGAACGTTGCGGATGCCTTGCGCGCGCTGCAAGCGGATGCGCGCGCCGTGAAGGCGGCGCTGCGGGCCGAGGTTGCCGCAAAGGCCAGCCTCGACATCGTCCAACAGCAGTTGAACGCGGGGCAGGTCAACCAGCTCGCCGTCCTCAACGCGCAGCAGACTTACCTGACGGCGGCCGTGGTGCGTGTGCAAACGGAAGCCAGTCGTCTTTCCGACACCGCCGCATTGTTCATGGCGCTGGGCGGGGCCTGGCCGACCAACTGCGCCGGGACGGACTGGCGCCAATGTGCCATGGGTGATCCGCCCGAGGTTATCCGGTCCGCCGACGCAAAATAGTGCCGCGGCAGCGACGCCGACTTCCGGCACCGGCGCATTCCATAGCATTTTCGAGCGAAAGCCTGCCAGGGACTTGATCCGGGGTGGGGTACCGGTTCGTGTGAAGAAAACGCGTAGGTAAAAGTCTAGAGCCTGATCGGTTCTGATTGAATCAGAACCGGGCTCCAGTCTCTTGTTTTGACGCGTTTTCTTCACGCGAACCGGTGTCCACTTCGCTCGAAAACGCTCTAGTCCGCCGAAACATCTTCGAACCGGGATTGAAGACGATAGCCGACCCCTGACTCGGTGACGATCAGCCGCGGATGATTCGGATCGACTTCGATGATTTGCCGGAGATCGCGAACGAGTATCCGCAGATACTGGATGTTCTTTCGCACGTTGCCGCTCCATACCTCCTCGAGCAATTTGTCGTGCGTGACCACCAGTCCGACATGGGTCGCGAGGACGTGCAGAAGGCGGTACTGTTTGCGGGTCAATTTGATCTGGCCGTTGTTCAGCAGGACGGTCCGGTTGACCAGATCGATCGACAGAGGCCCGGCTATGACGACAGGATTTTCGTCGGCGCTCTTGAAATATCGCCGCAGCGCGGCGTGGCTGCGCGCGATCAATTCGGCGATGCCGAATGGTTTGACCACATAGTCGTCGGCGCCCAATTCGAGCAGACGGACTTTTTCCTCCTCGTTTGATTCAACCGAAAGCACGATGATCGGGACATTGGACCACGACCGGATCAGTTCGAGAACTTCCGACCCGCGACGGTCCGGCAACGCCAGGTCCAGAATGATGAGATCCGGCGCGTTGAATGTTGCCGCTCGCACTCCGTCGGCCGCGCTTTCAGCCTCCTGCACGGTAAAGCCGCCGTGCAATTCGAAGCCGGCGCGGAGGAAGCGTCTTATTTTTGGCTCGTCGTCAATCAGGAGCACAAGGTTGGTGGATTTACTCATTGGCCAAGCCCGCCGACTCATCGTCCTCGATCCGGGCGGCGGGCAGGGCGATGGAGATCGTGGTTCCCTGTCCCTGTCCCCGGCTCAAGATGTCGATCGTACCATCATTGGCCTTTACAAAGGTGGACGCGATCCAAAAGCCGAGACCGGATCCCGGGATGGTGGCCTGATGGCGGTGGCTTCGGAATGACCTCAGGCCAAGTTGCTGCTGTTCGTCCGGCGTTATTCCGACGCCCCGATCGGTGATCGATACCACGACGTGTCCTTGTTCGGTCCGCGTGCCGATCGAAATGGTTGACCCCGATGGTGAATATTTGGCGGCATTTTCGAGTATCTGCCCGCATGCTTCCTCAGCGAGGGCGGAATCTACATTAATCATCGGCAAATCGTCGGCGAAGCTGACCTCGACCCTGTGCGCCGCCAGTTGCCGCGATCTTCGCCGGATGGCCGCGTTGATGACGTCTCTTGGATCCGCACACTCGATGTGGGGCCGAACATCGCTCGCGCTCACGCGGGTTGCGTTGAGGAGGTTGCGGATGAAGCCGTCGAGCCGCTCTGCTTCATCCGTGATAGCCTCGACCAATGAATGAATACGGCTTTCGTTCCGAATCGCAGGCATGGTCTCCAGGACGCTCGCCGACCCCCGGATGGCCGCCACAGGCGAACGCAGTTCGTGCGCCAGGTTGCCGTGGAACGCGTCGCGCAGGAGCTGGTCCTTCAGACGGAGCGCGGCTTCCTCCATCGCCCGTCCGATATCGAGTCGTTGGAGCGTCAGGGACGCTTCCGCTAGAACAGCTTCGACATGGCGGGTTCTGGTGTCGACAACCGCGCGCGAGTCGCTGCCGATGTTGACGGCAATGACGCCGTGCGTTGCGTCGTCTGAAGACACCGCGCGGAGCAACCAGACGCTTTTTGTCGGCTCGTCCGTAATGATGTCGGCGCGAAGCCCGATTTTCCTCATCATGGAGGCGGCACTCTGCCCGACCATCTCGGGAACGGCCTCGAAAGGCTCAGGCTGGAAACTCCTGTCGAGAGTCGCAAAGAAAAAGGTCGTGTGCCGTCCGAGCGTGCCTGAAAGGTAATTCTGAATGGCGCAGATCAGGTCCGACACGGTGAAGCAGGCTGCCAGTCGCCGCGAGAACTCATAGAGACATTGAATTTCGCGTTCGCGCCGGCGCAGTGTTTCGGTTTCCTGCCGCAACCGGGAAGCGAGGTCGCTGCTGACGAGTGCGACGAACAAAAACAGCAATAGATCGACAATTTGCTGCGGATCGTCCATCCTGAAACTGTAGAATGGTGTCGTAAAGAAAAAATCGGCTGCCGCGGCGCCGGCGATCGCCGCTGCGAAGGCTGGCCAGGTGCCCCACCAGGTTGCGGCGATGACCACAGGTATCAGATACACGACCGGAACGAGATTGAGCGGAAGGAATCGATCAACAATCAGAAGAAGCCCGCTGGTGGCCAGGCCCACGCACAGGAGGGACATGATCAGTGGCAACGCATTCGTCAGCAGGGCGCGGCGCCAGGGAAGCTCTTCGTTCGGCCGCGAGCTATTGCCACTTCCGATTCCGGCGAACAGGGATTCCAAGGATTTTCTTTCGTGGCCAAAAGGCATCAGGCGACCGTTACCGCGGCGCGCAACGATCCCGCTGAAATCGAGTTACCGGCCACCTTGAGAAAACGCAGAAAGCCAGCTTCCCGGGATCAGCGTGCGCAAGCTGCAACCCATGAAAGGCCGGTATTCCATTTTATTGAAATCAAAGGTTGCCCTGTTGCCGCTGAGAGCCAGCGGTTGGGGTCAACGTGCTTCATCTCTTCATAAGAAATCAATATTGTTCTGCCGCAGAAGAAATATAATAAACATATTGTCTCATCGAATGATGAGAGCGGTTGGCTCCCGGCTTTGCTGCCCGATGTTAGCCGCCGATAGGTTTGGCCGCGGATAATAAGCCGCCGATAATAAAATGTCCGGACCACGCCGGCCTGCCGTTCGAAAAGCGTTCCGCCCTATGTCGCCGATGCTGGTGCGATCAGAGCAGGCCCGCCCTCGAATGTCTGGTGAACCGCGTTGGCGTAGTGAAGGGCGTTTTTCTCGCTGGTGAGGTCCGGGTTCGGCGCTTGATCCAGCTTTGCCTCGCTGGGTTGCCGGCTCGCAGGCGGAATCAGCGTCGCGACGGCGGCCGAGCTGAGATATTTCGGTGGATACAGGTAGAATTCCATCAAGGGCATCTGCGGACTGCGCAGGTTTCGCCTGAGAATCAGTTGCGCTCTCGATCCGGCTTCCGGATAGATGGCGCTCCAGCCCGCGAAACTGCTGGCCAATATCTCGAGCGACAATATTGTCGTCGCTATCCGCACGAAACCTTCGTTGGACTTCTTGGCGCTTCTGGTTGTTGACGCCTTGCGCAGGAGCTGCCGGAGCTCTTGGTGCGTTTCGATGAAGGGTCCAAGCCGCGACTTCCACAGGATGTTCGGCAAACATGCGTAGCCGTGGAGCTCGTGATAGCTCTCGATCAGACTCCGGCACTGCACGGTCAGGCTTTGCGGCAGGAAGCTGAAATCCGGGTTCTCAACCGCGTCGGCGAGAGCCGCATCACCTGCGTCGTTCGCAATCTCCGCCACGACTTCCATCATTATGCCTCGCGAGGAGCGAGTGGATTCGCCCAATGCGCCGCAGCATAACGGCTCCCGACATATATCTTCGATGGATACTCCCGGCCACTTTCATAGGAAAAAAATATAGCGAAACTTACTCGTGGCTTACTGAGCGACTAAGGAAATGGCATTTGCCGCGCCGAGTATTGCGAATAAGACACACCACGCGAAAAATCATCGCGATGCACAGCCGGTTTTCGTTGAATCGTCACTTATTTCGCCGGAAGTTTAAGCAGCATCCCAGGCATCTGACGCGAAAATGCGCAATCAGGCCTCAAAGCGCAGTCTATCCTATTTTATCCCAATTAATTGCCGCGCTTAATCCAATCGATCTTTGCCGCACCCTTGTGAATGATGCACTGCGTCAACACAACCGCGAGAGCGCCTGAAGGCGCCTTTCTTACTAACAGCTTGGGGCGAGATTATGAAAAGACTTCTTTTGGCGGGCGTCGCACTAACCGCGATGGGCCTGTTGAATCGTGCAGATGCGGCAGACGCTGCCTTGCCTGGCAAGGCGCCGGCCGGATGCAAAACCGTCGTCGATCCCTACAAGAATTATGAGTGCCTCGATGCCTGGCTCGGCAACGACTTCTTCACTCGTCTCGTCAACTACTACCGGCTCGAATGGGGACATGACGCGGCGCCCGCCGATCCCAACGCGCCTCCCGGCCGCCGCGCCTACTGGCCGGCGACGCCGGAGTCCACGCCACCCTATCCGTTTACTGAATGGCCTTATGGCGGAACGACCAATCTTGGCGTGACGCGACCGAGTTCGGTCGACAGTCCGCTGATGGCGGCGTTGGGGAATACGCAGGCTGGCAGTTGGATGAACGACAACCACATCCAGGTTTACGGCTGGGTCGATGGGGGCGGCAACCTCAGCAACAACACGGTGCGCGGCGGCAACGCGCCCGCGGCGTATGACTACAATCCCAACACCGTGCAGCTCGATCAGGCGGTGGTCTATATCGAGCGGCTTCCCGATACGGTTCAGAACGATCACGTCGACTGGGGCTTTCGGATCGCGCCGATCTATGGCGAGAACTATCGCTATACCACCGCCTACGGACTGTTCAGCAGTCAGCTCCTGAACCAGAACGCCAACAACGGCTTCGACATTCCGATGGCTTACGGCGAGGTCTTCATCCCGCAGGTCATGGATGGGCTCATGCTGCGGTTCGGACGGTACATCTCGATTCCGGACATCGAGGCCCAGCTCGCGCCGAACAACTACATGTATACGCATTCGATGACGTACACGTTCGACAACTACACCAATACCGGACTTGATGTGACCTTGGCGGCGACCAAGAACTGGATTTTCCAGGCAAGTATCACGGTCGGAACCGAGTCGCTGCCCTGGCATGTCGGCGCTACGATTGCAAACCCATTCCCGAACGCGCTGTTTTCCGGCACCACCATGCTGAAGGATCCGGGCGCGCAGCCGAGCGGAAGCCTCGGGGTGCGCTACACCACCGACAGCGGCAATGACGACATCAACATCGTCGCGAATGGCATCAACAACGGCACCTGGGGTTACAACAACCTGCAATGGTATGGCTTGACCTATTATCACAAGTGGAACGACCAGTGGCACATCTCGTTCGAAGTGTATGACGAGCACCAGAATAACGTCGCCAACCTGAACAATCCCGCGGCTGTTGCCGCCATCGCCAATGGCGGCACGCCGTTCTCGCCGCAATACATGCCGTTCAATGCGCCCGGCGGCGCGTTCTGCAGCAGCGCGGCGGTGATCTCGTGCACAGCGGAAGTACGGGCTGCGGTAACGTATTTGAACTACAAGGTGTCGCCGCTCGATAACATCTCATATCGCCTGGAATATTTCGACGACATGGAAGGGCAGCGCACCGGGGTCAAGACAGCCTATGTCGAGACCGGCATTGGTTGGCAGCACTGGTTCTCGCCGCAGATCGAGATCCGGCCGGAGGTTTCCTTCTACAAGTCGCTGGATGCGAACGCGTTCAACGGCAACTCGAACCTCGGCATCGCGCCTAACAAGAGCACGGCTCTCATCGGCTCGGCGGACATCATCATTCACTTCTGATGCGTGGAAGGTTCGCGGCGGCTGAAGCCGTCAGAAATTTCACCAAGACAAATTCTACAGGGGATAACAATGAAGCGAATTATTCTCACCACCGTCTCGCTCGGCGTGCTGGGTCTGCTGTCACCGGCGCTCGGTGCCGACCTGCCCACCTATTCGAAGGCTCCGGCAATTGCGGCGCCAGTCTATGACTGGAGCGGCGTCTATGTCGGGGTGTTCGGGGGAGGTGGATTTGGCAACCACAATATCAACAACGCACTGGGCAATACCGGGGCTGCCGACTTCACGGCCAATTATAGTTCGCAGGGTGGCCTGGCCGGCGGCGAACTGGGCTACAACTGGCAAAGCGGCATTTACGTGGTCGGTCTTGAGGGCGACCTGTTCTGGTCCGGCATCAAGGGCAATGATTCCTCCGGCATCGCCGCGGGCGGCTTTCCGCTCACCTCGGTCGACGCCGACAACCTTCGCTGGGGCGGTACGCTGCGCGTGCGCGGCGGCTTCACCGTCGATCGCTGGCTGATGTTCTTCACCGGCGGTTACGCCTTCGGCGACATCGACCATACCAATACCGACCCGGTAAATGGCGTCGACAGGTTCACGGTCCACGCGAATGGTCTGACCGCCGGCGCCGGTTTCGCCTATGCGCTGACCAACAATGTGATCGGCAAGTTCGAGTACCGTTACTACAATTTCAACGGCTACAACCGGCCAGGCAATCCGCTGACGCCGAATGGCCAGCTCCCCTACACCACCGATACTACCTACTCGGTCGTGACGATCGGCCTCGACTTCAAATTCGGAAGTCCTGTCGTCGCGAAATATTGAAGTTCCGCCTGAGCCGGTCGGCCGCATCGGCCGATCCGGCCCAGTCTTGTCATAGAGATGCAGTCATGACGGCTTCGGCGTTGAAGCAAGGAATCAGGATCGTCGTCGCTGTCGCGGCGCTTTGTGCGGCGGTCACGGGATGTATCAGCGATACCGCAGCCACAACGTCGGCGAAGGCCGACGGTAATGGTCAGTTGCGCTATTATGGCGGTCCGAAATCTCCGATGTGGTCGGGCCACTAGCGGAAACTGCCGTGGTTGAATTCATCGATGGGCGTGGCCGCGGGCACAATCCGCGCTCGCTTGGATCCGGACAAGAAAAAAATTCAAGGCGTGAGTGCGCTCACCAAACGACGAAGGCGCAGAGCAGCGACAGCGGCAGAACCGCCAGACCCAGATACATCCATGTCCGGTAGGCGCCGGCGTCTTTGGGCAGAATGAAAAGATTGACGATAAACCACGCACACACTGCGAAACCCAATAACACCCGGATCAGATCACCCGGCGTTTCGTAAAGAGACGAGATGCGCTCCATCTGGGGGCTGGCTACGCGGGCGGTGATCACCGTCAACATGATCAGGAAAAGCGTGCGACCCACCAGCCCTCCGAACCAGACGCCAGCAGATGGCTTGGGGTCGGACTTCGTTGTCGTATTGGCTGGCAAATCCAAGTTGGCGGGCATCGCTGATTCCCACATCAATTGCCCAAAAAGGTATCTCTCATCGCGCTGCAACCACAAGAGGTTGTTTTGTTTATATGAGGGGGTTCAAGGGGGATTCAATGGCAGTATTACTTACCCTTTTTGGCGATGCGGTATCGGCATTTGGAACCCGAATTTCCTCCATCCGGGGCCGCCACTCGCAGGATGGGCTGGAAAAGTTGTGCGGGGTCCGTAAACTGGGGTTCAACAGGGCTGGATAGCCGAGGAGAGTCGCATGACCGGCAAGACGAAAGCGATCAAGGTGGCGATCATCGCGGCGGGGATCATTTCATCGCTGACCCTTCCGGCCTATCCGCAAGGGATGAAGAAAGGCAGCCATGCCGCTCCTTCCACCGACACCCGTCCAAAGGTCGATGAGAAGGCCTACAAGGCTGCGCTGGATCGAATCCCAACGCCGAAACAGGGATACGATCCCTGGAGCGTGGCGCGCCCGACCGAGCCGGCGAAGACCGCAAAGTAAAGTAGTGTTCCCGGGAGATTGACGGGTCGACGGCGCGTCCCGTCGCCTTCATCGGGCCTTCGCACCTGCACCGAGCATGTCGCCCATGGATCGAGGTGATTTTTCTGGTGCCTATGTGGCCGCCGAAAGCAGTTTCCGCGCTGTAAAATCCTGGTTTCGGCCGGGAAGACAATGACGAAATGATATTGCTGTATTTCGCGTCGAGAAAATGTCTTGCCCAAAATTCGAGCATTTGCTGTTTGATTCTTGCGCTTACCGAAAGTTGATATCATCATGACATGCAGGGACAACGCGACGCCAACAGACGTCCAACAGAAATAGTCCACTGGGAAACGTTCAGGCTTGTTCTGTTTGGGTTGTCTCAAGCCAAATGGAGGCTGCCATGTACAAACATCTCGCCACCATCGCTGGAACGCTCGCCATTCTTTCCGGAGCCCTGCTGGTATCCGGCCGCGCCGAGGCGGGGGCATCGGCCAGCGCGCCTTCGAAATACAGCCATGCTAGTCAGCTCGCGGCGACGCAACATGCCAATCGACAGGCGCATAGAAACGACTTCGGGATTACCGAGTATTCTTCGTCGTCGGCGAAAAACGCTTCGCAGCGTTAGGCGCTGCGTACAAAGTGGCTGACGCGCGACTCAGGCTTGATTCAAGAATGCCTCCTGGGAGGCAGGATGGAGTCGCGACGACCTGAGCGAAGCGGAGTGGCGTTTGCTCGAACCCCTTCTGCCGCCGGAGCGAGGACGCAAGAGGCGGTCGCCGTTCGACAATCGGCAGATCATCAATGGCATCTTGTGGCGAGGCGCGCGCCCGGCGGAACGGTGGATGCTATTCAGCGCGACAATTAGCGAGAAAAAAATATAGCTTCATGTCTTTTTGTTTTTGTGGACTTTCGCACGAGTACCCGCAGGCGCTTTCTTCTTCAATTTGATCTGATTGTAATCAATCGCGGCGCGGACGATATTTTTTAGAGCACGCTCATTAATCTTGTCACCTTCGAAAAAATCGATCGCTCGTCTCGCGTTGCCTTCGAGTCCCGCGTTGAAGAGCTTGTCGGGATCCGGGAGGCTCGCCCCGTGGGCGAAGGTCAGCTTCACCCATTTTTTGTGGGCGTTGGCGACTGCGATTATTCCGTCGCGAGACCACCCCCGGCTTCCCATCCATTTCCATTCCTCGATGATCTCCCGGTCGGCCTCAAGGATAGTCTTGCGGAGGCTGGCAAACGTTTTGCCGCGCCAGTCCGTGAGTTCTGCGATCAACTGGTCAATACGTGCCGATGGATTCATTGGATCTCCTTGGGCTCTCCTTGCCCTCGAATTCTGGTCCCTGATCTGTCACTTGAAGATCAACCGCGCCATCGCCACACGATACGACAAAACTCTCCCGACGGAGCGACCCCGGTGACCTGGTCAGGGTCAAGGCCCGGGAAAGCCGGGCGGTGCGGCGGCCAGCTTCACCCAGTTCGCATCTGCGCCGTGTCGAGCTCGTCGTCTTCGTGGATGTCGATGCGTCGGCGCTCACCAGGCGCTGGTCAACTTGATCTTCATTGGTATTCCTCTTGTCACGTTCCGCGTGTGCGCCGCTCTGTAAACAGGGCGTGGAACAGAACCTGGCTTTAAACAGAACCTGGCTTTGAATTGTGCCGGCAGACTTCAGCCTATCCGTGCCAATACCTGCTCCAGGGCCGCAAGGAACCGCGGCCATCCGCCCTTGGCGCCCTGGTAGGCTTGCTGCTGATCCGGCCGGAAGCCCGACTGCTCCATGCGCAGGTGGGTCCCCGTGCCCGTAGGGGTGAGAGTCCAAGTGACGACACTCTCGAGACCATAGGCCGCCCAGGTGTAAGACAGTGTTTTGTTCGGCTCGACTGCCATCACCTGACAGTCGACAGCGCCCCAGTCTGCGCGAAGATTGAAACGGTGGTCCACGAGGGGCTTGAAGTCGTTCTTCATGAGCCACTCCTCGATCAGGTGTGGTTGCGTGAGCGCGCGCCAGATCTTTTCCGGCGGATAAGGTATCTCACGTTCGACAACGACGGAGCGCGTTTCGGCCGCAGTATCGCTCATTGGTCCATCCTCTTCAGCAAGTCTTCGAGTTGGTCGAACCGGCTCTGCCAGAACCCGGCCATCTGGCTTGTCCAGTCGATCAGGGGGGCAAGCGCGCCGAGCTGCGCGCTATAATGGGTCTGCCGTCCTTCCTGGCGGTCGCGCACCAGCCCGGCCTGCCTCAGAACACCGAGATGCTTTGAAACGGCCGGTTGCGAGACCCCGGAGTGAGCTGTCAGGGCACCCACCGTCTGCTCTCCTTCGCGGCACAGTCGTTCGAAGAGAGCCCGCCGAGTCGGATCGGCGAGTGTTCTGAAGAGCGCATCGTGAGCGTCCGGCATTTGGAATCGATAACCCGCTGGCTATTGATTGACGTATAACCGAGGAGATATGTGTGAGTCAAGGGGACGATGGCGGCGAGCGGTGTCGTGCGCCATCCCGCGGCGCTATAGAGGCAGACTACCGACGAGATGCCGCCATACCATATCCCGTTGGTTATGCATCATGCATGATCGTTACCCCACGTGGTCGTGGCGACGCGGTGATGCGCTTGATTTGCTGCTATCCGCAGATGCAACTTTGTAGACAAGGCTTGTTTGTAGACAAGGATTGGCGATTGGCGAACGGATCCGGCAGCCGTCGAATGTGATGGCCCTGGATCGCTGGCCCTGGATCCTAGTCGCTTGCGACCGGCCGATGGACGTCCGCGTGGCGCGGCAGATTGATATTGCCTACCCAGGTGCGCGCTGTTGACATCACGTCGGGCAGGAGTGCGTTGACCTCTTCTTTGGTCATCCCCGGGCGAACCCGCGGGTCGTAGAGAATATTGAGAAGATACTGGTCGTAGACGTCGAAGAATCCCATCTGGACTTCGTCGTTGAACATGGTCCAGGGCACCGAGCGGTCGTCGTTGATGGCGCCGAGCGCCTGCAACAGTTCTTCGTAGGCACAGTCGTAGAAGGTGAAATCCCCGGCATCGACCGGCAGGATCACCTCGGCGCGGCGAATGCGATAGCGCTGATCCTTGCCAATCCCGGACAGGCATTGCGGATTGAGGGTTTGTTGAATTCGCTTTGCTTTGTCGCTGCCGTAAAGCGAGCGAATAGTCCGATCCAGATCGCGCGCCGCGACAAGCCTGACGACGAAATTGGCGGCCTGGCGGTCGGTGGTGACGGCGACGTCGAGGTGATTCACGTGGGCCCTGATATCGGCGACGATCGCCGTGATCTCCGGGCGCCGGTCGATATCGCCTTTGCTGTCCAGGAATATCCTGACCGGCTCATCGAATTTGCGCACGCGTTCTGCCGGCGCGCCGAACTGCAATTCGGCATTAAACGCGATCTTGAAAAAGCCGTCCTTGATTTCCTCGTCGGTAAAATCCGTTCGCGCCGAAGCGCGCCGGCTGCTGATATCGGGATCTTCCGCATGCGCAGGAGCGCTATTGATGGCCGCAAGTGTCACGACGATCGCGACGAGCGCCATCACGAGCGGTCGGCGGACGGTGCGCGTGCCGCTTGCGGAGCCTCCCGCCGATGCCGAAGACAGCAAGTCATGGGCTAACGGCAACGCGACCACCATGATGTCATCCTGCAAAAATTGATGCGACTTCCCTCGCATGAGAGGTCCGCCACGGCGTTGCTGTAATGCCTCTAGCGATCTCGACTTTCGAAGCAAGATTCGTACCGTGCGATCGCCTTGATGAGGCCTTCGCAGCAATAACCAATCAATAACCGCATAGGATTTCGAGATATCTCGCGACCGTTTGTTATAGCAATTTAATATCCGGTGGTTCGATGCACGGCGGAACCACTGAGACGACACGCGGGAATGCGTCGTCTTTATGAGATTCCTATAACATCGCCGCGAACGTCGCCTCGAAAACATATGCGTCGGGTGGCACTCCACCACAACCAATACGGTCAAGGCGCGGGTTGCAGCTCCGATCCCGGCTGATCCACCGCAATCCGTCAGCCTGTCGACGCGCAACAACTGCGCCCCGAAGCGCGCGAAGGAGCATTCATGTTGGACATCGTCATGCTGGCCCTTGGTCTCGGCTTCTTCGTGGCGGCGGTCGGTTACACCTACGCCTGCGAACGGCTTTAGATTTTTTTGCGTTTTCGTCACGCCAACCAGTCCGCTCCCGTGCGGGCGAGCGTTGATTCGAAAACGCCCTGGAGGAACGTGACCATGATCTTCGACTATTCACTCGCCGGCCTCGTCTCGGCGGGGTTGCTGTTTTACCTGACCTACGCGCTGCTGCGGCCGGAGCGGTTCTGACCGCTGAAGGCCGGCGCGACATCCGGGACCGGCACCGTCTCTTGTAACCTGAAGGCATACCACCATGACCGCCATCGGCTGGATTCAAATTCTTCTGTTCTGCGCCATCATCGTCGCGCTGGTCAAACCGCTCGGCTGGTACATGACGCGCGTCTTCAATGGCGAGCGCACCCTGCTTTCGCCGATCCTGCGGCCGGTCGAGGCCGGGCTTTACTGGATCGGTGGCGTTGACGAGAAGCGCGAGCAGCACTGGCTGACCTACACGGTCGCGATGCTGTTCTTCCATGTCGGTGGTTTTCTTATTCTTTATGCGTTGATGCGGCTGCAGGCCGTGCTGCCGTTTAACCCGGAGGGGCAATCCGCCGTCGCGGAGGATCTTTCCTTCAATACCGCGATCAGCTTCATCACCAACACCAACTGGCAGAATTACGGTGGCGAAAGCACGATGTCCTATCTCGTGCAGATGCTGGGCCTGACGCATCAGAATTTCCTGTCGGCAGCGACCGGCATCGCGCTGGCGATGGCGTTGATCCGCGGCTTCTCGCGCTCCTCGATGCGCACCGTCGGAAATTTCTGGGTCGATGTGACGCGCTGCACTCTCTACGTGCTGCTGCCGATCTGCATCGTCTACGCACTGTTCCTGGTCTGGCAGGGCATTCCGCAGACGCTCGGCGCTTACGTCGAGGCAACGACGCTGGAAGGCGCCAAACAAACGATCGCCGTCGGGCCGGTGGCCTCCCAGGTCGCCATCAAAATGCTCGGCACCAACGGCGGCGGCTTCTTCAACGCCAACGCCGCGCATCCGTTCGAGAACCCGACGGCGTTATCGAACTTCGTGCAGATGCTCTCGATCTTCCTGATCGGCGCCGCGATGACCAATGTGTTCGGCCGCATGGTCGGCAATCAGCGCCAGGGCTGGGCGATTCTGGCTGTGATGGGGGTGCTGTTCCTGTCCGGCGTCGCCGTGACGTACTGGGCGGAAGCCAACGGCACCAGCGCGCTGAGTGCGCTCGGGCTGACCGGCGGTAACATGGAAGGCAAGGAAGTCCGCTTCGGCATCGTGGCGTCCTCGTTGTTCGCGGTCGTCACGACAGCGGCATCCTGCGGCGCGGTCAACGCCATGCATGACAGCTTCACCGCGCTCGGCGGCATGATTCCGCTGATCAACATGCAGCTTGGCGAAATCATCGTCGGCGGCGTCGGCGCCGGCCTTTACGGCATGCTGCTGTTCGTCGTGCTCGCGATCTTCGTCGCCGGGCTGATGGTCGGCCGCACCCCGGAATATGTCGGTAAGAAGATCGAGGCGCGCGAGGTCAAGATGGCGATGCTCGCGATCCTGGTGTTGCCCCTGATGTATCTCGGCTGGACGGCAGTCGCGGTGGTGCTGCC
>Ga0210396_10001802_pt1 | contig 22452 bp, 24 predicted proteins | sample IncBWH17OmetaG_FD_155466 | JGI IMG/M metagenome (GOLD analysis project Ga0210396, IMG submission 155466) | Forest soil microbial communities from Barre Woods Harvard Forest LTER site, Petersham, Massachusetts, United States - Inc-BW-H-17-O ... | reverse complement strand
TTGATAGCTCTCGAGAATCAAGACCGGCGCACTCTCGGTATGAGCGAGAACGTTTTCGACGAAGGTCGTCGCCACCGTGCTGGCGACCGGAATCAAATCGGCCCGGGCCCAGGCGGTGAGCCAGTCCGTAATCGAGGCCCGGGCCAAACCAATACTGACCGCGTCAGCGGGAAGCTGGGTTCGCGCCCGCCGCCGACTGTGCAACGAGCGGTCAGCGACGGTGTCGAGTGCCGACTCGTCGGTCGGATGCACCGGCACATACCGGGTCACGCCGCAGCTGGCGATCGCCAGCCGGCGCTGAGGATGTGCGCACACCAGCAGGATAGGCACGTCCGGCCACGTGTTGACATACCAACGAGCGCTAGTGAACACCGACCACGCCGATTCGGAAGGCACGGACAGATCGTTGACGCTGATGAGTACTGCGCGCGGCTCTTCCAGCGCGGCCTTGATGATAGCGTCGCGCAGCGGGCGATATGTGGTGCCGTCTAGCACTCCACTGGTCCTCAGGACCAACACTTCGTCCTGACGTTCCGCGTCTACCCGGATGGGTGGTCTGGATTCAGCCACCGCCATCACCCGGCGCCCAGCACGTCGTCGGATCCGTTGGTCGCCTGAATCACACAGTGTCGGTTACCCACTTGAAGTCGGGGTAACCGCGGATGCGGTGGATGGGTGCGCGAGCGAATTCTTGTTCGCGTCGAGTGCGCGGCCGCCGCCGACACTTTGCCAGATCGGTTCATCGACGAAGTCGCCGACGCCCTCGGGTAACTCCGCTGCTGCCGGCGACGCACGACTCGGTGCCGGCCCAGCGCGAGTTTGACCGCCGTCAGGCTGGGCATTCTGGCAAACGGTGTCCCATCACGTACAGGAGGTGACGATTATGCCGAACTCATCGATCAAGAACGAGAAGCTGTATCAGGATCTGCGCAAGAAGGGCGATTCCAAGGAAAAGGCCGCGCGGATTTCCAACGCAGCCGCAGCCCGCGGTAAGTCAGCGGTCGGGCGGAAAGGCGGAAAGTCCGGTTCCTACGCCGACTGGACGGTGCCCCAACTGAAGAAGCGGGCCAAAGAGCTTGGCATGTCCGGATATTCAGGCCTGACGAAAGGCAAGTTGATCGCCAAATTGCGCAATCACTGAGCCGCGACGGGGGCGTCTTCGGTTTAAGCGGCCGCGGAACGGGCAACCGCCAGCTATGTCATCCCCTCAGCTCCGAGCCTATGACCGGGCGGCCGTCGTCATCCCCGCCCGCAACGAACACGCGAACCTGCCGGCATGTCTGCGCGCGGTGGTGACGGCCGCCTTATGCGTTCCGATCCCAGTCGCGATAGTGGTGGTGCTGGACGCAACCGACGATGAGAGCGCAAAGTTGGCCGGTCGGTATGGGCCCGATGTGCACTTCGTCACTGTCGACGTCCGCAACGTCGGGGCCGCGCGGGCCGTGGGTTTCGGTTACGCCCGATCGCTAAGTGGGCACGACACCGAATCCTGGTATGCAACCACCGATGCCGACAGCCGGGTGGACCCGGGCTGGCTGACACATCAACTGGACCTCGGCGCGGACATGGTTCTGGGCGTGGTGCGGGTAGCTGATTGGCGCCACCATTCAGCCGACGTCGCCGACCGCTATGTGCAGGCTTACGACGAGAGCCCGCCGCATCAGGATGGCCGGCACGAACATATTCACGGCGCGAACATGGGCTTCAGTGCCAGGGCTTACTGGCGGGTCGGTGGCTTTCGCGCGCTGCCCTCCGGCGAGGATGTCGACCTGGTAGCACGGTTTGAGGCCGCTGGTTACAGCATTCACCGTGACGCCGAATTGTCGGTCACGACATCAGCGCGCGTCCGGTCCCGGGCCCCACGCGGATTCGCCCATCACCTGAACCAACTGGGGAAATCGGCGGCTGGAGGTTTCGCGTGACGGCGGCCCTGGCAAAGCACTGGCTGGAGTATGGGCGACTGGACTTGCCGCTGCCCGCGTCAGGACGTACTGCAGAACGCTGGCGACGACTGGCTCTGCTGGCCGAGGGCAACCTCGTGGCGGCGCGCATCGCGGAGGCCCACGTTGACGCCGTCGCGATACTCGACGAGCTGGGCGGCAAGCCCCCGGAGTCCGGTCAGCTATGGGGCGTGTGGGCGGCCGAATCCCGCGACACGGTGTTGGCTGCCACCAACCTCGGCGGCGGCGCGTTTGCGCTCAGCGGCACGAAGGTGTGGTGCTCGGGGGCTGGGTTTTGCACCCATGCACTGGTGACGGCGCGGCTCGACAACGGAAGACAGGGCCTGCTTGCGGTGGCGCTCGACGACCCTGCCGTTAAACCGTTGCCGAGCACGTGGTGCAACGTCGGGATGGCCGGCAGCGACACCCGGCCGGTGCTGTTCAGCAACGCCCAGGCTGTCGCCGTCGGCGACCCGGGTGACTACCTGAATCGGCCCGGGTTCTGGCACGGCGCGATCGGCGTCGCCGCTTGCTGGCTCGGGGGTGCCCGCAGGGTCGCAGACCCGCTGTATCGTTGCGCGAGCAGCGAATCGGCCGACGCCTACGCGCTGGCGCACCTGGGCGCCGTGGACGCTGCGCTTGCCGCCGCGGATGCGATCCTGGCCGCGGCGGCGTCCCACATCGACCACCATCCGTTCGAGCGGGTCGACGCCGCTGAATTGCTGGCCCGGCGCGTCCGCGCTGTCGTGGAACATGCGGTCGACGAAGCCATCACACGCACCGGCCGGGCCTTGGGCGCGGGTCCGCTGTGTCAGGACGGTCGGCATGCTCAGCGGGTGGCCGACCTGACCGTCTATGTACGACAAAGCCACGCTGAGCGGGATCTGGCCGAACTCGGGCGGCTGGCGGGGCAGCGGTGTTTGACGACGCCGTGAGGATCATGCCAGCAGGTAACGGTGCCCGGTTCGCGGCCACGCCGCTATCCGGTGGAGGAACGCCGGCACAGACGTGGCTGTCCGCCCTCAATGGGAATGGGTTGCCGGCACTGGATCTCACCGGGTGCCCAGGCTTGGTTATCGTCGCGCCGCACCCCGACGACGAAACCCTCGGCCTGGGCGCTACGGCTGCACAACTGGCCGCGTCCGGGGTCGACGTTCAGGTGGTGTCGGTCAGTGACGGCGGCGCCGCTCAGCCGGGTGCGTCGCCGTTGCAGCGGATTCGCCTGGAATCCATACGCAGAAGCGAACTACTGAGGGCCACAGGCGTTTTACGGATAAGCCCGCCGGTGTCGCTAGGCCTGCCCGACGGTCAACTGGCCGACCACGAGGATGGGCTCGCCGATTTGCTGATGCAGATCCTCGAGAGCGTTGTGCCCGGGACGTGGTGTGCAGCCACCTGGCGTGGCGACGGGCATCCCGACCACGAGGCCGTCGGACGCGCGGCGGCGGCAGCGTGCGCACGAACCGGCGCCGCGTTGGTGGAGTATCCAGTTTGGATGTGGCACTGGGCCAGCCCGACCGATTCGGCGGTGCCGTGGGATCAGGCCTACAAGGTGCCGGTGTCTAGTTGGGCACTTGGTCGCAAATACCATGCCGCGCAACACTTTCGCAGCCAGCTTGAGCCGGGCAGCGGCGACTCGGCGCCCGTGCTGCCCGCATTCGTGTTACAGCGGCTGCTCGCGGTGGGAGAGCTGGTGTTCCGGTGACCACACGACTACCAGACGCCTACTTCGACCGGATGTATGCCAGCACCGAAGATCCATGGCAGCTGTCGACGCGCTGGTACGAGCAGCGCAAGTACGCGATAACCCTGGCGCTGCTACCCCAGCGCCGGTACCGGCATGCCTTCGAGCCCGGCTGTTCCATCGGGATATTGACCGAGTTGCTCGCGCAGCGCTGCGATCACGTGACCGCCGTCGATGTGGCCGACGTTGCGGTGCGGACCGCCGATGCGCGGCTGCGGGATGCCGGCTGCCGGGGCCAGGTAACGCTTTCACGGTCGTCGCTGGACGAGGCGTGGCCACCCGGGCCCTTCGACCTGCTGATGCTCAGCGAGGTCGCCTACTACCTCGACGCCGACGCACTGGCATCGGTGTTGCGCCGCGAATGCCGCGGACTGCAGCCGGGAGCGATTGTCGTTGCCGCACACTGGCGTCACGCCGTGACGGACTATCCGCTCACCGGCGACGCGGCCCACGCGGTCATCGCCGCCACGCCCGGGCTGACACCGCTGGGCTGCTACCGGGATCGCGACGTCGTCATCGAGGTGTTCGACAACATTGACGGCCAGTCGGTGGCGGCCCGCGAAGGGGTGCCCGGGGCCCAGTGATGCGGGTGGCGACCTTCAACATCCTGCACGGCCGCACCGTCGGCGACGGGGTACACCCGCAGCAGCTGAACGCCCGCAGCGTAAACAACCCGATCAAGATGCAGGCGGTTGCCCGGGCTGTGCACCGTGGTGATCGTCAAGTCGATGCTGGACGCGCTCTATGTCATCCAGTGAGGGCATCTCGTGAGTGACACGGGTGATCTCCACCCCGACATCGGCTGTGTCGACAGGCTGGCGCCTGCGCACGAGTTCGCGAGTGATCGCGCTGATCTCACTGTCGGACGCTCGCCGCCGCAACAGGGCTAAGAGCGGCGCATAACCGGTGGCGGGCGCGCCGGTGGGATAACCGGCCCGCAGAAAAGCGACGATCGACGCGACCCGATCGGCCAGCCACATCGCACACCTCGCTAACCCCGCCGCGCTGCTGAGTTACGCGAGCGGTTCTTTGTTTTTTCAGGTATAGCCTGGCGTAGCGGTTCCAAACGGATGGTTTTCACTTTGCGCACCACAAACTTTGCGCACCACAAACCTTTTTGTCACGGAGATCATCTGGTTGGCGGCGTGCGGACTCGCCCCCGATCAGCCCGCAACCCTGACTGACCTCGAGCGTGAGCAGGCGGCGATTCAGACACCGATCCGTTTGGACGGCGATTCCGTGGGTATTGCCCCTTACCGCGATCGTCGTCTGACCAACCATTCCATTGGCGACGCTTTACCCCGCGAGGTGCCGGGGTAAAGCCAAGCCCCCGAACTAGTTTCGCGCTTCCCCGGCTGGCCGTTGCCGATGATGGCGTCGCGGGCCCGGTCCAGCATCGCCGCGAACGGGCCCGCTAGCAGGTCGGCCACCTGCGATTCGACGCCCGGATGCGGCCGGGTGGGCGCGATCGTTTCGGCAAGCTTCGCTGCGCGACCCATGTTTGCGAGCTCACGGCTGCTCAATTGCTGGCCCAGTTTCGTGAACTCGTCGTACTCCTCGTGTTGAGCGTGATCGAGGACGGCGTCGCGAAGTTCCGTCAGCTGCCGGTGAACTCGTCGCTGTCGACGTCGAGCTTCTCCAGCTCCTTGAGAACTGTGTTGGCTTCATGCTCTTCGTGCAGTCGCTGCTCGACCACCGCGTCCCCGTTGGCGATCTTTTGCTTGGCCCGGGGGTCGGTGGGCGACTTGAAGGCGATCCGCGCCGTGATGTCTCCGCCCGGTAGTCCTGGTTGAGCCCGCGGGCTGATATCCCACACAGTCACCAAAACTCTGTGCGCGGGCGCCGGGAGCCGCCCATCGCGACTAGGCGTATTGGGCGCGGCGGCTGATGCCCTCGAGAAAGTTCCAGGAACGGGTGTGCTTGACGACGTGCAGATAGAAGCCATAGTTGGTCACATTTGCTGAGGCGAATCCCGTCCAAGTCGACCGTGCAAGCGAGTAGCCCACGTGGCTGACGACAAGCGCGACGGGAATCGCAATGACGACCAAGAGCAGGGTGAGGCCCTTGCGCCACACGCCGTCGAACGCGAGCAGGTCGTAGGTCCTGGTCATCACGGCTCACCCTCCCTTTTGCGGCGCCAGCCGCTGTTGTTTGGCAGCTGAATGCTACGTATTTAAACATATAGACATGTAGCATCGCAACATGTTATTGGCTGATCATGTTTCGTGTTCCGGGTACGCGTACGGGTAGCGCATTCCCCGGAATAAGGCCGCTGAGCTGCAGTTATTTGCCGACGATGATATGGCCCCGGGTCCTACCGTCGCCTGCCGCCGACTGGCGATTGCTTCATGTGTTCTTCGTAACACGAAGCACTTAGAGCACAGCGACATGCAGCTGACGAGCGCTTCGTCCATTGGTCGCGTGAGGACCCCCTGACGCCCTTGAATTGCCCGTAGGGTTGCTTGCATGCCGGCGTTAAGGCCGGGCTGAGGAGGACCACTCAGTGACCAACCCTCAGGATCCGTACGGGCAAGACCCGCTTAGTTACGATCCGCTTGGCCGCGTCCCGGTAGAACCGCCGGCAGAACCGGAGGTGTTTCCCGAGGCGCTCGAACCGCCACCCCGCCCGGCCGTCAACACATTCGCGACGTTGTCGCTGGTGTACGCGTTCGTGTTTGCCCCCGCCGGGGCGATCCTTGGACATCTGGGCCTCTCCCAAATCCGCCGCACGGGTCAACAGGGCCGCGAGCGCGCTCTACTCGGGCTGACCCTGTCGTATGCGTTCATCGCCCTCGCCGTCGTCGGGCTGGTCGTATGGGCCACCTTCGCTGCCACCGGCTCCAACCAGACCGCGACACCCACCGCCGCCACCACCGCACCACCCTCGCCCACGGTGTCGCCAAACGATTTAGCGCAGCTGTTGCCCGGTCTCGCTGACGTCAGAAACATCACCGGTGACCACAACTTGGCCGTCGGCCAAACCTGGGATCGTGTCGGCAGGCACGAAACGGAAGGAAGCATCGACCGTACGGAGTGCTGGGGCAGCATCGGCGCCGGCACCCCGGACGCCTATAACGTCGAAGCCGTCTTCGGTTACCGCGCGTCAGAGTTCTCCGATACCCGCGACCCACAGAACCCGATGCAGGTCATCGCGGGGGTCGCTGCATTTCGTGACGCGCCCGCAGCCCAAACACAACTGACGAACCTGCTGTCAGGTTGGCGCCAGTGCGGCGGCACTGACGTGAAGCTGACCCTTCCCTCCGGGCAAATCTTGACGTTTTCGCTGAGCCTTCCCACCGATGCCGGCAACGGCATCACCAGCATGGACGTGTCGACGAAGGGGCTGGTGCAGCGGCACTCGGTCCGCGCGATCGCCGCCAAGGCCAACGTCGTCATCGACCTGGACCTGTCCTACGTCGCCTCCGGCAGCTCCACGACCGACCGTCCCAAACAGGCCGCCGGGATCGCCAATTTCATTCTCGGGAAGATCCCCGGCTAGGCGCGGGTTAGGTCGCAAACGCCGCGGGGCCGGCGGGCGCGGCTCTGGCAATCACGACCGGCATCGACGTCGCCGCCTCGGTACGCAGGATCGTGTGAACCACCTGGACCAGGTCCTCGACGGGCATCAAGTTCGTGGACATGCAGCCACGCGACAGCCAAAGCGGGTAAGCCAGCTTAGCGAGTTCGCGATCCCAGCCGGCGTTCATTCCCGTCTGCGCGTCGCCCTCACCGCCGGCGCACTCTCCGGCGATGAGGCAGGTGAAGCCGATATTCGGGTGTTCGGCTTGCCACGCCTCCACGAGTCTCTCCAGCGCTGCCTTGCTGACGCCATAGGCCCCGAGGCCCGGCCACGCCGGCCCGAATGTGCCTGTGGGGGATGAGAGGTAGACCGCCCTGCCCGCGGAGGCCGTCAGATGTGGCACCGCCGCGGCCGTCGCCAGCGCCGCGCCTGTGACGTTGGTATCGAAGACGCGCCGCCACGTCTCGGCGTCGGTATTCTCCAGGCGGACGAGCGGCGATATGCCAGGTGTGTACACCAGGTTGTCTATGCCGCCAAGCGCGTTGGCGGCGTCGTTGACGGCTGATCGGCACGATGCCTCGTCGGTGACATCGCATTCGATGGCGATTGTGCCCGGCCCCGCCTCCTGCGCCGCGGCATCGATACGCTCACGCCGCCGGGCGAGCAGCGCGACCTGGTCCCCGCGCTGTGCAAGGCCGATACCAATGCAGCGCCCAAGCCCGCTCGACGCGCCAATCACCACAGTCCGCGACATATCCGTCCTCATCGGTCGACTACGTTGTCGGCGAGAAACATATCCTGTTCGATCGCCGCGTACTACCGTATCGCCGTGCCGATGAAGTAGCTGCCGAGCAGGGCGGCGGCGATAAGCACGATCCAGGCGTCCGTCAACCGGCACAGCAAGACCGGGGCTTGGCGCACTTCCATGAACTCCCGAAAGATGATGCGCACCTTGATGAGTGCGATCACAATCACGCTCGACGTGATCACCGCGCTGGATCGCAGCGATCCGGCTTGACCCTCAGCGGAGTGGTCTATCACCAAATAGCCCAGCGTGAACGACGCCAGGATGACCCATACGATCAGCAGCCTCTTGTTGAATTTGAGCTTCACCGATCACCTCACCACGTACAGCAGCGCAAAGATGAGCACCCAGAGGAAGTCGACGGTGTGCCAGTAGGTGGCGCACGTTTCGACGAGCTCCTGGTTTCGCCGTGCGGGACTGCGGAGTTGATAGATGACAACACCGAGGACGACGAAGCCGATCAACAGGTGCACAAAGTGGATCCCGGTGAGAAAGAAGTAGTAGGTAAAGAAGTCGCTGCTGCCAAAGCCGTTGCCCATTTGAATCTGTCGGGCCCACTCAAACACCTTGGAGCAGAGGAACACCAGACCGAAGAACGCGGTGAGAAAGGCGTCTTTGAGCGCCGGCCCGTACGCCGCTGCGCGGGCCGACTGGACGCATCGCGCCACCGACCAGGAACTCAGCAGCAAGATGAGGGCGTTGAAAACTCCGATGCGCAGGTCCAGCTGCGCCTGGGAGTGTAAAAAGAGCTCGGGGTTTTGGCTGCGGTAGAACAGGTAGAAGCCGAAATAGGCTGTGAAGACCAGCGTTTCGAATAAAACGAAGGCCCACATGTCCGGCTGCCCCGGCACGAACTTAGCCGGCTTGTTAGTGTCTTCTGTCACGGTGGTCATCGCGCCGCGTTCAACAGCTCGGGCAGCGGCCCCGTGCCGAAGTCCTCACGCTGGATCATCTGCCTGAGCAGGAAAATGAAAACACCGGTGTAGATGCCGAACACGACCATGTCGAGCCACCACGCGATCTGGCCATTCCAGGCCAACACGCCTCCCCGGAAGATCCACGCAGGTGATACGACGATCTCGGTGAGCCCGTTGCAGAGATTGAGATAACCGAACCACTTGGGGAACACCCGATTCTTGTCGATGAGAATCGCGAGCATCCACACCAGCGAGCCGATCAGGAAAACTCCCATGGTTCCGACGAACGACAAGAAGGCGAAGTCGTAGATCCAGTGGATCAGCTCGGGGTCACGGTCGGGTCGAAGGGCTCCGACGGTGAGCGCGATGCACATCAGCAGCATTCCGGGAATCGCGCTGAGCGAATACAGAATGAGGTAGGAGTATGCAAAAGCCCGGCTGACCGACATGCGCCGCATCGAATAGGCGATGAGTGCGTTGCTCATTGTTGTCATACCGGTGATGACGAACATGATGGCGAACCCGGCCAGGAGCCCAAAGTGGTTGTCGTGGAACCACTGCACCACCCGCGGCGTGTCCCATGCGGGGTTCGGCGGTGGCTGGACGCGCGTGATCACGAAGAACACCAGGAAGAAGAAGTTGTAGAAGACGACGAGCGTCCACCAGGCCAGCCACAGCTCGCGCTTCGGGTTATGCCGGCGTGTGAGCGGCGACGCCGTCTGTGTCGCCACCGTGCTCATGCCTCGGCTCCCACTCGCTCCGGTCCTCGCTCGTACCTCGCTGCGATCCTCACTCGCGGCCGCCTTCGGGGCTCATGTGGCGACCCGTTCCTCGACGCGCTGCCGCTGCTCGGCGCGCTCCCGGTAAACGGCCTGGCCCAAAACGACGCCCATCACGACGATCCACACCGCGATGGCAATGTTCTTCAGCCAGAACGACAGCGCTCCGTCCCACGCCAGAGGGCCGGTCAGGGCCAGCCCGACGAACGCCGCCGGGACCAGCGCGGCCGCGATGAGAAGGTTGAAATGGGCCACCCACCTGCTGAAAACCGGCTGCGACTGGTCGTCGAAGTAGATCGCCAGAGCAAGGATCACGCTTTGCGCGATGAAGAAGGGAACAACAGTGGTGAACGTGATCCACGCGAAATCGTTGAGCAGCTGCGTTAACTCCGGCTTGCGTTCCGGCCGAAAGGCGGCCAGCAGCCAGCAGACGTTCGCGATGAGAAAAAGGGTGGGGCCACCGGCGATGCAGCCGAGCATGCAGTAGGAGAAGATCGGCGTGCGATGAGCCATCCTGCGGACCTGCATCACGATCAGGATCAGGACCGGCACGAGGCACACGCCGAACCAGTTGAACAGGATCATACTGCTACGGATGGCCGCCTGGTTATCCCGATAGAACGCGGCAACCTGCTCCGCCGTCATGGTGGGTGACATCGGCGGCGTGAACCCCGGGAACAGCAGAAACGCGCCGATCCAGATGATCGCCGACGCGGGCAACGTCCATAACAGGACCAGCTCACCGTCGGTTCGTCTCAGCGCACTTCGGGCAGATCGCGGACGTTCGCCGTCGTTCTCGCCGACGTCGGACATCGGTGACTCCTTCCGCCCCACGGCACGCTGGGCTAGACCCTCGGCTAGACAGCGAAACTAGCCGAGCGGCTAGCCTCAGGTCAATAGCCGTTCGTCTAGTCTCATTGTGTGGAATCCGCAGGACAGCCGGTTGCCAACGGAGAGCTGAGGGTCGTCCAGCACAGCGCTGCAAGGACGCGCGTACTCGATGCCGCGCTGGCCCTGTTCGCCGAGCACGGTGTCAGCGGTACGTCGCTGCAGATGATCGCTGATGCCGTCGGGATCACCAAAGCTGCTGTCTACCACCAATTCCGGACGAAGGAGCAGATCGTGCTCGCGGTTACCGAGCGCGAACTCGGTCGGCTGGGACCGGCACTCGAGGAAGCCGAGGCGCACGGCGACGGGCCGCGAGCCCGCGATGCGCTGCTGGTGCATGTGATCGACATGGCCGTCCGTGACCGCCGCCTGGTTCGCACGTTGCAGTTCGATCCCGTAGTCGTGCGACTGCTGGCCGAACACGAACCGTTCCAACGGTTCATGGACCGTCTGTACAGAGTGTTACTACGCGAAGGTGAGGACGGGGCGCTCGAAGGTGCGATGTTGTCGGGGGCGATCAGCAGCGGGGTCATGCACCCACTGGTCGGCGATATCGATGACGACACCCTGCGGACAAAGCTGACGAATATGACGCGGCGCTTGCTCGGTCTGCCTGTCAAACCCGTCGCCGGAACTGGCTGACGGAGTTCGCCCGCGGGCTTGAGCAATCACCACGCGAGCGTCTTCAACGCCTACGACACCGCGCAGGGCATTAGTGAAAACGAGGCCGCGACGAGCGTCTAGGCTTCGGCCCCGATGACGCTCATCTGTGGCAGCAGGTGACGCTGCGATCGATGCTGGCCGCCCGCCGTGTGCGGGTGATGAGCTCTGGTCTTACAGGCCCCTCCGCGCCGTGTACGGGACGGCCGCGAGAGTGGTCGAGATGAAGTCGTCGATGAGTTCCGCCACTTCCGTCGGCGCTTCGACTTGTGCGAAGTGCCCGACATCTGGAAGCACTTCGAGGCGACAGTCCGGCCGGGCTTTGAGCGCCGAGTACGCATGCCCCACCGGGATGATGGTGTCCTGCTCGCCCCAGATCGCGAGGGCGGGCAGACCGTCGCGCAGGTTGAGGCGGTTCAGCGCGCTGACGCTTTGTCCGCGGTAGTCGACCACCGACCGAAGCGTGCGCAGGAACGCGTCGCGGGTCTGCCGGTCCGAGAAGGACGAGTAGGCGTTCCAGATCTCGGCGCCGCGTGGAGACCGCAGGCCCAGTGAACTGAGCCACGACCTCACCGAATTCCCGACGTGCAGCACTGGAGATGGTGCGATGACCGGCATGATCAGTTCGGCGCCAGGTGCGGCGAGCAGACGCAGAATAATCCCGACTTCGGGACCGAGTCCGCCGCTGCTGATCAGAACGAGGCGGCTGCAGTAGTCGGGATGCTGGTAAACGAACTGCATCGCGATACCGCCGCCCAGCGAGTGACCGACGACGGTCGCCGACTCGACCTCCAATTCGTCCAGCAGGTCGCGTAGCCCGACCGCGAAGGCACCCAACGAGTAGTCGGTTCGCGGCTTGGATGACTGTCCGTGCCCCAACAGATCGGGAGCGATCACCCGGTACTTTTTGGCCAGCAGAGGCAGGATGCCCCGCCAGGTCTGCGAGCTTCCCGCCATCCCGTGGATCAGCAGCAGCGCTTCACCCTCGCCCTCATCGCGGACAGCGATCCGCTCACCGTGAATATCGATGCACTTGGCTTCGGTCATCAGACCCCTCCGGTCTGCCCCCCGATCTTCAAGCGTACCGGCGGGTGACATTCTGGGTCACTACCTAAACCGGGGAGCGCGCATTAAGCAGGGTAGTCATCTTTGCTGGTCCGAGACGACCGGTGCACCCATGGTTACAGGCAGCGGTGTACCGCCAACCGGATCTGGCGGTTTGCATATGACTGCAATATTGCATATGACTGCATCTTTGCGCTACCATCGGCGAGTCGGGCCCAGCGGACTGCAAGGCCAAATCCTGGATGGTGGAAGAACCATGAGCGCGCCAACAACGAAGTCGGTCACGGAGTTCATGGACGACCCGATTAATTTCTTCGGGCAGTCCTATACGCAGATGCACAGCATGTCGCGCGCTGAACTCGAGGACCTGCAGCGCCACGCGATGGGCATCCGGTTCCAGCAGCATCGCCAGAGCATCGAGATGCTGCGCAAATTGGCCGACCGGCTCGGAGTCACGGAACTCAACGAATTCAATGATGTTGTTCCGCTGATGTTCTCGCACACGGCGTTCAAGTCGTACCCGTCGGCACTGATCGACAAGAAGCGGTTCGACCTGATGACCAAGTGGCTGGACAAGCTGACCAGCTACGACATATCGAATGTCGATACGCAGGGGTGCAACGGCATCGACGATTGGATCGACCGCCTCGACGAGCAGACCCCCCTTCAGGTGATCACCTCCAGCGGGACCACCGGCACGATATCGATCCTGCCCAAGGACAAGCGCGGCGCGGTCGAGGGGATGGTGCTGTGGAAGATCTGCCTGTTCCAGACGTTCGGCCAGGAACCCACCGATAAGGAATTGAACCCGTCGGTCGATGTCATCTGGCCGAACTTCGCCAGCGGCAAACTGGGACACCTACGTATCGCCCAGATGATCAAACAGGGGTTTACCGGCGGCGACGAGTCGAAATTCCATCCGCTGTACCCGGGATCGGTGGAGACCGACCTAATGTTCCTGGCGTCAAAAATGCGCGCGGCGGCCTCTCGCGGCGAGCTCGACCGTCTCGAAATCGACCCGGCACTGGCCGCCCGCAAGGATGAATTCATCGCCATGCAGATGCGTCAGCCCCAGGAACTGGATGCCTTCTTCGTCACGATCACCGAAAAATTGCGCGGCAAAAAGGTTTTCATGACCAGCGCCTACCCCCAGATGTACGAGATCGCCAAGGCCGGTCTACAACGCGGCGTCAGGAACGTCTTTGCCAAAGATTCGGCCGTCCTCACCGGCGGCGGAATGAAGGGCGTAGCCCTGCCTGACAACTTCATGGACGTCATCATGGAGTTCCTTGGTGTCAACAAGATCCAACAGGGCTATGGCTTCTCCGAGTCCAGCACGTTCCACTGGGCCTGCGAGGAAGGCCGCTACCACGTCATGCCTTGGGTCATCCCGTTCGTCCTCAATCCCGACACCAGCGAGCCGCTGCCCAGGACGGGCAGGCAGACGGGGCGCGCCGCGGTCTACGACATCCTGCTTCGGGCCCACTGGGGTGGGGTGATTTCCGGCGACGAAGTGACCATCGACTGGGACCGGCGGTGCCCGTGCGGACGCACCAGCGTGGCGTTCGAGAAAGACATCATCCGCTATAGCGAGAAGCAGGGCGTCGAGGATGACCGGATCACTTGCGCGGCCACCCAGGAAGTGCACAACGAAGCGATCGACTTCATGAAGGGTGTCGACTTGTGAGCGCCGCCTACACGGTCCCGTTGTTCCTGCGCGGGCAGGTCGTCACCGATGACTTGGTGTCCTTCGGGACCCGCAGCGGGGCTGTGCAATTCCAGGCGCCCGACATGGCCAAGTACGTCGACCGGCTTCCACTCAAGAGCCCGGGCGAGATGTCCGACCTCTACCGCGTGAGTTTCGACGAAATTCTCGATGTCCTCGAAGCTGTCGGCGAGGCACTGGATTTCGACAGCAACACCCACCTGCAGGAGGCGTACGAAGCCTCGCTGGTGGCCAACGTCTTGCCCCCGGAGATGATGCGCAACAGCTACCAGGTGCTGCGCCCACTGTTCACTCGCGACCACGTGCTGGAGGTGGCCGACACCCAGGTCGGGCTGGATTACCTCAATGGCTGGGTGCCGCACAGGCTTTCCGACGGGCGGGAACTGCGGGTGCGCGCATTCGGGTCACGGGTGCTGCACATCCCGGCCGGCAACGGCGGCCTGGTTTCTGCGGTCACCATCTTGCGGTCCGTCATCACTCGTTGCGACACGATCATCAAAGCGCCCTCCAACGACCCGCTGACCGCGATCGCCATCGCCCGCACCCTTGCCGACGTGGCACCCGGCCACCCGATCACCAAACACCTGGCGGTTGGCTACTGGAAGGGCGGGGATCTGGCGGTCGAGGAGGTTCTGTACCAGCCGCAGCACATCGAAAAGATCATTGCGTGGGGCGGATTGGCCTCGGTTAAGCACGTCACCCGCTACATCCAGCCCGGTCTGGAGCTCATCGCACTTGACCCCAAGCGCAGCGCCACCATCATCGGCGCCGAAGCGTTCACCGACGAGCCCACCATGCGCGAAGTCGCGAAACGGGCCGCCATCGACATCGGCGTCGCCAACCAGGAGGGCTGCGCCAACGCGCGGGTGATCTACACGCTCTGCGGGACCGACGACGCCGGCCTGGCGAAGGCGAACAAGCTGGGCGAGATGATCTACTCCGAACTCGTCGAGCTGCCGCCGTTCATCAGCACCCCGCCGCTGTATCCCAACCGGGACCTGTTCGAGCGTCTCGAATCATCACGGATGACCGAGGACTTCTATCGCGTGTTCGGCGGCGAACAGCGCGAAGGCGCGGTCGTGGTGTCGCAATTCGACGAACCCGTCGACTACGCACCGATGTTGTCGGGCCGGGTGGCCAACATCGTCCCCGTCGACGACATCGACCAGGTCACCCGCGCGGTCAACGCCTACACTCAGACCATTGGCATCTACCCGGAATCGCTCAAACGCCAACTGCGCGAAACCCTTCCATTATTCGGGGCGCAACGACTGACCAGCCTCGGCTACGCCTGCAGCGTCGCCATCGCCATGCCCCAGGACGCCATCGAGCCCATCCGCCGGATGTGCAAATGGATTGTCGACGAGGAATGCGATCCTGCGGTGGTCATTCCGCTGTGGCGCTTGGGTCAGCAGGTTAAGGTTCGGCAGTGAACCGGGCCGAGCGACGCAAGAACGAGCTGCGCGAACGCATCCTGGCCGCGGCATTCGAATTGTTTCTGAGCCAGGGTGTTTCAGCCACCAGGATCGACGAGATCTGCGAGCGGGCCGATATCGCCAGCCGCACCTTCTTCAACCATTTCCCCACCCGTCAGGACATGGTCCGCGCGCTGGCCGAGAGCCGGCTAGTCAACCTGCACGACGTGGTCTTCGCGAGAAGCGATGAGCCCATCCCACAGCGACTCGTCAGCGTATTCGACGACATCGCAGCGACGTTGGTGGATTCCGGCGAGACCTACCGCGAGATGATTGGTGAGATGATGGCTGCGGCCGATTACGGCGCTCAGCGCGGCTCGCCCTTCCACGAAACGTTCGTCGAACTCGTCAAGGACGGTCTCGCCCGTGGGGAGATCCACACCCGTCACGACCCGCAGATCGTCGCGGACATCATCGTCGGCGCCTTGTCCGGTGCAATCGTCAACTGGCGCGTTGACATCACGTACTCATTGTCGACCAACCTGCACAATCTGGGCCTGGCGCTGGCTGACCTATTGGTCGCGGACCGCTGAGCATGTTCGGCTTTGCTACCACCGTCGACGAGGTGATCGATGGTGTCGACTTGAGCGGGAAGACCGCCGTGGTGACCGGCGCGTCAAGCGGACTGGGACTGCAGACAGTGGACACGCTGGCTGCGGCCGGCGCAGAAGTCGTTGCAACGGTGCGGGATCCGGAGAGTTTCCGATCGGGCACCGACTGGGTTCAGCTGGGTGAGCTGACCAAGCGAATCGACGCGATACCTCTCGATTTGGCGCGGCTGCAAAGCGTGCGCGCAGCGGGTCAGGCGATCGCCTTTCGGCACCCCCGCGTTGACATCCTGATCAACAACGCGGGCGTAATGTTCACTCCACCCGGCGCGACTGCCGACGGGTTCGAATTGCAGTTCGGCGTCAACCATCTCGGGCACTTTCTGTTGACCACGCTGCTGCTGCCGCAGCTGCGCGCAGCGGCCGCCGCGTCGGGTGACGCTCGCGTGGTCACACTGTCTTCCGAAGCGCACCGGCATTGGGGAATCGACCTCGACGACATCAACTTTGAGCGGCGCGGCTACGACGCATTCCTGGCTTACGGACAGGCCAAATCCGCGAACATCTTGATGACAGTCGAGCTGCAGCGGCGCTTCGGCGCAGAGGGCATCACGGCGCTGGCCGTTCATCCGGGCACCTGCGCGACCAACCTGGCCCGCTACATGGACCGCACAACGCTTAAGAAATTGTTCGCAATGAGCACCGAAATCTTTGCTCCAGAGAACATGAAGTCGGTAGCCCAAGCCGCGGCCACCACGGTATGGGCCGCCACCGAACCGTCGTTGGCCGGACACGGTGGGGCTTATCTTGCCGACTGCCGGATCGGGGAAGCTGACGCGGCAGCTACCGAATCCGGCACGGCGCAACGGCTGTGGCAGTTGTCGCAACAGTGGGTGGACTCACCCCCGGCGAGCTAAGACCGGGGCGTGTAGTTGCTTGACGCAACAAATGCGAGAACGCAACTATCGACACCCCCGGCTGACCGCCGCGGCGGGGCGATCGCCGATTCCGCGTCGTTTCGGCAACATCGGGTCGCCAAGAGCTGGCTTGGACTGTGCAGTTGGCGGATGCGAATGCCGTCGGGCTCGACCGACCATAGCCATCTACGGTGCGCTGGGTGATTCCGAGGAAACCATGGACCAACTCCTGACGGGCGACGAATTTTCTGTGAGTCATGAACTCCCAATCCGCGAGGCCGTGGGGCAAGTGGCCGTGTTGGCCGCAGCGGCCGAGGCGTCGCAGCGTCCATTGCTGATCGACTCACTGCTGTATGGACGAATCCTCGATCAGTGGAGAGTGTGGGAAATCGCGAACCACCTCCGGATGCCCAGCCAGGGCCCCTATGTGGTGGTGGTCGCCGAAATGCCCGGCGTCGGCGAACTGGCGCTGCCCGAAATCGAATCCAAACTGCGCAGCCTCGACGTTTACTCGGCCTGGCGCAGGCTGCCCGATCTACAAATCGGCATCGTCCACACCAAATCCGACCAGCACCTCGACAAGATCCTGGCCCTGCTCTCGCGCACCACGCCCGATCGTGTTGGGATCAGCGCGCGCTTCGACGACCTGCGCGACACCCCACAGGCTTTCCACCTGGCCAAGGTCACGCTGCGCAGCCGCGCTAACCGCGCCTGCCGGGTCGCGGTCTTTGACGGATCCATTCTGGCGACCGCCGCGGTCAGCGCGCCCGAGGTGATGATCAAATCCGTCGCCACCGTGCTCAACGGCTTCGACGACCTCGGCGAGGAAGAACGCGAACTTCTCTTTGAAACCTTCCGGATCTGGCAAGACAGCGACGCATCGGTGCGCGCCACCGCCGAAGCCCTTATCTGCCACCCCAACACCGTGCGCTATCGACTTCGGCGAATCGAACACCGCACCGGCCGATCGTTGTCCCGCCCCCGCGACATCGCCGAACTCTGCCTGGCGTTCGAAGTGCAACGACGCCTCATGTAGCCAGAGCGAAATCTTATTGAGCAAGCAATTACCACACTCCGATGGCCGCAGCCAGATCGACGTCGACGGGCAAACCGCTGACCGCCAAAGAACAGGCGGCGTGGCGGGCGTTCGTGCGCGCCATGGCAGTCGCCCCACGGGTGCTAGATGCCGACCTGCTTGCCGTGAGCCGTTTGAACATGGCCGATTACCACGTCTTGGTGCTGTTGTCAGAAGCGCCTGATCATGCGATGCGAATGAGCGCGCTTGCCGCGCAGGCGATTCTGACTCCCAGCGGACTCACGCGCGTAGTGGAGCGACTCACCCGCCGCGGCCTGGTGGAACGTACCCGCTCAGAGGTTGACGGCCGGGGCCAGGTGGCCAGGCTGACCGAGATCGGATTACAGACCTTGGAAGAGGCCTATCCCCCACACGTGCAAAGCGTGCGGACCCGCTTCACGCGTCATTTACGCGGGCTGGACCTCGCGGCGTTCACCGCCGCGATGGAACGCATCGCCGAGGAAGGCTAGCCGACGGAGGGTTAACGGAGAAGGTCGGCGGATCCCTCCGCCAGGACACGGCCGAGTTGACTGCGCGACTCGATGCCGAGCTTTGTGAACACCTTGTGCAGGTGGTATTGAACTGTGCGCACGCTGATGAACAGACGGGCACCGATCTCCGGGTTTGACAGCCCGTCGCAGACCATCCGCGCGATCTGGGCCTCCTGCGCAGTGAGCGTCTGATCGGCTGCGGGGACGGTGCGCTTGCGGGCAGTCTCGCCGGTGGCTTGCAACTCACGCCTGGCCCGTTCGGCGAAGGCCTCCATGCCCATCGTCTCCAGCATGTCGTGGGCCGTGCGAAGCTGTGCCCGAGCGTCGATGCGGCGGCGCTGCCTGCGCAGCCATTCGCCGTACAGCAAGTGGGCCCGGGCAAGTTCTGCCCGCAGGCGGGTGCGGCCAAGCCGCTGGATCGACTCGCGGTAGAGACGCTCCGCGGTGTCGCCCTCGCTCAGCAGCGCGTGCGAGCGAGCTTCGACGCCACGCGCCCAGTCGGTTCCCGCGGCACTGGTGATCTCGGCCAAGCGGCGATAGGCCTCGGCTGCCAGGTCGTTGCGTGCGCTGCGCGCGGCCGCCTCGATGAGTTCGACCGTCGCCCAGGTCGGCGCGACCATTTCGCCCATGTAGTCAGCGGAATGCTGGGCCGCCGTCATCGCCTTCAGGTAATTACCGACCCCGTTGTTCAGCACGCCGTTCGCCCACTCGGCGACGGTTATCCCGATGCCTTCACCTCGGAGGCTCACGTCCCGGATCGTCGCGTCGATCAAGGCAGTCGCTTCGGCTTGCCTACCGGCTAAGGCGGCCAGACCAAGGGCCGCGTAGGGGGCGAGGTTGCTGCCGGTCGCCTCTGTCGCCGGCCGCAGCTCCTGGATCAGCGAGGCGGCGTCGGTCAGTTCACCAGCGAACAACAGCATGAACGCACGCGAGTTCAGGGCCAACGGAAGTTCGGTGAGCGCCCCGACGTCGCGAGCAAGTTGTACATGTCGCTCGGAAAGCACCTGCCAGCTATCGTCGTCCCATATGTGCCGGGCCACGATGCCGGCCACCCAATGCCAGCGCAGCTCCTCGTCGACCGACATCCCAACGCCGAACACGTTGAGCGCCTGGCGCAGAATCGGCAATCCGGCCGCATATCCCTTGTTGTAATGCGCGACCAGCCCATCCAGAAAAAGATCGGGTGCACGCGCAGGATGCGACGGCGGGGGTGCGGCTTCGGCCGCGCGTGCTACTTCCAGCGCACCCCCGCCAAGAGCGAGACGGCCGGCAAACATGCCGGAGGACACTGCCTGCAAGTAGGTCGCACGGGAGAGGTCTGCGTCAATTGGCTCGAGCCGCTTGGCGGCCTTCAGCAGCAGGGCGGGCGCCTCGCTGCCTCGGTTTGTGACGAACGCGAGCTCAGCGCCGATCAGATCGGTACGCGCTTGCTGGAAGTCGCTAAGCGGACCAACCTCTGCGAGAGACAGCAACTCTCGCGCCGCATCGAACACGCCAGCCTGAACCTTGGCCGACGCCGCCGCAAGCGCACGATCGCCGCGCCGGACCGGGTCGAGCGACAGCATTGTTGCCCATTCCAGGAATGCCGCCGCGGCGGCTAAGCCGCCGCGGGCCTGGGCACGGTCTGCGGAGCGTTCCAACTCGGCGGCGACCTCCTCATCGGGGCCGGGCGCCGCATGAGCCCGATGCCATGCCCGTCGATCGGGATCATGTTCCGCATCGGTGACCTGCGCCAACGCCTCATGCACACGCTGCCTTTCTTGCAGTGGCGCCGACCTGTAAACCACTGAGCGCACCAGGGGATGACGAAAGCGGACGCGAGTGCCGAACTCTATTACTTCTGCCTCGTTCGCCGGTGCCGCTGCGTTCGCATCGATTCCCAGCCGTCCGGCTGCTTGCCACACCAGCGCGGGATCGCCGACCGGATCCGCCGCGGCGACGACCAGCAGGCGCCGGGTCTGCTCTGGAAGCCCTTCGATCCGCCGCCGGAAACACTCTTCGACCCTCTCCGACGGCTGAGCAGCACCCAGAAGCCCGAATCCGCCCGCCAACTGTTCCGGCCTCAGGCCCCGCGATAATTCCAGTAGTGCCAACGGATTACCCCGGGTCTCGGCAAGGATGAGATCCCGGACGCTGATATCCACCGGACCCGTCAGCTCGGCGTCCAACAGCGCGCACGCATCGGCATTCTGCAGCCCCACGACCTTGAGTTCGGGTAGCCCCGTAATGTGCTGGCTGGGAACGCGTGCGGCGAACACCATACCCACCGACTCCGCCACCAACCGGCGAGCCACAAAGCCGAGCACTTGTGCAGAGGCGCGATCGAGCCACTGTTCGTCGTCCACCACGCAAACAAGCGGCCGTTGCTCGGCGATTTCGGACAGCAGATTCAACACCGCAAGACCGATCAAGAACTTGTCCGGCGCCGGCCCTGGGCTCATGCCGAACGCGGTGCGCAGGGCATCACGCTGGGGCACCGGTAAATCTTCAAGGTCGCCGAGCATGGGCACGCACAATTGATGCAAAGCGGCGAACGCCAGTTCCATCTCGGACTGCACACCGGTGGCGCGCACCACTCGACACCGCCCGGCCCGCTCGGCCAGGTAGTCGAGCAACGCCGTCTTGCCCACACCGGGCTCGCCAGACACCACTAGGACCCGGCTCTCACCGGCGCGAATCGCTGCGACCAATTGGTCCAACGTGCCGCACTCAGTGCGCCGGCCCATCAGCGTCATCACGCGTCCCCGCAACGTTGCGTCCGCCCGCGTCTGCGGGGCAGTGGCGATCACCTTACCCGTTGGCGCAGCCTCGGCGACCTATTGCCCAACGGCAAACGTCGCGGGGCCAACGCCGGGCCGGCCAGAGTCGGGTGATGTAATAACAGGCGGGATGCTGTCAGAAGCGTTGCAGGGTTAAGTCTTCCACCTTGTCGCGGTCGATCTCCCAGCCGAGCCCGGGCTTCTGCGGACCGGCGATGTAGCCCTTGTCGTCGATCGTTGGGAGATCGGCCATCCCAATGCCCAACAAGTTCTGCGGCACCATGATTTCAGCGAAATCGCAGTTGCGGACGGCCAGTGCCACGTTCAGGTACATCGCCAGATTGAGCGTGGGCCCGTAGCTGTGGATCTCGTAGTTGAGGCCGAACGCCTCGCAGGCGTGCGCGGACTTCATCATTTGCGTGATCCCGCCTGAGTATTCGGCCAGCGTGCGGACGTAGAACCCGCTCGGCCTGGACAAATAGCCACGGAGAGCGGCGAATCCCGCGAAGTTCTGCTCTCCCACCGACAGTGGCACGCTGAGCTTGCTCGCCAAGAACGCGAGCCCGTCGAGATCCTGGTCAGAGATGGGATTCTCAAACCAGTAGAAGTTGAGCTCCTCCAGCACCCTGCCCACCGCCAACGCTTGCGGCACCGTGTACGCACACACCGGGTCGATCATGAGATCGATGCGCGGGAATTCCTGCCTGATTGCCCGAGACAGCTCGATGTCTCGCGCGTAGTCGCCGAAGGGATGGAATTTGGCGGCGGTGAATCCCTCGGCAACCGCTGCACGGATCGCGTCGAGATAGCCGTCGATCGTGGGATAAGCCACCGTGCTCGCATACGCTCGTATCTCGTGGCGAGCTGCCCCAAGGTACTTGTAGAGAGGCAGATTGGCCGCTTTGGCGTTTATATCCCACAGACATGCATCGGCCCCGGCCAGAGCGGGCGGGTTTGAATAGGGTGGCAGGGCGGTTGTCATCTCATGATTCAGCGCGGCGACATCGTATGTATCCCGGCCCACCAGAATGGTTTTGGCGACCTCGGCGGCATGCTGAACGGCCGTGGATGGGATGAGATAGCTGATGTAGTGTCCGTGGATCCCCTCGGCGGTTGAGACAGAGACGAGAACGAGCTGAGGCA
>Ga0210396_10001800_pt1 | contig 22472 bp, 18 predicted proteins | sample IncBWH17OmetaG_FD_155466 | JGI IMG/M metagenome (GOLD analysis project Ga0210396, IMG submission 155466) | Forest soil microbial communities from Barre Woods Harvard Forest LTER site, Petersham, Massachusetts, United States - Inc-BW-H-17-O ... | reverse complement strand
AATGTTCGACGATTTTGCCGTCCTTAAAACGAAATAGATCAAACGCTATGACCGGCCCCGAAAAGCCGGGCCAGCCTTCGTATTTCGAATGAAGCATGACGATGTCGCCATCCACAACCGTGCGATAAATCGTAATGTTCGCCGTCGTAGAATTCGCTACCTCGGTAACAAAGGCCCTCAGGCCGGGCAGTCCGTCCCCAATGTTCGGATCGTGTTGCACGAACGGCTGGGAAAAGAAGCGATCAATGGCAGTGGAATCTCGATTTCGAAAAATCTCGATCGTTGCCTGCCGCGCTATCGCACCCAGGTCGGAGGCATCAGGGTGATTCCGCGCTTGAGACCGCGCCGGTGCAAAATCAGACAGCAGACAGATAATTCCAACCAGAGCGGCGAGACGGGACCACACTTGCAGTCGGCTGCGATCTTCCGGTTGCATGATTCCACCCCCTGGCGGTCGCCCCTTTACTTGTCATTCGGGACCGTCGATCATGGTTACGCACGCGCCGGCTCAACAGCAAACTCTTTTTTGATGATCGGGATTACTCGATCATTGGCGGGTGGCTGCGCCTTACTTCCGAAAAACGCTTCTGGCTGGCCACCCTTTCGGGTTTGGTTTTCGAAAGTGTGGGTCCTTCTGCGCTTCGGTTTTTCACTGGCGAACTTGTCCCCTGGTGTTGTCCACCACCACCGCCCCGCCCTTCATAACCCATTTCACCTTATAAATCGCCACATCGATGTCCGCCAGTGGATCGCCTTCTACCGCCACCAGGTCGCCAAAATAACCGGGCGCGACGGCGCCGAGTTCTTTTTCTTTTCCGAGTAACTCCGCGGCATTCGTCGTTGCCGTTCGCAGCGCCTGCTCCGGAGTCATTCCTGCTTTCACAAACCAGCCCAGCTCGCGGGTGTTCTCTCCGAACATGGTGTAAATCGCGTCCGAACCCATGGCGAATTTCACTCCCGCTTTGTGCGCCTTGCGCGCCGTCTCCAGATTGCGCTCAATGAACGCCTTGGTCTTCTCCTGAAAACCGTTCGCATAGCCAATCTTCTGCCAGTTATCCAGGTAATAGCGATTGTGATCGATCGTGGGCACATAAAATGTTCCGCGCTTCACCATTTCCTGGATGGTGGCATCGTCCATGGCAGTGGCGTGTTCCAGAGAATCCGTTCCGGCGCGTACGGCGTCGCGCGCGCCATCCGGGCCGTAGGAGTGAATCGCGATTTTCCTTCCGAACTGATGGGCGGCATCCACGGCTGCTTTAATCTCTTCGTAGCTGTAGGTCTGAAATCCGGTTACGTCATCATCGGTGCCGGTGGAGGCGTACATCTTGATCAAGTCCGCGCCCGCTGCGATTTGCTGGCGCACAGCTCGGAGCACTTCGGGAACGCCATCGGCAATTCCGCCTGCTGGCGGATTCAAACCTGGCTTGTAGGGCGTGTTGGTGATGTAGAGTCCGTAGCCAACGACGAACATGCGCGGACCGATCATTTCTCCGCGATTAATCAAATCGCGCATGGCGATATCCATGTATTGATCCGAGCCGAGATCGCGGACGGTGGTCACGCCCGCTGCGAGCGTGCGCAAGGCCCCTTTGCGCGCCAGAAATACTTCCACGGCAGGCGGATTGTTCACGAGCTGCTTCAGCATGGGCTCGCCGGGCGTCTCGTCGGTGTACATGGTCATGTGCGTGTGCACGTCAATCAATCCGGGAAGGCCTGTGAATTTTGAGAGATCGATGATTTCCGCTCCCGCAGGAATGGCGGACGCGTCTGTTGTTACGCTGCGAATCTTGTCGCCCTCCACGATCACGATCGCGTTCGTCCAAAGTTTTCCCTTGGCATCCCACAGCTTGCCGAAACGCACGGCCTTCATCGTTTTCGTGTTCGCTTTTTCTTGCGCGCAGATTCCTCCCGCAAAAAAGACGATAAGAAAGATTCCAACAAAAATCCGCAGCGGTTTCATAAGGCATGCCCCTTTTTCGCGCGCAGCGGCAAGCCGCGCAGAGAACGACTTCTAAATCAGTTGAAGATGGAATGCAATCAGGAAGAAACGAGGACTACTGCTGGCGAGGCAAGGACAGTGCGGGTGCAATCGTCGCCGTGGAAGAACTGATGGGAGGCGTCGGCGGCGCCACACCTGCGGTGCTGGAGCCGAGGCCCAAGAGTTGAAGCGTTTTTGCGCCGAGCTTCCCGGTCGGAGTCAGGCCATGCGACTGTTGGAATTTTGTGAGGGCGTCCACGGTCGAAGCGTCCCATTTTCCGTTCGGCGTGGCCGTATACGAGCCATCTTTTCCCAGCGCCTGCTGAATTTCGGAAATGCGTTCGGGTGTAGGAGCTTTCTGCCCTCGCTCCCGCCGGCTGGATTTTCTTGATGTTTTCGTCCGGTGCGAGGTTCCGTGGGACTTGGAAGGAGTGGTCTTTTTTTGCGAAGTGGTTTGTGCCTTTGCAGAGTCCGTTGACACACCCAGCCCTGCTGCCAAAAGCAGCGTCAGGGCCAGGTGGGTCGCTTTTCGGACTCGCATAGGCGGTCTAGTTTGTTGTTAAAGCTCTAGTGCTGATTGTCCGCCGGGACTTTCCCAGACAGATAAAGGGTTAGGATGCGGTCGCTATCTTGCCGCCGCAGAACCTTGAATACGACTTCCTCGCCGGGCTTCAAGGTCGAAACAGCCTTGCGATACTCGGCAACGGTTGTGACGGCTGCGCGGTTGATATCGGCGATCACGTCTCCGCGACCGAAACCGAGATCATCCGCAAAGGTCGCGGGATCGACTTCGGTGACTAGAACACCCTTTTGCGCTTCCACGCCCACGCGACGGCCACGATCAGGAGTCAGTTCTTCCACGTGCAAGCCGAATTCGGCCGGAGCGGCTTCGCCCGGCTGCTCGCCCATGCGCCCCGCGGAGTTCGGGAACACGCGCGTGCGGTCTTCGACCGTCGCGGTAGTTTCCTTTTGCGCGCGGTCGCGGACGTAGGTCAGAGCCACTTTGCTGCCGATGGTCGCTTGCGCGATGGGATTCACGAGGTCGTTACCCGTTTTTACCGGCTTCCCGTTCACGCTGGTAATTACGTCGCCGCCCTTCAGTCCAGCCTTTTCGGCGGGACTTCCCGGCTCGACTCCTTCAATCACCACGCCGTACGGCGCGCCCAGAGACTTCAAGGTGATTGCATTTGTGCTTAGCTCTTCCTGAAAACTGACGCCTATGGACCCGCGGGTTACGCGTCCCTGCTTGATGATCTGGTCGTACACGTTGATGGCCGTGCTCGAGGGGAGCGCGAAGCCAACTCCTTCATAACCGCGGCTACCGGTGATGATGGCGGTGTTAATTCCAATCACTTGCCCGGCAAGATCCACCAACGGTCCGCCCGAGTTCCCAGGGTTGATGGCGGCATCCGTTTGCAGGAACCTCTGGAACTGTTGCCCGATTCCTCCGCGGTCTTTCGCGCTAATGATTCCCGCGGTGACCGTAGCTTGCAATCCAAACGGGCTGCCGATGGCCAGAACCCAATCGCCAACCTGCACTCCATCGGAGTTGCCCAGCTTCGCGGTCGGCAGCTCTTTGTTGGCATCAATCTTGATTACCGCCAGGTCCGTATCCTCGTCCACGCCTACGACTTTCGCGATGTAGCGGTTGGTGTCGCCATTTAATTGGACCTGGATTTTCGTGGCCTGCTCGACAACGTGATTGTTCGTGAGAATGTACCCACGCTTGTCCACGATTACGCCCGAACCCAGGCTGCGTTCCGCTTGCGGCGGCCCGTCCGAGCGCCCATCAAAGAAGCGATCGAAGAAGTCCTGCATGGGGTCGTCCTGGTCGTAGGGCTGGGAGCGCCGCTTTTTAGAAGTTTGCTTGCGCTCCAACACTTGCGTGGTCGCGATATTGACCACCGCGGGTTCCACGCGATTGACAATCGATGCAAAGGAACTCGAGGACGGAATCGGATCCGGCACGGCGAGCGCGGTGGCCGTTGTGCCTGAGAATCCCAAGGTCTTCATCGCCGAGACGCGGCCTGAAACGACCGACCCGATCAGAATGCCGACCGCTAGCGTGAATACTACGAGCACCGAAACGATAATCTTGCGCCGGCGCGCCCAATCGAAAAACTCTTTAACCTGCTCTCCCATTTTGCCTACTCCTGTCTTTCTGGCACCACTGCCCTGCCTGCGTCAGACGACTGTTCTTCGGCTGGGCCCTATTCTTCCGGGTCCTGCCTCAGAGTATAACACCGCTAGTTGCGTGAGGTTGCCGTCTCTTCGCGATGCATCAGAGCAATAACTGTCCCAATGGCCGGGGTGCCTTGCGGTTTTTGTTCTCCCCTCCATTGGACGCATGAAACCCTGAATTTGTTGTCAAAGCCGGGGAAACTCTTCCCGCATCGCGTAAGTGTATGGATTCTAAGGGCCATTTGCGTTCCTTACGCTTGCTGGAAGAGACCAGCTTTGTTAACACTTCCCTCCTCGATTGCGTCTTGGATAGCGAGTCCTGGCTCTTTCGGTGGCCTGGATGTGGGACACAGGGTTGACTTCCAAATGGCAAGCGTGGAACGTCAGATCGTGACGGTCCTACAAGTCCCGAATCCGGCCGAGGATCACGGGCTGATCCGCGCGGCCCGTGAAGGTGATCGCGCCGCCTTCGGCCGCCTGTACGACCGCTACGCCCGCATGGTCCACGGGATTCTTCTCGCGCGCGTTCCGCCGCGCGAAGTGGACGACCTCGTTCAGGAAGTGTTTCTTTCGGCGCTTCGCCAGCTTCATGCACTGCGGGACATTGCCCGATTTGGAGCCTGGCTGGCCACCATTACCCGCAATCGTGCCAATGACTATTACCGCAAGGCGGGCCCGGAGGCGGCCCGGAGCGAGCCAGTTTTGGAGATGGAAAGTGCGGAACGCGGGAACGATCACGCTCAGGAGCAGCAGGCGGCGGTCATTTTGGAGTTGATTCGCAATCTTCCGGAGACCTATCGCGAGCCGCTGATCCTGCGGCTGGTGGAGGGAATGACGGGGCCGGAGATCGCCGCGCGCACAGGGCTCACCCACGGTTCGGTTCGCGTCAACCTTTGCCGTGGGATGCAATTGTTGCGTGAAAAGCTGGGTCAGGGCGAGAGCCCACGCGCAGTGTGAGTCACGGAGAAAATGCAAATGGGCAGAACCCAGCGGGCACGCAAAAGGAATAAGCAATGAAAGATGATTACTTGTGGGACGGCTCCGGCGAGCCGGACCCGGAAATTCAAAAACTGGAAACCGCGCTGGGGCGTTACCGCCAGAAGCAAGGGGCACCCGCGTTTGGTCAGCTCCCTGAGATTCGTGCGGAGAAGCAGCGCTCGCGCTTTTCAGCGTGGCGGTTTTCGTTGCAGGTCGCGGCCGTGGCCGCAAGTATCCTCATTGCGGCAACGATTTACTTTTATGTGCGTTCGAAACCAGTTGTCGAGCAGGGTCCGTCCTGGGAAGTGGCGCGGCTGGCAGGCGCGCCGCGGGTGGGTTGGAAAACTATGGGCGCAAAGGGCGGTGTGGGCAAACTCCGCGTCGGGCAATTGCTGGAGACGGACCGTTCATCGCGCGCCAGCATCTCTCTCGAAGAAACCGGCAGCGTTGAAGTGGACGCGGGGTCGCGCGTCCGTCTTGTCACTAACGGCCCAGGCCGCAAGCGGCTTTCCCTGGAGCGCGGCACGATTCATGCGACCATCTGGGCGCCACCGGGCGAATTTGTCGTGGATACGCCTTCCGCCACTGCCGTGGATCTCGGATGCATCTACACGCTGCACGTGGACGATTCCGGTGCGGGCCTGCTGCGGACCACCGTTGGTTGGGTGGGGTTCAAGTTGAACGGCCACGAGTCCTTTATTCCCGCTGGCGCGGTCTGCGCCACGCGGCCGAAGACCGGACCGGGCACGCCGTATCTTGAAGATGCGACGCCGGCGTTTCGCGAGGCCTTGTCTCGGTTTGACTTTGAAGCCACCACGCCTGCGGAACGCAGCATCTTGATTGACGTCCTTCTCGCCGATGCGCGCAAGAAGGATGCCCTCACTCTCTGGCATCTGCTTTCGCGGGTAGACGACCCGGATCGCCCCCACGTGTTTGATCGCCTGGCTTCACTCGCTCCGCCGCCCGCAGGCGTGACTCGCGAAGGAATCCTGGGCCTCGATCGCCCCATGCTCGACGCCTGGTGGAACTCCCTCGGGTTTGGCGACGTCCTCCTGTGGCGCACGTTCGAGCACAACTGGTCGCAGCCGCAGTCCGGGTCGAAGTAAACGACCAAATGAAGTGAGAATCTGCTGAGGCCACACGCTTGTGCGGAATGCAGGGCCGCACCGGGTTCAATTGGCCCGCAAGAATTGAACCTGCTTCTAAGACAAATGTCGCCCTTGACATCTGCACCGTGCTGAGGCATAAAAGATGTAGCTGCGGTTGCGGCGACACGTGGCGATTTAGGGCAACTTGCTCCACGTAAAAAACTGCTAAAGAGCTTTTCGAGTATCCCAGAAGATTTTCTGAGACCCTCCGAGCACTTTGGCACGGAGGGTTTTTCGTTTAACCCCTCCCTGCTGCCCTAAATGAATTCCACGCGGATCTATTGGTTTTGTCGAGGCTGGGCTTTATCCCGACCTCGCAGCGAGGCGCGGTGACGTTGCATTCGGAGCCGGCGCTTCTTGAAAGGTGAATTCCAATGGCGGTCCATTACCAACTGCGATGTAGAGAGTGCGGAAAGACCTGGGACAACTCGCCTCGCTCCTTCTGTGAAGAATGCTTCTCCCCCGTCGAAGTTTCCTATGATTACGATGCGCTGAAGAAAATCGTGCGCCGCGAAGACTTGGCCTCCCGCGACTTCAATATGTGGCGGTACTCTGAACTTCTTCCACTCTCCGAGGGTTTTGCCCCTTCCGGTGCCGTGGGCGGCACGCCGCTGGTGGCTTCGCGGAAGCTCGCTTCGCAGTGGGGCCTCAAAGAGTTGTATATCAAGAACGATGCGGTCTGCTTTCCTTCGTTGTCTTTTAAGGACCGCGTGGTGGCTACGGCGCTTGCGGCGGCGCGCCGGTTCGGATTCGAGACGGTCGGCTGTTCGTCCACGGGAAATCTTGCCAATGCGGTCGCTGCGCAAGCCGCGCAGCAAGGGTTTGATGCCTGCGTCTTCATTCCCGCGGACCTTGAGCCCGCCAAGGTTCTCAACACAGCGGTGTACGGCGCGCGCATCGTGCGCATCAACGGCAACTACGACCAGGTCAACCGGCTCTGCTCACAAATTGCGGACCGCTTTCAATGGGGACTCGTCAACGTGAATCTGCGGCCGTACTATTCCGAGGGCTCGAAGACGCACGGTTACGAAATCGCGGAGCAACTCGGCTGGAGGCTGCCGGACAATGTGGTCGTGCCGATGGCCGGCGGCTCTCTGATTGGAAAGATCGCCAAGGCTTTCCGCGAACTCGTCACGCTGGGTTGGGTGGAAGCGAAGCCGGTAAAATTTTTTGGCGCGCAAGCGACCGGTTGCTCGCCCATTTCCGACGGTGTGAAACGCAACTTACAGCGTTTCGAGCCGCAAAAGCCTCATACCATTGCGCGGTCGCTGGCCATCGGCAATCCCGCGGACGGCCCGTACGCCATCAAGCTGATCCGCGAGTCGGGCGGCTGGGCGGAAGACGTTTCCGATCCGGAGATCATCGCGGCCATCAAGCTGCTGGCCGAATCCGAGGGCATCTTTACGGAGACCGCGGGCGGCGTCACGACCGGAGTGACGCAGAAGCTCATCGCCCAGAATCGGATCAAGGTGCACGAAACCACTGTCGTCTGCATTACCGGCAACGGGCTCAAAACTACGGACGCCATCGCCGCTGAGTTCCCGGCTACCGAAGTCATCGCCCCGCGCCTTGATGCTTTCGAGGCGTATCTGGAAGCGCAGCTTGGCACAACGGCTTCGGCGGCCGCCGCCAAGGCGTAAATGAGTATGCGGCCTCACCAGAGCCATATCGGGTGCAGCAAGAAAGGAATCACTTATCATTTTTGCTGCGGATTCTTTTTCTTGCTAAAAACTGAAAACTAAGAACTGAAAACTTTTTCAAAGCCAAGGAGCCACATGCAAATGCCGGTAACCATCGAAATTCCCACGGCCTTCCGCCGCTTCACCGAAGGCGCGCCGAAAGTGGACTGTAGTGCGAGCACCATCGCCGAAGCTCTCAATGAACTGACTTCGCGCTTCCCCGATCTCGGGCGCCATGTGCGCGACGAGCAGGGCCAGATTCGCCAGTTCCTCAACGTCTATCTCAACGAAGAAGACATTCGCTTTCTGGGCGGCGAAAACTGCACGCTCAAGGAAGGCGACCGCGTCCTCTTGGTTCCTTCCATCGCTGGCGGGTCGGGAAGTTAACGCGACGGTCGTGGATTGAACGGGACATTTGCATTCGATTCACTGCTCTCGTTTCATCTGCAATCGTCAGCTAGGTTCTTCAGGATTCCTTTTCTGTTACAAAACTAATTGCTTCCTGCCCGGTGCCGATGCAGACTACCGCTTCTTCTTTCCACGAGGAGGTGTGCGGCTGCGGCTGCGCCGCACGGGCATTGTCCATCGGGGCTTCCATCAAGCTGGCCGCCGTTGAAGCGCCCATCCAGGCGCATAGCGCTGCGCTGCGCAAAGAGCTGGGACTGGCCGACCTGGTTCTGGCGCAGATTTTGTTGGTAGTGGTTCCCGACTTCTTCGGCACCGCTGTGAAGGCCGGTCCCTCTCACGTCGTTCTGTGGTTGTTGGCCGTCGTGCTTTTTTTCATTCCGCTTTCTCTGGTCGTGTCCCACCTGAATCGCTTGATGCCTCTCGAAGGCGGCCTTTACGAATGGGCGCGCTTGGCGTTCGGCGACCGCATTGGGTTTCTGGTGGCGTGGAATCTTTGGCTTTTCGCCACGCTGTATACGGCGGTCATCGGTTTGGTGACCATGACGTTTTTGTCTTACGCCATCGGTCCGCATGCGGCGTGGATTGCGTCGAACCGGTCGCTGGTCGTCGGGGCAACGTTTGTGTGTATTTGCGTGCTAATTCTTGCGGCACGCGCGGGCTTGGGAATCGGAAAATGGGTGAATAACGTTGGCGGCGCGATCGGCGTACTGACTATTGGTGTTCTTATCTTGATGCCGCTGGCCGGCGTATGGCGCGGAGCGCTTCACGAATACCATCCGTTGCGCTTGGTAATGCCAGCGATGAGTTTCTTCAGCCTCAGCGTTTTCACCAAGATGACGTTTGGCGCACTCTGCGGCATCGAGTATGTCGCCATCTTCGCGGGCGAATCCCGGCGACCGGTTCGCGATGTAACTCGCTCGATTTTCTTCGCGGCCCCACTCATCGTGCTGCTCTATGTTTTCGGGACCAGCGCGATTCTGGCGTACGTATCGCCGGATGCGGTAGATGTCATCGGGCCCATCCCGCAAGCACTTAGTCTGGGATTCAGCCAGTCCAGCATCGTGAGGTTCATCGTTCCGGTTTCGGTGTTCCTTCTGCTGGCTAATTATTTGGCGACGTTCAATCTCAACTTCAGCGGCAATGCCAGGCTTCCGATGGTGGCCGGTTGGGACCGGCTGTTGCCGGAGTGGTTTACGAAGCTCGACGAGAAACACCGAACTCCGGTCAATTCCATTTTGTTTGTCGGGGTGGTCGGCTTGCTGGCCTCGTTCGCGGTGCTGATTGGAGTCGGCGTACAAGAGGCGTATGAGTTTTTGCTGAACATCAGTTTCACGTTTTATGGCCTCGCGTATCTTGTTCTATTTGCCATCCCGCTTCTGGTGAAAAAGGACAGCGGCCTTCGTCCCAAACCCTGGCTCCGATTCGCGGCTGCGTCTGGCTTTCTTGTCACTCTTCTTTTTGTGCTGTTTTCCATTTTCCCCATCATTTCGGTGGAGAATCAGACAAGCTATATCGCCAAGACAGCGGTAGTTCTCCTCGGCGCCAATACCGTCGGCTTGCTGCTCTACCGGCTGGGAAGCCAACATCACGTAAGCGCATCCAGCGGCAATTCCACTGCCGACTAAACAGCATCAGGTTCGGCAAGCCATACCGCAACTCTTTAGCCTCCAACGTGTTTGCTAGTATATGAGGCTAAGGCTAGTCATCTACGCGATTGCTTCCCTGCTGCTTCTGGCGTGTCATGCGCCGGTGCGAGCGATCGTCTCTTTGTTTTCAGAGGTTCGCGAAGTTTAGGCTTACGCAGGCCGCCAAAAACAAAAAGGCGGCCAAAATTCAGCGGACCGCCCATTCCTTTTCCAATTCGATGCAATCTCAGTAGCTACTTTGCTTCGCTTGTTCGCAGGATTAGACGTTGCCGTTTGCGCATTTGTGCGACGCCATGACCGACGATGGCGGCAATCAATCCAAAGGGTATGGGGGACATCCACCAGCCAGTCAAAAGATGAACGCCTACGTAACAAAACAAAAATCCCCAGACAAACTGGCTCTTTTCCAGGATTAGTCCTACCGCGGCTCCCGCGAGGACGTAACTGGCGCCCAGAACCAGGATTGAAATCATCCTTGCGTCCATCCTCGTTCGAACCCCAGATTCCATCAGCATTGGCAATACCCGCAGGTACGTCGCCGCGGGAAGTCCAATGGCCACGAGGCCAGCCAAAACAAGACGAGTCACAGAAAATCGCTCCGCGAACGGCAGCAGGAAATTCCGTATGCCTCTCCGAAATGCCTTTTTGCCCACGACATACCCCGTTGGCGTGCGTTGGAAGGTTCCGCGTTCCACTTGATATTCTGAAAACCGCCGATGCTGCTTCTGATAGAACTCGAACATTCGGGGCACGCTCATTTCCGCGGCCACCGGAACGCCGAGTTTTGCGGCCTTGGCATCATGCTTCTCTTTCAATGCGGCCAAATTCTCCTCGTAGGGACACTCCTGGACGATGAATTCCGGCGGGTGATCGAGCACTGTCCTCATCTTCATGTTTCTGGTGGTGAGTTGTTTTCCATCCGTGAAAACGGTGAAGAAAGATACGTTTGAAGCAAGATTCGCTGACACCGCACCGTCGACTCGGGACTTCACTTCCACGGCCATGACGGTACAGGCGGCGCGGTCCGCGGGATTGATGTAGCGACGCATAAGATTGGCGCCGTAATTTCGCACACGGTAGGTGGACATCGGGAAGTACTGCAGTTCCGAAAGCTGCTTATCATAAGGCGTAAAGAACTGTTTTTGCTTTTCGGTCAGGGTTTCGGGTGAGACCTCTTCGTGATCGTACTCTGCCGGGATCGTTGCGACATTGCGCTGCAAATGCGGCATGCTGCCGAAGAGAATTCTGGCGACGGTGGCGAGGAAAGCCAGAAGATCGATGTCCACCGGAAGGGTCGCCACAACCGCACCTCTTACAAATCAGGGTAGCAACGGCATCCTCGTCGGACAACATCTGCTGTGGGGCGCGTAGCGGGACTGCTAATGGTAGTCTTGGCGGTTAGATTTTTCCGGCCGGCTCGGCGTAAGGGCTGGCAATGGATTACAGCAAACTCATCTGCTTGTTTTCGAGATCGAGCAGCTTTTTCTTGTTCGAAAGACCACCGCCGAAACCCGTGAGACTTCCGTCACTGCCGATAACACGATGGCACGGGATTATGATCGGGATGGGATTGCAAGCGTTCGCCAGGCCAACCGCACGCACGGCTTTAGGATTGCCAATGCGCTCCGCCAACTGGCCATAACTGATGGTTTCCCCATAGGGAATTGCGCGGAGATTGCGCCACACAGCAAGTTGGAAATCCGTTCCCTCGGGCGCCAGAAGCAAGTCGAATTCCTTCCTCTGGCCGGCGAAATACGCCCGGAGCTGGCGAACTACCTCGAGGAAGGGTGCTTCGTCCGGCTTCCAGCTCGGTTTCACAGCGGCGGCGCGCTTACTGTTTTCAAAACTTACCAGCCGCAATCCGCACTCGTCGCCGGCCAGCAGCAGAGTCCCGACAGGGCTCTTCATTCTTGTATAGAAGAGCGATCTCATTCGTTCCAATCCCTGCACTTTTTACTCGGCCCGTTCTTATACGTTGCCCTTCTGCCTCAGGATTTCAGTGAATAGGGGCTGCTATCCCGGTATCGCTTTTCGAACTCTTCGCGCGTGCACATGGTGCGAATGTCGGTAATGCGATCCACCGCCAGGATTCCATCGAGATGATCGATCTCATGTTGCAAGAGCTCGCTTAGATTGCGTTCTTCACCCGCGTGGATTTCATTCCACGCGCCGGACAAATTCTGATAACGCACGGTGATCTCGCGGTGCCGCTCCACTTGCATGAAGATGGACAAGAAGCTCAGACATGCATCCCACACCACGATTCTTTCCGGGCTGCGTTGAGTGATTACGGGATTCACTAGCGGCCACGGATCCTCGCCCGGCAGCCGCAAGAAAATGACGCGCAGATTCGAACCAATTTGTGGCGCAGCGATTCCGCGGCCGTAGCCGGTGGATTGCCGCCAGTACGCCAGCGTGTCGCCGAGATCGTCTACCAGCGTTCGAATTTCGGGCGCCGCGGGATTTTCTACGCGCTTCGCCAGCACGCGCAATCCTGGATCCCCTAATTGCAATACCGTTCGAATCGCCATGTACTTTCCACCGCCTTAAACCGCTTCGGGTTTCTCCCATCTCCCGGATTCCGCCGCGCGAAATGCCGCCTCAATCACCGCCATATTGGCGATGGCATCCTCCAGCGGGACAGGAACTTCGCTGTTTTCGTGGATCGCTCGCGAAAATGCATCGCCCTGGATCGTATATTGGTCGCAGACGGGAATGTTCTCGGTTCGAATTCCGGTGCCAAACACGTCCCGTCCATCATCAATGAAAATCCGCGTGGGCCGGTCGTTTGGCGCGTTGAATGGAATTTCAATTTCGATTCGCCCCTTTGTACCCAGGAATTGCATGCGCTGGTACGGCACCATTTGCGTGCTACAGGTGAACACTGCTTGTCCAGCCGGAAACTCCATCACCACGGAGCTCAGCCGGTCTGTGCCGAATTCGGGGTCTCTTTCCATGACGCTGGCCACGCGCAGGGGCTCTTCGCCAAAAACCCAGCGCGAGGTGGTAATCGGATAGCAGCCGATATCCATCATTCCGCCACCACCCCATTCCACCACGCTGCGCACATTTTTCGGATCGCGATTGAAATAGCTGAACACTCCCACGATTGCTCGCAATTCTCCAATCACTCCGTGCCGAACTAATTCGCGCACGCGCAACCACTGCGGATGCGTCTTCACCATGAACGCTTCGCCGATCTTCACACCGCAACGGTCCCGTGTGGCAAGGAGTGTGCGGGCCTCTGCGACGGTCAAGCTTAGCGGCTTCTCGCAGAGAACGTGCTTTCCGGCCTCGGCGGCCTTAAGGGACCATGGCACGTGCAAATGATTGGGCAGCGGATTGTAAATGGCCTCAATCTCCGGGTCGGCAAGCAACTCTTCGTAAGACCCGTACGCTTTGGAAATTCCCAACTTATGCGCGGCCTCTTTCGCCTTCCGCAGTTCGCGCGATGCAATCGCAGTTACCGCACTCCACTCCCCCTTCTGCATCGCGGGGATGACCTTGCGCACTGCAATCCCGGCGACTCCAAGCACGCCCCACTTCACCTTCTCTTGATTCACGAGGTTCCCTCTCGGTTCCTTTCCGTTCTCTTCTACCACGCATTCTCACCGCGTCCAATCCTGAGTTTATGGCCTGGATTGCCCTCACTTAGAAAGAGGCACTTCAAAGACCGTGCCCGTCTGCTCGCGTCGCGGTATCATTTCGCTCGGTGCTTCAAAGCACTGACCCACGCATCAACAAACCTGAGGAGGACCAATCGAATGCGCAAAGGAATGACCGTCCTGCTATTTGGGATGCTCGCTCTGAGTACGCCACCCGCGGCCAATCGGCTCTGGGGGCAGGCAGAAAAGAAAGACGCCATGCCGGACCCGACCGTAAAAGTGGGGGACATGGCGCCGGACTTCACCCTAATGGATACCCATCGCAACCAGGTGTCTTTGCATGACTTCCATGGCAAGAAAAACGTCGCGCTGGCGTTTTATATCTTCGCTTTCACAGGTGGTTGAACCAAGCAGATGCAAAACTTCCAGCAGAATCTGCAAAAGCTGGAAGCTGCAGACACCCAGGTCTTGGGTGTAAGCATGGATAGCACCTTCAGTAACGCCGCGTGGGCCGAAAAAATCGCCGTCACTTTCCCCCTCCTCAGCGATTGGGGCGGCGACGTCACCAAGCAATACGGTCTCTACAATCCCAAATACAAAGCAGCGCGCCGCGTGAATTATCTGATCGACAAAAGCGGCAAGGTCGTGGAAATGCAAATTGATAGCGACGCGGTGGACCCAACGAAGATTGTGACGCTCTGCGAGCGCCGCAAGCCCGCGGAATAAACGTAGGTGAGACGCGACGAACGCTCTTCGTCTGAAGGTTGAACGAAAGTTGAGTAAGGCGAAGAGCGTTTGTTCCGTCTCAATCATCCTCCGTAATTCTCTCGACAATCGCGGGCTGGGGCAGCACCTCGGAGGCTGTCCAGGATCACGCGGCAATGGAACAAAGTTCCCAACTTCTCGACGCAGTTCTAGTACTGTCTTTGATCTAGCGCAAAAAGTTTTACTTTTCTTGCACCTCCCCCTCAAATGTGGACTAGAATATCCGCGTTTTGACTGCCGGCAGTTGCGCGATTTTGCGGTGGGGGCGTCTCCGCAGGGCGCTTGCGCAGAATGCCAGACTCAGGGGAAACCATGCGAAATCAGAAAGGTTTTTCGCTCATCGAACTGCTTCTCGTAGTGTCGGTCATTCTGATCATCTCCGCGATAGCAATTCCAAACTTTCTTCGCTCCCGTCTGCGGGCTAATGAGGCCTCTGCGGTTGCTTCCGTGCGTCTAATCGAAACAGGCGCCGTGACTTACTCCATGACCTATCCGGACCTGGGGTTCCCGGCCCAGCTCACAGCTCTTGGTGGCGCCAATCCCTGTTCCGCCAGTTCCTCGACATCCTGTTTGATTGACGACGTTCTCGCACAGGGCGCCAAGGCCGGTTATTCCTTTGCGTGGTTGGGAGATGGTGTCACCCCTTCGGTCGCCTTTACGCTCACGGCGACTCCTCAGGTGATTGGCTCGTCAGGGCAGCGGATGTTCTGTACCGATCAAGGTGGCGTGATTTACTTCGACCCGTCGGGGTCTGGCTGTACGAATGGCAGCCAGCCCTTGCAGTAACGGCTGGGTAGTGGTCCCGCAAACTCGAAGACCCGCTCCGCCCCCCGCGCGTTCAAGCCAGTTACGCTGGATCGGCTCCCTGCCTTTTGCTCCTACTTCGAGGAGTGCTAGAATTCACTGGAGCACTCATGACACCGAAAACGCTCTACCAAAAAATCTGGGACTCCCACGTGGTTCGCGAGGAGTCCGGCCAGCCTTCCATCATCTATATTGACCGCCACCTCATCCATGAGGGCACTTCGCCGCAAGCCTTCGCCGGTCTGCGCGCCGAGGGACGCAAAGTAAGACGCCCCGATCTCACGTTTGCAGTGATGGATCATTCGGTCTCCACCACGGATCGGACGCTGCCGATTCTCGACAACGACGCCAAGCTGCAGTTCGAGGCGCTCGAAAAGAACTGCCGCGATTCCGGCGTTCGCCTGTTCGACATGAACAGCAAGAATCAGGGCATCGTGCACATTATCGGCCCGGAGCTGGGCATCACGCAGCCAGGACAAACGATTGTTTGTGGTGATAGCCACACCTCCACGCACGGCGCGTTCGGCACGCTGGCCTTCGGCATTGGCACAAGCGAGGTCGAGCACGTTCTTGCCACACAGTGCCTGGTGCAGTCGCGTTCTAAGACGCTCCACATTCTCGTTCACGGCAAGCGCCCCAGAGGCGTTACCGCCAAGGACCTCATCCTTGCCATTATCGGAAAAACGGGCATTGCCGGAGGCACTGGGCACGTCGCCGAATACGGGGGCGAGGCCATTCGTTCTCTTTCCATGGACGGGCGCATGACCGTCTGCAATATGACCATTGAGGGTGGCGCGCGCGCTGGAATGGTCGCGCCCGATGAAACCACCTTTGCTTATCTCGAAGGCCGGCCATTTGTCCCGCGCGGCAAAGCGTTTCAGGAAGCCGTTGAACGCTGGAAGCTGCTCAAGAGCGATGGCAGCGCCCACTTTGACATGAAGATCGAGCTGCAAGCCGAGCAAATTGCTCCGCAGGTCACTTGGGGCACGAATCCCGGCATGGTGACCAGCGTTACGGCTCGCGTACCCGACCCGCATGACTTCAAGGATCTCAACGACCAAAAAGCGACGGAAAGCGCGCTTAAGTATATGGGCCTGAAGGCTGGCACGCCCATCGTGGATATTCCGGTGGACCGCGTCTTCATCGGCTCATGCACCAATTCGCGCCTCGACGATCTGCGCGCGGCGGCGCATTTTGTCGTGGGCAAGCACGTGGCGAAAAACATCAAGCAGGCCTTGATCGTTCCCGGCTCGCGCGGCATCAAGACGCAGGCCGAAAAAGAAGGCCTCGACAAGATTTTCCGCGACGCGGGATTCGAATGGCGCGACGCGGGCTGCAGCATGTGCATCGGCATGAACGCGGATGTTTTGCCTCCGCACGAGCGCAGCGCCAGCACCAGCAATCGCAATTTCGAAGGCCGCCAGGGCAAGGACAGCCGCACGCATCTTGTCAGCCCGGTCATGGCCGCAGCAGCTGCTATCGCCGGCCATTTCGTGGATGTGCGTTCGCTGGACGACGTTTCAGCGGTCGAGTAGCCTGGATTGACCATGCCGGTGGACACGCGAGGCTTGAATCAAGCGCACGTAGGCAAACGAATGCGAGTTACGCTCGCCCACGGAGAATTGCTTGAACTTCGTTTGCATGAGCTGACCGTATGCGCCACACCCGAGCCGTGTTGCGGCATTACTTACATCTTGATTTCCACAGATCGTCTTGATGGAAAGCGAGACAAGGGCGCCGCCTATTGGACCGCCTTTGCCGAAATCGAGAAGTTTCAAGTTTTGGGAGACTGAATCGCATGCAACCGTTCTCTGCACACACCGGCATGGTCATGCCGCTCGACCGCGTCAACGTGGACACCGACCAGATGGTGCCGAAGCAATTCCTGAAAGCGCTCACGCGCGAAGGTTTTGGCCGGATCCTTTTTTACGATTGGCGCTATTTGCCCGGCGAAAAACCGAATCCGGAATTTGTGCTGAATTTTCCGCGCTACAAAGGCGCGTCCGTCCTGCTGGCACGCGCCAATTTCGGCTGCGGCTCCAGCCGCGAACACGCTCCCTGGGGCGTGAAGGACTACGGCTTCCGCGTCATCGTCGCGCCGAGCTACGCGGACATTTTCTATAACAACTGCTTCAAGAATGGAATTTTGCCCGCCACGCTTCCCGAAGAGCAGATCGAGGAACTCTTCCAGCGCACGGAAAAAGAAGCGGGCTATTCGTTGACCGTCAATTTGCCGAACCAAACCATCGCGGACAAACACGGCCTGATGTTCAAATTTGAAATTGCTCCGTCGCGAAAAGAAGTCCTGCTCAAAGGCCTCGACGACATTGGCACCACGCTGCTGCACGAGCCCGACATCACCGCCTACGAAAAGACGCACGCCGCTTCCGCCACGATGTACGACGCCGTTGACGTAAAGAATTACTCCAACGGCCGTTGAAGAGGAATTCGGTTTCTAGAAGCAATCCTTAGCCAGCCTTTTACCGAACTTATTCCAAATTTTGTACCGACCCCACCTGCGTACCAGTACCGCGGGAACCGGTTTCATTTCTCCCCGAACTTTCAACCACAGAATTTCGCTGTAGCAAATCGATTCTCTTCCTCGACTTTTTCTTCTAAATCCTTTCTAAATAGCGTCATTCTAGTTGACTCCCGATTGAGGCGGGCGTAAGGTACCTGCAACCAGGAGGGGGACCGTGTCGAAATCTGAATTACAAGGTCTCACTCAGACCGTTAGTTAACTCAAAAGGGGGAGATATGTGTCTCGAAAACTGTAGATGGCTCAGGGGTGTAGTCATCGCATTTGCAGTGCTTCTGTTGTTGTGTTCTGCCCAGGGGACGTATGGACAGAGCTCAGCTTTCGCAACAATCACCGGCCGTGCACTCGATCCAAAGGGCGCAGCTTTATTGAATGCGGATGTAACGGCGACGAACACCGAAACGGGAATTACTCGCACGACCAAGACCACTTCGGACGGGCTCTACCGCTTTGATAATTTGGCGCCAGGAATCTACGATGTGGCGATCGAATCGGGTGGCTTCAACAAAGCCGAAGCAAAAGCCGTCAAGCTACAGGTTGGAGAGCAACGAGATGTTAATTTCACCTTGGAACTCGCTGGACAGAAGCAGTCGGTGGTGGTGACTTCGGAACTACCACTGATCGAGACAACAAAGACGGACACTTCGACGGTCATCGACGATAAGGCCGTTGCGGACTTGCCAACGACTACCGCGTTTCAGGGGCTTGGTGGGATTTCCAACGACTACGAAGGCTTGGCCACCAGCGCCCCCGGTGTTCGCTACGATTACACGGGGCTTTCATTTGACATCGTGGGTCCCGGTGCCATCAACTCGAGGGGCATCACTGTGAACTTAGACGGGGGAAATATCTCCGACCAAGTCGTTTCGTCGCGCGATGCGCTAGGTGCCTCGGTTGAAGAGGTGAAGGAATTTCAGGTTCTCGAGAACAACTACAACGCCGAGTACGGCCAAGCTGGAAACGTGATTTTGAATGTCATTACAAAGTCCGGAACGAATGCTATGCACGGCGATGCGCATGCGTATTTCCGTGGCCGAAACCTGGGAGCCTCTGACTTCTTTTACAACCAAACAGCGTGCGATCCAACGCTCACGTCTGGGAGCGGCTCCTGCGATAACAAGGCCGATGCAGGCTTTCCAACCGCGCGGGCGCCCTTTTTCAAACATGAAGAAGGCTTTACAGCAGGCGGACCATTCGTGAAGGACCGCCTGTTCTGGTTCTCGAGTCTGGAGCGAGCGGCGCAAGCCTTGCCAGAGACGCTCACCCCTTTCGGCACCTCGATCACAACTAGCTCGCCGACGACGGAGTTGCTATGGTCCGCCAAGGTTGATGCGAAGTTAACTGATAAACATATGCTAACAGTTCGGTATAACGTGCAGCGCGATATTACGGCCAACGTCATAGTTCAAACGGGGCCGGCTATCGACCCGAGCAGTCTGACTTCGTTTGTTGCTCACGACAATGTGCTCAACATCGGAATGGTGTCCACGCTGACGCCCCATACGGTGAACGAAGCGAGGTTTGTATGGCACCGCTTCCTGTCGCTGACTGCTGATGTTTCCACTCTTCCCGAGTATCATCTGCCCGCGGCCTATTTGGGTGCAGATTTCTGCTGCCCCCAGGGGGCTTTTCAGCAGCGCTTCCAGTACATCGACAACTTCTCGTGGAGCCACGGGACGCACACGATGAAAGCCGGCATGAACATTAGCCACTTTCCGTATCAGTCCGTGTTTCAGCAGTATCATTTCGGGCAGTACGCGTCGTTCTCGGCGGGTGGATGCACAAACTCCAACTTTTCGAGTGCTAACGGCCAGTGTCCAAGTCAGTTCACAACCGGGGCGGGTCCCGGTTTTGTGGGCGCCTTCGATACTATTTACGGTGCGTACTTGCAAGACACCTGGCAGTTCCGACCTACTATCGTCGTCAACTATGGTCTGCGGTACGACTATGAAGACGGCGCGTTCCGCGGCGGGACTATTCCAGGTCCAAACGGCTCTTGCTTCCAGAGCAATGGACTCATTTCGGCTTGCGGTCAAGACAACAACAACTGGCAGCCGCGCTTGGGAATAGCTTGGAGCCCAAATTATAACTCCGGGATGCTACACAAACTGTTCGGCGACTCCGGCAGGTCCGTAATTCGAGCTTCCGGGGCGGTCGTGACTGAAATGGCATACCTTAACGTTGCTCTGGACTCCCTCAACTTTGATGGCAAGAACCTGAATACTGCCACTATTTCCTACCCCGCGTTGCAAGTCACGGGTGGAAAGCAGACAGGATGCTTCTTGCCCAGTGGTGCGGTAAATCCAACCCCAGGCAACCCACAGGCCTGCGCGGTTTTGGGCGCCTATCCGAACGCCCCAAGCCCGGCTTCGCTGGTTCCTTTCACAGGTGGAGGAGGAGGCGGTGGTTTTGGCAGAATCCGTCCGATCTCGCCGACGATCAAGAACCCTACTATCTACATGGGAGCGCTTACTGCACAGCGCCAGATTGGGTCTTCATTCACCTTCAGCGTGGGGTACCAGGGAGTTTTTGGACACGGCTTGTTTGGCGAGACGGACACCAATCTGAACAGACCTGTGGCCGACCCGAACCATCCAGGCTTCTTTTACATGCCTGCTACAGGCGGAAATGACCGCCCTAACACGTTGTTTGGGGCTATTCGCACAAACTTCAGCAACCGCGATTCCTCTTATCACAGCTTGGTATTGACAGCACAGAAGCGGCTGTCTCATCACTTTGAGGTACAGGGAAGCTACATCTTCTCCAAGACCCTTGGAGATGGAGAGGACTTCTTTGGCCTCTCGGAGCCGGCGAATCCCTTTGCGAGCCTGAGTTTGGATCGCGCAGTCTCACAACAGGATATACGTCACTTGGCGAACTTCAGCTTCGTAGCGGATACCAACAATCTGATTGGCACTCCTTTTGTCAAGCAGGTCGTCAATAACTGGACGTTTAGCATACTCGGATCTCTACAGTCCGGGCGTCCCTATCCGGTATCGACGGGTGACGGCATATTTTCAGGAAGCGCTTTCGCGGCCCTCGGCAACGAAACCAATCAGCGCCCGAACGTTTGCACCGCAGGATCGACAATTATTGGTTGCGCAGGCGCGCCTGCAGGCGCTCTTGTGTCCACCAACATCGGATCCATAGGACAAACAAACCTGACGATCGGCCCGGCGGGCGTCTCGGCTTGCCAAGCAGCTGGCTTATCGAATTGCGCGGCCCTGCAAACCACATTCGCTCCGCCAATTAACTCATCCACGGGAAACAGCCTTGCCAGCGGATCCGGTCCACTGGACACGTACGCGGGAACTCCAGTCGACTTCCAGTTTTTCAGCGGGAACCTCGGGCGAAATGCGGGTTTGAGCCCTGGAATCACCAGGTTTGATGTTTCGTTGATGAAGGCGTTCAAGATTCCCAAGTGGGAGTCGAGCAGCGTGGAACTCAAACTGGACGTGTTCAACGTATTCAACCACCCGTTATTCATTGGCAATGACTCGAACGATGCGTTGAATTTCATTTTGCCTCCGACGCTCACGGCGAACGGCGGGCCGAATCCCAACTTCAACTGCACTTCGCTTTGCGTTAACCCGTTCACCGGATTGTATCTCGGCAGAAACGGCCAGCCGCTGACGCTGCAAGACTTTCAGATGGGCCGCGTCGATAAAAACTTGAATCCCAATTTTACAAACTTCAAGGGATTAGGTAATCCGGCCGCCGCCGTTACGCCTCGCATCATGCAGCTTGGGATCCGGTTCCGCTGGTAAGAACGGCGGAAGCGGCACAAGCACAAACAACAATTGATTCAACCGAGGGGGCCGAAAGGCCCCCTCAATTTTTCTGCGGGGTGATTGCGTTTAAGGCGGAAGATTTTGCAAAGTCGGCGTTTAAAGTGTTCTGAGGATTTCAGGTGTCACAAGAACACGGTGTTATTGGATGGGCTGATAAACCGTGCGGCCGCCGACCACCGTGCGCAACACGCTGGTTTTCGTGTACTCCGTGGGCGAAACCTTGGTGAGGTCGTTCGAAAGGATGATGAAGTCGGCGTATTTGCCGGGCTTCAATTCGCCCTTCTTCCCTTCTTCGAATTGCGCATACGCCGAACCTGACGTGTAGGCGCGAATACAATCCTCGAGCGAAATTTTCTCCTGTGGCTCCCAGCCGTTCCTGGGGCCGCCCTCGGGCCGCTCCCGCGTCACGCACGCGTACAATCCGCGAAACGGGCTGACTGACTCGACCGGGTAATCGGTGCCGAACGCCAGCGGGATCCCGTTCTTGATCATGGTGGACCAGGCATACGCGCCCTTGAGGCGGTCGCGCCCGAGCCGCTCTTCCGCCCAGCGCATGTCCGTGGTCTGTTGCGCAGGCTGCATCGAAGCAATCACGTTCAGCTTCGCGAAGCGCGCAAAATCTTCCGGCGCAACGACCTGCGCGTGCTCGATGCGATCGCGCCGGTCACGCGGCTTGTTGACTTTGGCGACCGCTTCGAAAACATCCAGGGCGATGTGATTCGCGCGGTCGCCGATGGCGTGGAACGCCAGCTGAAAGCCGGCCTTGTCGCGCTCGATGGCCATCTTCCTCAAGGCTTCCGGATCGTTGGTGAGGATGCCGCTGGTGGAGGGGTCGTCCGAGTAGGGTTCGAGCAATGCAGCCGTGCGTGAACCCAGCGCGCCATCGGTAAACGCCTTCAGAGCCCCGGTCTTGAGCCACGGATCCGTCCAGCCACCCTGCGCGCGCATGT
>Ga0210396_10001798_pt1 | contig 22476 bp, 18 predicted proteins | sample IncBWH17OmetaG_FD_155466 | JGI IMG/M metagenome (GOLD analysis project Ga0210396, IMG submission 155466) | Forest soil microbial communities from Barre Woods Harvard Forest LTER site, Petersham, Massachusetts, United States - Inc-BW-H-17-O ... | reverse complement strand
GGACTGGATGTATCCGACCGCATCCGGGTGGTGATATCGGTGCCCGACGAACGCGCCGACTGGGCGCGCACCCATCGCGATCTCATCGCCGGCGAGGTCCTGGCCACCAGCTTCGAGTTCGGCGAGCCCGCCGACGCAGTTGAGATCGGCGACGGCGTCCGGGTAACGATCGCGAAGACCGGCGAGGCGTGACGCCGCTGCGCTACCGGGCGGTTCTCGCAAAAAAATCTGAAAAAAGTTCCGAAAAAAGTGTCCGTGAATCCGGGGGCTGCTGCTCCTACCTGTGACAGCGACCCACCCGGGGCCGCGACCACAGCAGAGGAACACGTCATGACCACCATGTTTGACCTCGAGTCGACGGCCACGTTCTATGCGCCCGGGTCGGCCACCTTCGCAGCCCCGTCCAACGCGTTCGACGATTTGACTGTCGCCTCGGCGTGGTCGGCGAGTCCGTTGGGCGACCCGTCGGTCGAAGACGGAAGTCTGTTCGACTTAGCAGATTTCGAGGCCGATTTCGAGGCGCCAGATTTCGAAGACGATTCAGAAGACTTCGAGCCCGACCGACCTGTCCCGGCCGCGAAGCAGCAGTCATTTGGCAAGAACACCCTGTTTGCCGCTGTCGTGGTGGGTGCGATCGGAGGGGGCGTCGCGCTTGGTGTGATGATCGCCGGTCGCACCGGGCCGGAGCAGCCGGAGCCGGCCGTCGTGGTTTCAGACGCCTCTGTTGGCTCGGTCACCCCCCGGTTCCCGCCGCATCTGCGCCCAGTGGCGCGCCGGCGCCCACATCGGAAGTCGCCCCGCCCAGCACTGGCCCAGCGCCAGCCGGGGCGAGCGCGGCTACCGGGGGTCCGGCGCTCACCGGTGGAGCGGCCCCGGGCGATCCCGGCCTGCGGCCGTCCAGCGCGCCGAGCGTGTCGCCCGCGATTGTCGTCCCACAGCCGGCGCCAGTGCCGGTGCCTTTGCCGCAGACCCGGGGAGCCGGCCCAGGCGGCAATCAGGGTGGCAGCAACCCGGGCGGCAACCAGCCTGGTGGTAACCAGGGCGGTGGCGACCACGGCCACAAGGGTGGCGGCAATCCAGGCGGCAACCAGGGCGGCGGCAACAACGGTGGCGGCAACCAGGGCGATCGAAACCAGGGCCCTGGCAACCAAGGCGGAAACCAGGGCGGCAACCTCGGTGGTGGCGACCAAGGCAACAAGGGAGGCCTTAACCTGCCTGGCCTCAACCTGCCTGGCCTCAACCTGCCTGGTGGCAACAAGGGCGGCCCAAACCAAGCCGGCAACCAACCCGGCAACCCGGGCGGCCAACCGCTGCAGGCTCCTGGCAAGCAACCGCTCCCGCCACACCACTGACACAGAGGGGTGGGGACGGGCGATGCCGGGCTTTGAGCCCGGTCTTGCCCGTCCTCTTTTCAGCAAATCCGGATTTAGCGAGCGAATGCGGACAAATGGAGGCACACTTAACGCCAGCGTCGGTCCTCGCGACGCGCACCGACGTGTGATCGGGAGCAACGTCGATGACCGCAGCACTACCTGACTGGGACATAGCCAGCGACGCGGAGCTCGCCGGTGCGGCCGCGGCGGGCGACCGGGCCGCCCTGGGCGGGATCTATGACCGTTACGCGGACCGTCTGCACGACTTCTGCATCGGGATGGTCCGCGATCGTGACGCCGCCGCGGACTGTGTGCAGGAAGTGTTTTGCACCGCCGCGGTAGAACTGCGGAAGCTGCGCGAACCCGGCAAACTGCGCCCGTGGCTGTATGCAATCGCGCGCAACGAGGCCCTGCGTTGTATCCGGCTGCGTGGCCGGGAAAACGTCTCCGACGAACTGCCCGAACAGCACTCTTCCGACGCGGGCCCGGACACGCTGGCCGGCCGCACCGAATTGGCCAACTTGATCGCCGAAGCCGCTGGCGGACTGTCCGACCGCGACCGTGAGGTGCTGGAACTGAGCTACCGCCACGGCCTTGCAGGACCCGAACTGGCCGAGGCGCTGGGCGTTACCCCCGACAACGCCACCAAGTTAGTGTCGCGGTTGCGCGAAACCATTGAACGTTCGTTGGGTGCACTGCTGGTGGCCCGCCGCGCGCAGCGCAATCCGCAGGGATGCCCCGAACTCGCCACCGTTCTGGCCGACTGGGATGGCCATTTCAGCGTCCTGATGCGTAAGCGCATTGCCCGGCACATCGACTCCTGCGCCACCTGCGAGCGGAGTCGTCGCGATCTGGTCAATCCAAAAGCGCTGTTGGGGGCGGTGCCGATACTGGTGGCGGCTCCGTGGTGGCTGCGCGGGCAAACGCTGACCAGGGTCCAGCTGACCTCCGCTCACGCCCCCATGGCCGCGGGCACCGATCAAGGCTCGATATCCACCGCCGACACCATGTTCGGGGCGCCGACCGACACACTTGACCGGCAGCCGACCGACACACTTGGCGGCGCAGACACCGATCCCTTCCTCGATGGCGGCTTCGGCCCCGACGACGAGTCCGACCCCGATAGCCAGTTCGACGCCGAGGACGGCGACGGCCGGTCCATGCGCCGGATCGGGGCCATCGCGGTGCTGATCGGCATCCTGATCCTTACGGTGGGAGGGGCCCTTTTCTGGCTGAACCGCCACCCACCCTCCGTCGTTCCGTCCGTGATCAAAACCCCGCAAACCACGCCGCCGCCGGTCCCAACGAGCACCCCGCCACGGGCCCAAACGGAACCGAGCAGCCCGCCACCTCCGGCACCGGCGTCGAGCGAGCCACCGGCCTCGCCGCCGCCTCCAAGTCCGACCATGGCACCGCGTTACACGCCCACGCCTGTCTACACCCCGACGCCGAGGGCCCCGATCTCAACTCCCGCCGCCGTGCCGTCGGCGCAGGCGCCGCCGCCGTCGGACACCCCGGCCCCCGCCGCTCCGCCGATCTGGGTTCCGCCGATGCTGCCCCTGCCCGCGCCATGGACACCACCGCAATGGACGCTACCTAAATGGACGCCCCCCCAAATGCCGATGCCCGGCTACACGCCTCCGGGGATGACTCCTGCGTCGCCGGCTCCGCCGTCAAATCGATCGGGCCGGTGAGCGACGCAGCCGTTCAATTGCCGGATCGCAGTGCGTGGCGGAGATGGGGCCAGAGCGGCATACCGGCGGCGACCGTGGCGCCGGTAGCTATGAGGCCGACTGCGACGTCAACGCTCTCCCGGCCGTCGGCCGCCCAGTAGACGTCCTCGAGGTCCAGCAGCAGGGCCAGCTCGTCAACGATTAGAGCGTTCGCCGCACCGAAAGCGACCGCGGCCGCGGGGTGGTGGCGTTGCGTCTCGGTTCCGCGCAAGCCCACGGCTGCCACCGTCGCCAGCAACGCGATGCCGATGTTGTAGTGGTGAAAGTGCTTGCCACCCACGCTGACACCACCACCTGACGGACCGTGGCCGGCGCGGATCCAGTGGGTGAGCGCACGCACTCCGGCGAAGGTGACGGTGAAAGACACCCAGGCCAGCAACGTCGCCTGCTCACCTGGTTGTAGCCGCTTGCCCCATTGGTGGCGCAGCCGCGCCCATCGTCCCTGGTGCTCCGAATCCTCGGGTGGTGTCGGCGCCTGGGCATCCATCAGGCGGCCTTGATCGCGCGCCAGCGTTGCCTGCCGGTGCCGACCTCAACGTCGACGGCGGTAAATCCCGCCGCGCGCAAGCGATCCGGCAGCGTCTCCGGCGGGACCGGGTTACAGGTGTCGCGAAAGTGCAGGATGCGGAACAGCAGCGACGGGACGCCGTCGCTGCCGGCGAACACCCCGCCGGGGCGAAGCACGCGGAACGCCTCGGCGAAAAGCCGGTCCTGCAGTTCTGCGGTGGGGACATGGTGCAGCATCGTGAAGGACACCACCGAGCTGAACTCGTCGTCGGGCAACCCCGTGTCGGTGCCGTCGCCGTTGATGATGCGAACGCGATCGCCGTACAGCCGCTGCAGCCGCTGCGTCATCGGCTGGTCGATCTCGATCGCGGTGAGCTTCGGCGTCCGGTCGACCAGCACCCGCAAGAATGCGCCGTACCCCGGTCCGATCTCGAGGGTGTTGTCGCCCAGGTCCACGTCCGCGAGTACCGCCGGCAGCACGTGGCCTTCGACTTCTTTCGCCCAGCGTTCCGAACTGCAGCACACCCGGTGACAGAGGTTCATGGCCACGTCAAAGACGTTAGTCCAACGCCCTCAATAGCATCAGCAGTTGTGGAGTCCCGTTGGGTGCTGCACCTGGACATGGACGCGTTCTTTGCATCCGTCGAACAGCTCACCCGGCCCACCCTGCGGGGACGGCCGGTGCTGGTCGGCGGGTTGGGCGGCAGGGGTGTGGTGGCCGGCGCGAGCTACGAGGCGCGGGTGTTCGGCGCGCGGTCGGCGATGCCGATGCACCAGGCCCGCAGGCTGGTCGGCGTGACCGCGGTCGTGTTGCCGCCGCGCGGCGTGGTGTACGGGGTGGCCAGCAGGCGGGTCTTCGACACCGTGCGCAGCGTGGTGCCCGTGGTCGAGCAGCTGTCCTTCGACGAGGCCTTTGGGGAACCGCCCCAGCTGGCCCGGGCGTCAGCCGAGGACGTCGAGCTGTTCTGCGAGCAGCTGCGGCGACGGGTGCGGGAGGAGACCGGCCTGATCGCCTCGGTCGGCGCGGGCTCGGGTAAGCAGATCGCCAAGATCGCGTCCGGGCTGGCCAAACCGGATGGCATTAGGGTCGTCCGGCGCGCCGAAGAACAGTCGTTGCTCGGCGGGTTGCCGGTGCGCAGGCTTTGGGGCATCGGTCCGGTCGCCGAGGAGAAGTTGAATCGACTCGGCATCGAGACGATCGGGCAACTAGCGGCGCTGGCCGACGCCGAGGTGGCGAACATCCTTGGCGCGACGGTCGGGCCCGCGCTGCACCGGCTGGCCCGCGGCATCGACGACCGCCCCATCGCCGAGCGTGCCGAAGCCAAGCAGATCAGCTCCGAGTCCACCTTCGCGGTCGATCTGACCAGCATGGAGCAGCTGCGCGAGGCGATCGACCCGATCGCCGAGCATGCTCATCAGCGCCTGCTGCGCGACGGCCGAGGTGCGCGCACGGTCACGGTGAAGCTGAAGAAGTCCGACATGAGCACGCTGACCCGCTCAGCGACGCTGCCCTACGCGACGACCGAGGCCGGTGCGCTGGTCGCGGTGGCTCGGCGGCTGTTGCTGGACCCGCGCCAGATCGGGCCCATTCGCCTTCTCGGCGTTGGGTTTTCAGGTTTGAGCGACGTGCGCCAGGAGTCGTTGTTCCCAGACTTGGATCTGTCGTCGGAGACATCCGAGGCCCATCAGTTGGTGGACGCCCCGCCGCTCGCGCCAGCTGGGCAAGACAGCTCGGTATGGCGGGTGGGAGATGACGTCGCCCACCGCGATTTCGGGCACGGCTGGGTGCAGGGCGCGGGCCACGGGGTGGTCACAGTGCGGTTCGAGACCCGCGCGTCGGGCCCGGGGCAGGCCCGGACGCTCCCCGCCGGCAGCGGCGACGTCACCGGTGCCAATCCGATCGACAGCCTGGACTGGGCGGACTACGTCGGCGTCTTGCGGGCCCAGGATTCGGCTACTGGGTCAGCCCCAGCGGGCAATGACGTCGGCGACGTCGACGACCGGTAGCTTCGCGGCCAGCGCGGCCATCACCAGCACCCGGGCCTGCGACGGCGGCAGCCGGGGCACGATTATCGCGCCGGCTTCGACCATGTCGTGGCCGGGACCGTACCCCGCGCTGACCCGCCCGCCGGGGACGCGGGTGGACACCGCGATCACGACCCCGTTGCGGCACTGGCGACGCACCCCGTCGATCACCGCGTCCCCGGCATTGCCCGCGCCCAGCGCCTCGAGCACCACGGCTCGCGCTCCGGCGGCCACACAGGCGTCCAGCGCCACCGCGTCACTGCCCAGGTATGCCGCGACAATGTCGACCCTCGGTGCGTCGCGGGCGCTCAGATCGCCGAGATATGGGCGTGCCTTGGCTCCTGTCAGCACCACTTCACCCGAGCTGGTGCCGACCAACTCGCCCACGAAGCCGCTCAGATCCTGGGTTGCCCTCTTGCGCAAGCCCAACGGCTGCAACACCCGGCCCGCAAAACACACCAGCACACCTAAGCCACGGGCGGCCGGGCTGGCGGCGACTGCCAGCGCGTCGCGCAGATTGCCCGGACCGTCGGCGTCGGGCGCATCGGCGCTGCGCATGGCCCCGGTCAAAACGACCGGGACGTCCCCTGCATAGGTGAGGTCCAGCCACAGAGCGCTCTCTTCCATGGTGTCGGTGCCGTGGAGGACGACCACACCCTCGGCACCGTCATCGACACTGGCCTGTACGGCTGCGCGAATCCGATCCCAGTCGGCCAGTGTCAACTGCGAACTGTCCACCGCCATCAGGTCAATAACGTCGACGTCAAAGCCGGACGTCAATTCCGCGCCGCTGTGGGTGGGGCGGCGCACCCCGTCGGCGCCGGTGCTGGTCGATATCGTGCCTCCGGTGGCGACGACGGTGAGGCGGCCCATGATGGAATCATTCCGCACGCCGGTTGCCAGTGCTGGCGAGGTCGCGCCTAAGGCAGGGGATTGATTAGGGAATGATGGCAGAGTGCCCGAGGAACCAACAGGATCGGCTGAGCCGGTGACTTCGGCTGGGGAGGCTGAGGCGCCGCGCGTGGTTGGGGAACCCGAAGCTCCTGCGCCGCCCAGGCGGCTGCGTCTGCTGCTGTCGGTCGCGACGGTAGTGCTGACACTCGACGTCGTGACCAAGGTGCTGGCCGTGAAACTGCTGCCGCCCGGCCAGCCGGTCTCGATCATCGGTGACACCGTGACCTGGACCTTGGTGCGCAACTCGGGGGCAGCGTTCTCGATGGCGACCGGATACACCTGGGTGTTGACGTTGATAGCGAGCGGTGTGGTGGTCGGCATCTTCTGGATGGGGCGGCGGCTGGTGTCGCCCTGGTGGGCTGTGGGACTCGGGATGATCCTGGGTGGCGCCATGGGCAACCTGGTCGATCGATTCTTCCGGGCACCCGGACCACTTCGGGGACATGTCGTCGACTTTTTGTCGGTGGGCTGGTGGCCGGTCTTCAATGTCGCCGATCCATCGGTGGTAGGCGGCGCCATCTTGCTGGTAGTCCTGTCGATTCTCGGCTTCGACTTCGACACCGTTGGTCGGCGTAGAGCCAACGGCGACATTGTTGGCCGGCGTGAGGCTGACCAAAGCTGATGACGGACCGCTCGTTGTCCGTCCCCGAGGGATTGGCGGGCATGCGCGTTGACGCCGGGTTGGCGCGGCTGCTGGGACTGTCCCGCAGCGCCGCGGCGGCTATTGCCGAACGGGGCGGTGTCGAACTTGACGGCGTACAGGCGGGCAAGTCCGACCGTCTCACCTCTGGTGCCTGGTTGCAGGTGCGGCTGCCCGAGGCGCCGGCGCCCCTGGACAACACCCCGGTCGAGATCGAGGGCATGACGATTCTGTATTCCGACGACGACATCGTCGCGGTGGACAAGCCCGCCGCAGTGGCTGCGCATGCGTCGGTGGGCTGGACTGGCCCCACGGTGCTCGGCGGCCTGGCCGCCGCCGGTTACCGGATCACCACATCCGGTGTGCACGAGCGGCAGGGCATCGTGCATCGTCTCGACGTCGGCACGTCGGGGGTCATGGTGGTGGCGCTCTCCGAACGCGCATACACCGTGCTCAAGCGGGCGTTCAAACAGCGCACGGTCGACAAGCGCTACCACGCGCTGGTACAGGGGCATCCGGATCCTTCCAGCGGGACGATCGACGCGCCCATCGGCAGGCGCCGCGGCCACGAGTGGAAGTTCGCGGTGACGACAAACGGCCGGCACAGCCTCACCCACTACGACACCCTGGAAGCGTTTGTCGCGGCCAGCCTGCTCGATGTACACCTGGAAACCGGCCGCACCCACCAGATCCGGGTGCATTTCTCCGCGCTGCACCACCCGTGCTGTGGCGACCTTGTCTACGGAGCCGACCCCAAGTTAGCGAAAAGGCTTGGGTTGGAGCGCCAATGGTTGCATGCGCGTTCGCTGGCATTCGCACATCCCGCCGACGGCAGGCGGGTGGAGATCGTCAGCCCGTATCCACCCGATCTACAGCACGCGCTGGACGTGTTGCGCGCCGAGGGCTGACCGGAATGCACGATCAGTCGGGTTTGCGGGCCTCGATGAGGATCCGGGTGGGGTGCGCGACGAACGGCCCTTCGGCCTCGATGTGCTGGTGAAGTTCCCGCAGCCGGTCGCGATACCGCTCCACCGTGAAGTCCGGCACCGTCCAAATCACCTTACGGAGGAAGTAGATAACGGCGCCGATGTCGAAGAACTCGGCTCGTAGCCGCTCCATGCGCAAATCCACCATCTCCAGGCCAGCGGCTTGTGCCTGCGCGCTCAAGAGGTCTGGCTCACACTCGGCCCATGTCTCTGGTTGCGGCCCGATGAAGTACTCGGTCAGCTCGGACATTGTGCCGGGTCCGATGTGCTGTGCGAAGTAGGTGCCGCCCGGCCGCAGTATCCGAACGATCTCGGGCCACCGCAGGGAGCTGGGGTGACGGCTGGCCACCAGGTCGAACGCCTCGTCGCCGAACGGCAACGGCGGCTCATCCCGCGTTACCACGACCACCACGCCGAGCGGGTGCAAGAGCCTGGTTGCCAGAGCCGCGTTGGGAGGCCACGTCTCGAGCGCCGCCATGGTCGGCGGGAAGGGCTGCGCGCCGGCCAGCACCTCCCCGCCACCGGTGTGAATGTCCAGCGCCGCCGACACGTTCGCCAGACGGCGGCTCAGCAACCGTTGGTAGCCCCAGGACGGTCGTTCCTCCGTCGCCCGGCCGTCGAGCCAGGAGAAATCCCAGCCGTCAACGGATACCGAATCAGCCTCTGCCACCAGATCTTCGAATGTGCGGCTCATGCCCTCAAATTATCGGGCATGGTGGCCTTCGATCACGGTGTACGGCAGACGAACTTGGTGCCGCTGATATCAACCGCGACTTCGCCCTGGTGTTCCCAGAATTCAGAGCCCTGCCGCGCGCCCGAACAACCCAGGCCAAGGCGTCCATCTGAGCACGTACTTCACGGCAAATACCTCCTCGAAAGCACCTGGAGATCGATAACCCGGGAGACCTGGCCGGTATCGCCAGCAAGTTCGCGCCCTACCTGATCGCACAGAACTACCTGGTGGTCGAGATGGACGAGTGGGCGGCGCTGACCGGGGAGGGGAATAATCGAAACCGGGTCGGTCGAGCGAGGGCAACCGTTTCAGGAGCAGGAGGTCCAAGCCGAATGAATCGATTGCGCGGTACGTATACGGGTTACAGCATCGGTTGTGCGATCGTGTGGGCCGTAATCTTGGCTGTTGTCGCGGTTGCTCACCCCGACCGCCTCCACACCTTTGTGGTGGTCTGCGCTGGGTGGCTGATCGGGTGGCTCTCAGCAACGATCGCCAGATCGGTTTATCCGCCACCCAAACCGAGGCAGTCGGCGACGTAGCCGCCGCCGTCCGGGGGTTCTACCACGGCGGAGTTATTCGTCTGCCCGTGAGGAGCTGAGGGGGCGTTGCGGTGCCATTCCTGGAAGCGCCGCTACCTGAGGGCGACAAGCTGCCCCGCGTAACGGGGGAAGCGCCTTGCTTAGGTACCGACCTGTTGGAAGTCAGTGCGTGAGCGGAACAAGACAGCGGCGCCTGCCTCATAGTGCTCAGCGGTCTGTCTGGCCGCGTGCTCTGTGCCCACCAGCTCCACCACACGATCCCCGAAGAGGTTGCTGAACTCGACGGCCCAAACCTCAGACGGCAACTCGTACAACACGAATTCTTCCGGCATCCGATGCGCCTCCCCCTGAGTTAGATCGCTCCAACTCCCTAGGCGTACACGTTCCCCCAGGCGTACCCGCGTGGAGAGAGATGAAACACCTACGCGGGCCGCTGGGCTGGTGCAACATGCGGGGTTGTGCGTGGCTTCTGGGGCCATTACGTAGCGCTGCGGTGTGGCCTCATTGCGAGCGAACCTGACGAGGCGGTCGGGCTACAGAGGCGCATAACTGTTGTTCGTCAACAAGTTTCAAGCTCAGTGAACTCGGCGTGGCCGCGCGACGTCGATCTATATAAGAGCGGCTCACCGGGGCCGCAGCGACACCGATAGGAGTGGGCCAATGGGCACAGCGATGCGCACTGGGCATTGCAGGTTGCCCAACGGTTCGGTGCTGCGGGTGGACTTTGAGATGGGGCGTTGGGTGGGCACGCTCTACGCGCCCTCCATGACGATGAAGACACAAATCGTCGGTAGTGATGCCGAAGTCCATGCCTGGGCCGCCGGCCTCGCGGCATAACAACTATGCGAAGCAAACCGTCGGAAGGTTGGCCGCGAGCCAGCGGGGTTCGGTGACCATTTCACCCAGGCGTTGCCTGTCAGTTAGCGCGCGATCACACGCGGATTACCCGCTGTAACAAGGCGATCGCTCGTACACGTCCACGATTGTGCGGCCCGCCGACACGTCTGCCCTGGTCAGATGACGGCAATCCGCGTCTAATTGGTGGGTTGATGCCCTAGGTTGGCAGTATGACCTGTGTCACATCACCGATGCCGCCGAACATTGTCAGGAGCGACTGCCGATGAATCTTGGTGACCTGACGAACCTCGTCGAAAAACCGTTCGCGGCGATGTCCAACATCGTCAACACCCCCAACTCGGCAGGGCGATATCGGCCGTTCTATCTGAGGAATCTGCTCGATGCGGTGCAGGGCCGCACGCTCAGGGATGCAGTCGAGGGCAAGACGGTCCTCATCACCGGAGGGTCGTCGGGCATCGGTGAGGCGGCCGCGATGAAGATCGCGGAAGCCGGCGGCGCGGTGGTACTGGTCGCGCGCACCCGGGAAAAGCTTGAAGCGGTCGCCGACGAGGTGCGGGCCAGCGGCGGGGCGGCGCACGTGTACCCATGCGACCTGTCCGAGATGGACGCCATCGCCGCGATGGCCGACAAGGTGCTGGCCGACCTCGGCGGCGTCGACGTCCTGATCAACAACGCGGGAAGGTCAATTCGACGCTCGTTGGAACTGTCCTATGAACGCATCCACGACTACCAGCGCACGATGCAGCTCAATTACCTGGGCGCGGTCCAGCTCATCCTCAAGTTCATCCCAGGGATGCGCGAACGCGGCTTCGGGCACATCGTCAACGTCTCCTCGGTCGGCGTGCAGACCCGCGCACCGCGCTTCGGCGCCTACATTGCCAGTAAGGCGGCGTTGGACAGCCTGTGCGATGCGCTGCAAGCCGAGACGGTGAAAGACAACGTTCGTTTCACCACCGTGCACATGGCGCTGGTCAGGACGCCGATGATCAGCCCGACCACGATGTATGACAACTTCCCGACGCTGACGCCGGATCAGGCGGCCGGTGTGATCACCGATGCGATCGTGCACCGGCCCCGCCGGGTCAGCTCACCGCTCGGACAGGTCGCGGCCGTGGCCGACGCCATCAACCCGGCGGTGATGGACCGCGTACGCAACCGCGCGTTCGGCATGTTCGCCGACTCCACCGCGGCCAAGGGCGGCGAATCCAAAACTGACACAAGGGAGTCCGGGCAGTTCGACAAAAGAAGCGAAACGTTTGTCCGTGCGACCCGAGGAATACATTGGTGATGTCATGAGCCTTCCGAAACCGAACAATCAGAGCACCGTCGTCATCACCGGCGCCTCCTCGGGCATCGGTACCGAGCTTGCTCGCGGCTTGGCCCGCCGCGGTTTCCCGCTGCTGCTGGTGGCGCGGCGCCGTGAGCGCCTCGACGACCTCGCCAACGAGGTAGGCAAGGAATACTCGGTCGGAGTCGAGGTCATGGCGCTCGACCTCAGCGACGCAGAAGGCCGTGCAAAATTGGCGGACCGGCTTCGCAGCGAACCGATCGCGGGCCTGTGTAACAGCGCCGGTTTCGGTACCAGCGGGGTCTTCTACGAGTTGCCGGTCGAGCGTGAGAGTGAAGAGGTCACCCTCAATGCGCTCGTGTTGATGGAAATGACCCACGCGGCGTTGCCCGGCATGGTCGAGCGCGGCGCCGGCGCGGTGATGAACATCGCGTCGATCGCCGGATTCCAGCCGATTCCCTATATGGCGGTTTATTCGGCCAGCAAGGCCTTTGTGCAGACATTCTCCGAAGCCATCCACGAGGAGCTGCACGGGACGGGAGTATCGGTGACCGTCCTGTGTCCGGGACCGGTGCCCACCGAGTGGGCCGAGATCGCCAGTGCCGAGCGGTTCAACATCCCGCTCGCGCAAGTCTCCGCGCAAGACGTCGCCGAGGCCGCGATCGGCGGGATGCTTGCCGGTAAGCGCAGCGTGGTGCCCGGCGTCGTGCCCAAGGTCGTCAGCACCAGCGGCCGATACGCGCCACGCACCTTGCTGCTGCCGGCGATCCGGATCGGCAACCGATTCCGCGGCGGACCCAATCGCTGATGGCCGCCGTCGACATGACGGCCGACGTGCCGATGACCCCGCAGGACATGTGGGATCACGTTTCGGATCTGTCGGATTTGGGCGATTGGCTGGTGTTGCACGAGGGCTGGCGCAGCGAGCTGCCCGACGAGATCACCGAGGGCACCGAAATCGTGGGCGTGGCGCGTTCCAAAGGCTTGCGCAACCGGGTGACGTGGACGGTGACCAAGTGGGACCCGCCGCATGAGGTCGCCATGTCAGGAGCCGGCAAAGGCGGCGCAAAGTACGGTGTGACGCTGACCGTCCAGCCCGCGAAAGACGGGTCCACCCTCGGTGTCCGCCTTGAGTTGGGCGGGCGCGCGCTGTTCGGTCCGGTGGGTTCGGCGGCGGCCCGCGCAATCAAGGGAGACGTGGAGAAGTCCCTGAAGCAGTTCGTCGAGCTGTACGGGTGAGCTGCGCCGGGTAGCTGAGCGGGTATCAGCCTTAAGACACACTCCGCGACACGCCGGTGACGCGTCGGTGGCCGGTCATAGACTGGCGTCTCTATGAACCAGTCCTTCGTGCACCTGCATAACCACACCGAGTACTCGATGCTGGACGGTGCCGCGAAGATCACGCCCATGCTTGCCGAGGTGGAGCGCCTGCAGATGCCCGCGATCGGGATGACCGATCACGGAAACATGTTCGGCGCCAGCGAGTTCTACAACGCGGCGACAAAGGCCGGCATCAAGCCGATCATCGGTGTCGAGGCCTACATCGCGCCCGGCTCGCGCTTCGACACCCGGCGCATCACCTGGGGTGACCCCAGCCAGAAGGCCGACGACGTCTCGGGCGGCGGCTCCTACACGCACCTGACGATGATTGCGGAGAACGCGGCCGGCCTGCGCAACCTGTTCAAGCTGTCCTCGCTGGCCTCCTTCGAAGGCCAGCTGAGCAAGTGGTCGCGCATGGACGCCGAGCTGATCGCCGAACACTCCGACGGCGTCATCATCACCACCGGCTGTCCCTCCGGGGAGGTGCAGACCCGGCTTCGCCTGGGGCAGGACCGCGAGGCGCTTGAGGCGGCCGCCAGGTGGCGCGAGATCGTCGGGGCGGACAACTACTTCCTCGAGCTGATGGACCACGGGCTGGCGATCGAACGACGGGTCCGCGAGGGGCTGCTCGAGGTCGGCCGCACGCTGGGCATTCCGCCGTTGGCCACCAACGACTGCCACTACGTCACCCGCGACGCCGCGCACAACCATGAGGCGCTGTTGTGTGTGCAGACCGGCAAGACGCTGTCGGATCCGAACCGGTTCAAGTTCGACGGCGACGGCTATTACCTGAAGTCGGCCGCCGAGATGCGCCAGATCTGGGACGACGAGGTTCCCGGCGCCTGCGACTCCACGTTGTTGATCGCCGAGCGGGTGCAGTCCTACGCCGACGTGTGGGAGCCACGCAACCGAATGCCGGTCTTCCCGGTGCCCGAGGGACACGACCAGGCGTCCTGGCTGCGCCACGAGGTGGATGCCGGGCTGTGCCGGCGGTTTCCCGCTAGCCCGCCGGACGGTTACGTCGCACGTGCGGCCTACGAGATCGACGTCATCTGTTCCAAGGGTTTCCCGTCCTATTTCTTGATCGTCGCCGACCTGATCAACTACGCGCGGTCGGTGGGCATCCGGGTCGGCCCGGGGCGGGGCTCGGCTGCCGGCTCGCTGGTCGCTTACGCCCTGGGCGTCACCGACATCGACCCGATTCCGCACGGTCTGCTGTTCGAGCGGTTCCTCAACCCCGAGCGCACGTCGATGCCCGACATCGATATCGACTTCGACGACCGTCGCCGCGGTGAGGTGGTGCGCTACGCCGCCGACAAATGGGGCCACGATCGGGTCGCTCAGGTCATCACCTTCGGCACCATCAAGACCAAAGCGGCGTTGAAGGATTCGGCGCGGATCCACTACGGCCAGCCCGGATTCGCCATCGCCGACCGAATCACCAAGGCGCTGCCGCCGCCGATCATGGCCAAGGACATTCCGCTGTCGGGCATCACCGACCCGAACCACGAGCGGTACAAGGAAGCCGCCGAGGTCCGCGGCCTGATCGAGACCGACCCGGACGTGCGCACCATCTACCAGACCGCGCGCGGCCTGGAGGGTCTCATCCGCAATGCCGGCGTACACGCCTGCGCGGTGATCATGAGCAGCGAGCCGCTGACCGAGGCCATCCCGCTGTGGAAGCGGCCGCAAGACGGGGCCATCATCACCGGCTGGGACTACCCGTCGTGCGAAGCCATCGGCCTGCTGAAGATGGACTTTCTGGGCCTGCGCAACCTGACGATCATCGGCGACGCGATCGACAACATCAAGGCCAACAAGGGAATCGACCTCGACCTGGAATCGGTGCCGCTGGACGATCCGGCCACTTACGAGTTGCTGGGCCGGGGCGACACCCTGGGCGTGTTCCAACTCGACGGCGGGCCGATGCGCGACCTTCTGCGCCGCATGCAACCTACCGGGTTCGAAGACGTCGTCGCCGTCATCGCGCTGTACCGGCCGGGACCGATGGGCCAGAACGCGCATAACGACTACGCCGACCGCAAGAACGGCCGCCAGGCGATCAAACCCATTCACCCCGAACTCGAGGAACCACTGCGCGAGATCCTGTCCGAGACCTACGGCCTCATCGTCTACCAAGAGCAGATCATGCGCATCGCGCAGAAGGTCGCCAGCTACTCGCTCGCCCGAGCCGACATTCTGCGTAAGGCCATGGGCAAGAAGAAGCGCGAGGTGCTCGACAAGGAGTACGAAGGCTTCTCGGAAGGCATGCAGGCCAACGGGTTCTCGGCGGGCGCCATCAAGGCGCTGTGGGACACCATCCTGCCGTTCGCCGACTACGCGTTCAACAAGTCGCACGCCGCCGGCTACGGCATGGTCTCCTACTGGACCGCCTACCTGAAAGCCAACTATCCCGCGGAGTACATGGCCGGTCTGTTGACCTCGGTTGGCGACGACAAAGACAAGGCGGCCGTCTATCTCGCCGACTGCCGCAAGCTCGGCATCACGGTGTTGCCGCCGGACGTCAACGAGTCCGGTCTGAACTTCGCGTCGGTGGGCGCCGACATCCGTTACGGGTTGGGTGCGGTGCGCAACGTCGGCGCCAACGTGGTGGGTTCGTTGATCGCGACCCGCAGGGGTAAGGGCAAATTCACCGACTTCTCGGACTACCTGAACAAGATCGACATTTCGGCGTGCAACAAGAAGGTCACCGAATCGCTGATCAAGGCGGGCGCGTTCGATTCGCTGGGGCATTCGCGCAAAGGACTTTTCCTGGTGCACACCGACGCGGTGGACTCGGTACTGGGCACCAAGAAGGCCGAGGCAATGGGGCAGTTCGACCTGTTCGGCGGTACCGATGCCGGCACCGACGCGGTGTTTTCCATCAAGGTGCCCGACGACGAGTGGGAGGACAAGCACAAGCTGGCCCTGGAACGGGAGATGCTGGGCTTGTACGTGTCGGGGCATCCGCTCAACAAGGTGGCCCACCTGCTGACCGCCCAGGTGGACACCGTCATCCCCGCGATCCTCGACGGTGATATTCCCAACGACGCCCAGGTGCGGGTCGGCGGCATCCTGGCTTCGGTGAACCGGCGAGTCAACAAAAACGGAATGCCTTGGGCTTCAGCTCAATTGGAAGACCTCACCGGTGGCATCGAGGTGATGTTCTTCCCGCATGCGTACTCCACCCACGGCGCCGAGATCGTCGATGACGCGGTGGTGCTGGTGAACGCCAAGGTCGCGGTCCGTGACGATCGGATCGCGCTGATCGCCAACGACCTTGTGGTGCCGGACTTTTCCACCGCACAGCCGGACCGGCCGCTGGCGGTGAGCCTGCCGACCCGGCAGTGCACCTTCGACAAGGTGAGTGCGCTCAAGCAGGTGCTCGCGCGCCACCCCGGAACATCGCAGGTGCATCTGCGGCTCATCAGCGGAGACCGGATCACCACCCTGGAGCTGGACTCCTCGCTGCGGGTCACACTCTCGCCGGCGCTGATGGGAGACCTGAAGGAGCTGCTGGGGCCGGGGTGCTTGGGCGGTTAGTTACCCAGTAACTGCGGCTCACACCCTCGCCCGCGCAGATGCTAGGGGGATATCAGCTGCTAGGTTCGGGGTGCTCGGGCGACTAGTAGAGCCCTATTCTTGGCGCATCGGGTGGGCGTACTCGAGACCAAGGGGCCCGGATGACAGCGGCGGATTCCACATGCTCGGCGTGTGGAACTGAACTGCGGGTGGGTGCGCGGTTCTGTGACGGCTGTGGATCGCCGGTGACATCGCAGAAATCGGCCGAGTACAAGCAGGTGACGGTGTTATTCGCCGACGTGGTGCACTCGATGGACATCGCTGCGGCGGTCGGCGCGGAACGCTTGCGCGAGATCATGACGAAACTGTTCGACCGCTGCGCGGCGACAGTCCAACGCTACGGCGGCACCGTGGACAAATTCACCGGCGACGGCATCATGGCGGTTTTCGGGGCACCGATTGCGCTGGAAGATCACGCGCTTCGCTCGTGTTTGACCGCCCTTGACATCCAGAAAGAGATGCAGGGGCTCACCGCGGAGGTGCACGGCAGAGACGGTATCGATGTCCAATTGCGGGTCGGATTGAACTCGGGCGAGGTGATTGCGGGCGAGATCGGATCCGGCTTATGGAGTTACACCGCGGTTGGTCATCAGGTCGGCATGGCCCAGCGGATGGAATCAGTGGCGCCGCCCGGCGGAGTGATGCTCAGCGAGTCGACGGCGCGTCTTGTCGAGGACGCAACCATGCTGGGCGAACCGCAAAATGTCCAGATCAAGGGCTCCGACGAGCCGGTAGTCGCATGGCCGCTGCTGTCTATAAAGGCGGGGCGCCAGCTGGTGAGCCGACGGGTGTCGACGCTCGTCGACCGTAAGTGGGAGTTGGCCGCACTGACGGCGATGCTGGATCAGTCGACGGCGGGCCGCGGTTGCGTGGTGCGGGTGATCGGCCCCGCCGGTATCGGCAAGAGCCGCATTGTTGCCGAGACCGCGGCGATCGCGGCAACCGGCGGCGTCCAGGTGTTGTCGACGTACTGTGAGTCGCACACCAGTGAAGTCCCGTTCCTGGTGCTGGAGCGGATGCTACGGGTTGCGTTCGGGGTGGATGGACTCGGCGAGGAGCAGGCCAGGGCGCTCTTGCGTGACCGGGTTCCCGGCGCCGATGAAGCCAACCGGGTGCTTCTGGAGGACGCGCTCGGCATCCGCGATCCCGCCGACAAGCTGCCCGATATCGCCCCCGACGCCCGGCGGCGGCGGTTGACGGCGCTGGTGAACGGCGCCGCGCTGGCCAGGAAGTCCCCGTGCGTTTATGTCTTCGAGGACGTCCACTGGATAGATCCGACCAGTGAGTCGATGCTGATCGATTTCTTGACCGTGGTCCCTCAGACCCGTTCGTTGGTGCTGATCACCTATCGCCCCGAATACCATGGTGAGTTGAGCCAGACACCGGGTGCGCAGACGATTTCGCTTGCACCACTTAGCGTTTCGGAGACGACGGAGTTGGCCACGCAGTTGTTGGGTACCGATGCCTCGGTAGCCGGGCTGGCCGCGCAGGTCGCCGAACGCGCGGCCGGGAATCCGTTTTTCGTCGAGGAGATCGTGCGCGACCTGTGTGATCGCGGCGTGGTCGAGGGCGTACGCGGCGCCCACGTCAGTGCCGGCGGATCGACCGACGTGACCGTGCCGGCCACCTTGTACGCGGCGATCGCCGCGCGCATCGACCGCCTGGACGGCGCGGCAAAACAGACACTGAACGCCGCGGCGGTAATCGGCCGTCGCTTCGACGCCGGCCTGCTGGCGACCCTGGCCGATAGCACGACACTGGCCGAGCTGGTACACGCCGAGCTCATTGATCAGGTGATGTTCACACCGGTAGCGGAGTATGAGTTCCACCAGCCGTTGATCCGGACGGTCGCCTATCAATCGCAGCTCAAGGCGGGCCGCGCCGCACTGCACCGGCGCGTGGCGGCGGCGATCGCCGAGCGCGATCCGGCCGCGGCCGAGGAGAACGCCGCGCTGATCGCCGAGCATCTGGAGCTGGCCGGTGACCTGCGGGAAGCGTTCGGCTGGCACATGCGTGCCGCAGCATGGTGGACCCGCCGCGACGTCCGCGCGGCGCGGGCGGCCTGGCAACGTGCCCGGCACGTCGCCGACCAGCTGCCGGGCGACGCGAAGGGCCGGGCCACGATGCGGATCTCGCCCCGGGCGCTGCTCGGAGTCAGCGCCTGGCGGGTCGCCGGCGGCGTCGACGACACGGGCTACGACGAACTGCACGAACTGGCGACTGCCGCCGGTGACAAGGCATCGCTGGCGACCGGCATGGCCGGACAGGTGCTCGCGCTCGCCGTCTACGGTCGCTACCGGGAAGCGTCCGCCCTGGTTCCGGAATTGCTCAACCTCGGCGACTCCGTCGGCAACTCGACGCTGACTGTCGCGCTGCTGATGGCGGCGCTCATCGCGAGGTTCGGCACCGGTGAGCTGACCGAAGTCATGCGTATGTCGGAGCGGATCATCGACGACACCGACGGGGATCTGCAGCAGGGCAACCTACTCATCGATTCGCCGCTGACGGTCGCGCTGATGCTTCGCGCCGCCGCCGGGATGTGCATGGGCGCCCCGGGGTGGAAGGACGACGTCGACCAGGCGGTCCCCATGTGCTATCAGCTCGAGCCCGGCGTGCGGGCGGCGCTGCTGCTCTACATCTACGGGATCGGCGTCGCCAACGGGCTGCTCCTGCCTGACGCCGCAATGCTGCGCGAGTCGGCCGAGGCGCTGCGCGCCGCCGAGGGGCGGGGCGACGAGTTCGCGCTGGCGACGGCCAGGTTCCTGCGCGGCCTCATCCTGGCGGAAAGCGAAGGCCCGCACCGTGCAGAAGGCTTTGAAGTGCTTGCACAGTCACGCGAGACCGCGCTCCGCGACCGGGTCAACCAGGCGGCCCTGCAACAGCTCAAGGTCGAACGCGCGAAGGAAGAGGCCCGAAGTGGTGATCTCGATAGTGCGATAGCACTGCTGCGTCCGGTCGTCGAGGAACAATTCCGGACCGACTCAGTGATGTTCCTCGGTGCCGGCGTCACCGCTTTGGTGGAATCACTGCTGGAACGGGGCGGGGAGGCTGACATACGGGAGGCCGCTGCGGCGATCGAGCAGCTGGGCGCGGTGCCCACCGAACCGGATTTTGTGTTGTTCGACGTCACGCTGTTGCGGCTCCGCGCGTTGCTCGCGCGGGCCCATGGCGACGAAGCCTCGTACCGCGACTTCGCCCAACGTTACGGCGCGATGGCGACGTCCTTTGGCTTCGAAGGACATATTGCGCTGGCTCGGATCCTATAGGGCCCTACGGCCCCCACCGGTAGCGCAGGATGCGCGCCTTGCGTGCCCCCGCCTTGAATTTTCCGGATGCCTTGGTAGCCAACCGGATCCAGCCCGGAAACAGATCGACCTCAGGCGCGTGGGCCAGGCTGGTCTCTTCGACCAGCGTCAACTGCGGATTCCAGGTCTCGGGCACTCGCGCGTCTTTGAACCCCGCATAGCCCCATTGGATGCCGACATCGCTGAACATCTGCTGCGGCGCGAGCTTCACCGCGACCCGGCTAAGCCAGCCGATGCGCCCGTAGTCGTTGAAGGCCAGTTCCCCGCCCCGGAAGTGCTTGGTGACGCGGCGGAAGACGCCGACAATCACCGGCTCGGACAGAAATGCGAACAGCCCGTCGGCGATCACCATCGTGGGCCGATCGCCGGGGATGGTGTCGGGCCAGTCGTCATCGGCCACCGACGCGGCAACCGAGTGGGCTTGTCCGCTGGTGGGTAACACCTGGTCGCGCAATGCGACGACACGCGGCAAGTCGACGCTGTACCAACCGACCGTGGCGGGCGGGCTCACCCGGAACAAGCCCGTGTCGACTCCGGCGCCCAGGTCGACGACGACCGCGTCGGAATGCTCGTTGGTGAACGTTCGGACCCGATCGTCGAGCATCTTGGCGCGCAGCGCCGATTGGCACACCACGCTGGCCGGCACGCCGAGCGCGGCGAAGTCGTAGTCGATCTTTTCGACGATGCCCTCGGCCAGGGTGTCGCCCAGGATGGGCCGGGACCACCGGCTGTCCAGTGCCCGGGCGTACTGGGTCAGCAACGCGGTCCGCTCGAGCGGGGAGAGGTCGCCGACGTCAATGCCCGGATTCTGCCCCATGACCGAAAACGTACTCCCGCCGGCGGAACTTGCTGCTGCTCTCGAATCACACAAGGTGTTCCGTGGCCCCTCATCGCGGACGTAGGCTCACCGGTGTGATGTGGGCGATGCGTCGCTGGTGAGCAGCTTAAGGAGAACAGAAATGACCACAACCGAGCGTCCGGCCACCATGTGCGAGGCATTCCAGCGCACCGCGGCGATCGATCCGGACGCCATCGCGCTCCGGACGCCCGGCGGCACCCAGACGTTGACGTGGCGAGAGTATGCGGCGCAGGTGCGACAGGTCGCGGCCGGCCTGGCCGGTTTGGGGGTTCGGCGGGGCGACACCGTTTCGCTGATGATGGCCAACCGGATCGAGTTCTACCCGCTCGAGGTCGGCGCCCAACACGTCGGCGCCACATCGTTTTCGGTGTACAACACGCTGCCGGCCGAGCAACTGACGTACCTATTCGAGAATGCCGGCACCAAGGTCGCGATCTGCGAGGAGCAGTACGTGGACCGCATTCGCGCCAGCGGCGCGGCCATCGAGCACATCGTCTGCATCGACGGTTCGCCGGCCGGAACACTTTCGGTGGATGACCTCTACGCGGCCGCGCCCGACGACTTCGACTTCGAGTCGACCTGGCGTGCGGTGCAACCCGACGACGTGGTCACTCTCATCTACACGTCGGGCACCACCGGAAACCCCAAGGGTGTGGAGATGACCCATACCAACCTGCTGTTCGAGGGTTACGGCCTCGACGCCGTGCTCGGAATCGAGTTCGGTGACCGGATTACGTCGTTCCTGCCGTCGGCGCACATCGCCGACCGGATGACCGCCCTTTATGCGCAGGAGATGTTCGGTACCCAGATCACGGTCGTGTCCGACGGGCGCGCGATCGCGGCCGCGCTGCCGGACGTGCGGCCCACCGTGTGGGGCGCGGTCCCGCGGGTGTGGGAAAAGCTCAAGTCCGCAATCGAATTCACCGTCAGCCACGAGACGGACGATGCGAAGCGGCAGGCGATGGAGTGGGCGATGGCGGTGGCCGCAAAACACGGCGACGCCCTGCTCGCCGGCGAGCCGATGCCCGACGAAGTCGCCGCGGAGTGGGCCAAGGCCGACGAGTTGGTGCTGTCGAAGCTGCGGGAGCGGCTCGGTTTCGCGGAGCTCCGGTGGGCGCTCTCGGGAGCGGCGCCGATCCCCAGGGAGACGCTGGCCTTCTTCGTCGGCATCGGCATCCCGATCGCCGAGGTGTGGGGAATGTCCGAGCTGAGCTGCGCCGCCACCGCCAGTCATCCGCGTGACGCGCGCTTAGGCGCCGTCGGCAAGCTGCTTCCCGGGCTGGAGGGCAAGATCGCCGACGATGGCGAGTATCTGGTCCGCGGTCCGCTGGTGATGAAGGGCTACCGCAAGGAACCGGCCAAGACCGCGGAGGCGATCGACGCCGACGGCTGGCTGCACACCGGCGACATCTTCGATGTCGACGCGGACGGCTATCTGCGGATCGTCGACCGTAAGAAGGAGTTGATCATCAACGCGGCCGGAAAGAACATGTCGCCGGCCAACATTGAGAACAACATCCTGGCCGCGTGCGACATGGTGGGCGTGATGATCGCGATCGGCGACGGACGACCGTACAACACCGCGCTCCTGGTCTTCGACGCCGACTCGGTCGGCCCGTATGCGGCCCAGCACGGCCTGTCCGACGCCTCTCCCGCGGCCTTGGCCGCTGACCCGGACGTGATCGCCCGCGTCGCCGCCGGCGTGGCCGAAGGCAACGCGAAGCTATCGCGGGTGGAGCAGATCAAGCGCTTCCGGATATTGCCGACGCTATGG
>Ga0210396_10001797_pt1 | contig 22481 bp, 19 predicted proteins | sample IncBWH17OmetaG_FD_155466 | JGI IMG/M metagenome (GOLD analysis project Ga0210396, IMG submission 155466) | Forest soil microbial communities from Barre Woods Harvard Forest LTER site, Petersham, Massachusetts, United States - Inc-BW-H-17-O ... | reverse complement strand
CATCACACTTACACCCAGTAACACCGGGATCCGTCGGGCCATCATATCCACCGATCTCTTGCAAAAAGCTGTGAGGATATTCATATTCGCTCCTAAGTGTTGCATCCTACCAATCTCTATTCAGGCTAATTGGGAATAGATCGGAAAACAGGCAACCCCACAGTAGAGACCGTTTCGGGGGAATGCATAGCTCGTTTCGAAGAGCGGAACTGAGCCGGAGATTTAGTGAATCGGCTTCCAGAGCGTATCTGGCAAAGCATTGGCTGGCCACGCGAATCGTGAACCGGGCGGAGAAAGAATCAGCAATGCCAATTCCTTCCCGCTCGTCGCGCCGCCGCCGACTCAATACCCATGTCGATTTCGGCATTTCCATCGAAAACACCCACACGTGCCCCGGACACTTGCGTATTGGGGAGACATGTACTCCACGCATAAATCGAAGTCAAATACATTATTTGTCGGATACCTAGACCAAATTCATATACATGCCGAAATTTCTCTCGCGAGGCCAATGGAGTCGGCTGGGAAGAAATGGCTTGTGTCGGAGGATTTGACGGGCGAGACCTGGCCGGTTCGAGCGGGCACCCAAAACTGCCAATCCATATTACGCAAAAGAAATGCTTTCCATGCTAAACCGCGAGGCAAGGAATTCTTCTGCGAGTAGATTTCGGAAAGACAGGAATTGCTTGGCACGAAACAAGCCTTGGAATGTCGGATGTTTTTGAGGCGAGCTGAACTGGAGATTTTTCTTTCCGGGATATTGAATGACCGCCATCAATTTGCGTGAGCAGCGAAAGAGCAAAACTCAAGTTACGTGCCGAGCTTTTTCCGTGGTTGCTCAAGACCCAATCTAATCAAATACAGCCGTCTTCCCTCCGTACGGGAGGACTCGAAATTCGAGATGCAGGCGAACGCCACGCGCCAGGACGATCCTCTCCAGATCGCGCCCTTTCCGAATCAGATCTTCGACAGAGTCCCTGTGGCAGACCCGCATGACGTCTTGTTCGATGATCGGTCCGTCATCCAATTGGTCCGTGACGTAGTGGCTCGTAGCGCCAATCAGCTTGACGCCGCGCCGATAGGCCTGGTGATAAGGCTGGGATCCGATAAAGGCAGGCAGAAAAGAATGGTGAATATTGATGATGCGATTGCGATAGCGGGCTGTAAACTTAGGGCTCAGAATCTGCATGTACCGGGCCAGGACAATCAAGTCAATCCGCTCGCGGGCCAGCAATTCCAATTGTTTCTCTTCCTGTTCACTTTTGTTCACCGGGTCAATAGGGAAAATATGGAAGGGAATGGCAAACCGCTGTGCGACCGGCTCAAGGTCACTGTGATTGCTGCTTACAAAAACGATTGTCCCCGGTAGTTCTAAAGCAGCATTCCGCAGCAGCAAGTCGTACAGACAATGGTTGTATTTGGAGACCATGATCGCAATCCGCTGGGGCCGCTCGGAGAGATGGATCTGCCATTGCATATTCAATGCTTCAGCGATGGGGGCGAAATGGACGCCAATTTCATCGGGCGCAATCCTGAATTCGTCCAATTCCCATTCGACCCGCATCAGAAATAGCCCGGATTGCGAATCAATATGATGATCCGCGTGAATGATATTTCCGTTGTTCCGGGAGACAAATTCCGCGATCTGAAACACCAATCCCCGACGATCCGGGCAACTCACGAGCAGTATGGCGGTCGGTTTTTGTGTCATCGAATCTCCAGAAATTGCCGGGGAAAATTGAAGTGGATTCGTTTTCCGTGGCGTCAGGCGAAGCACCGCGGCGCCGGGCAATCCGAATTCACTCTTGAATTCGCCTGGAATCGGTTTCGGTCTTTACAGGAACAAGGTTTGATTTCTTAGGCGGAACGGTTTCAACCGCCCGATTTAAATGGCCGGTAGCCGCGAGTCGCGTCCCGGACAATAGCGGCAATGACGGGGAAGTGCCAGGGCGGACGTCGCGATCCAGGAAGTAATTAATCCACGAACTGGTCCCCTGCAAGCTGCGGTCAGGAGGCGGAACGTAAGCGCTCAGCCGGTCAACCCCATTGGCAGCCTTGGCCCTCTCATAGACTGAAACCCAGATGCACGGTTTATCAACAACCTCGCATGTGCCGACATTATTCGCTCCGCCGCATGGACCGTTTCGCATCTGCTTTGGACATGTTTGAGGGCAAACGTACTCCATGCTGCCCAACACGCAATTGCCGCACGATTGGCAACCGAACATGGGAGCCTTGACGGCGACCTCAAAGCGCTCCAACTGATGAGCAAGAGCAGGCGTTCGATCAACCCAGCTGAATATTTTGCCAAGCAATCGGCGAAGGCCATTCTCTCTGTTCACGGGGAACAGAGAGACCATCGTATCCAATAATCGAGGCACGAAGCCTCGCTTGGCGGGAGCGGGTGCGCTGGACTTGTAAAGATAAAATGTCCGCTCGGGAGCGAAATTCAACTCCTCGGCGAGTTCTTCCCATCTGGGCAGTAGACTTTCCGCGCGCTGAATGATCCAGCGGATATTTCCTGCGTCCTGGGTTCCGCTCAGATAAGCGCCTGCGTATCCCAGTCCTCGGACAATCGCGACCATCCGCGCCGCGCGTTCCAGACGAGCCAACAGCCCTTTGTCCCTGTTTTGCGAATCTGCCTTCACGATCGCATGGAGTTGCGGGGAGACCCAGCAACCGGGAAGATCTCCGCTCGCCATTTTCTCCGCCGCGCGGCCATTCAAAACGTAGACATTCCCGAACATCGGGAAGGGCCCGATATTATCGTCCACATAGCGCTTGAGCTCGCGAAACTTCCCCGCGTCGTACCCAAGCTGGGTAATTACATAGTCGGCGCCCGCCGCGATTTTTTTCTTCAGCTTAAGATATTGGTACACGCAATCGGGTTCCGTGTACTTGAAAGGCGATACGGCGACCGCGATCCAGTATGGGTTTCCGGCTTGGCGCATTTCGTCCATTAAGCGCACGAGTTGCACGGAGTCGAGATCAAAAACACCGGCCGCGGGATCGGACTTTGGGAAATCTCCGGTCATGGCAAAAACATTTTCGATTTCCAGGGAGTGAATGTCTTCCAGCATTTTCCGCAAGTCGTGGCGGTCGTGACGAACGCAAGTGACGTGGACGTTCGCGGCAAGTCCCCGCGCTTGCACAGCCGCGGCGATGCGAACTGGATCATGGCCCGGTACGCCGCCTGCGTTGTTCGTAACGCTTCCTCCGACCACCTCTGGAATTTCTGCCAATTGCGAAGCTGCATCGAGAATCTGGGGCTCTGGGGAGCGACTCGTGGCCACGATTTCCGCCAGGTAGCAGAACCGGGCTTTCGTGAGCGCTTCGCGGACTGGATTCGACGATGACACACTACGCTCCTAATTGAACATCCGCAGGGTCAAGCTCGTTGGGAAGCAGGGCATCCGCCCAGCCTTCGAGGTTGGCGGGGTCCACGGCGGGCAGACATGAATAAGGCGGGACTCCCGGCGTGATTCCGATGGCGATGCGCATCTATCGTGAAAGTGAACCTGGAACGGGGTAAAGTAAAATATATTGTTCCTTCACTATTCAGACTTCTGGCATATAGGAGGATTTTTCCGAACGAGCGTCGTACTCTCAAATCGCAATTCGAGGGCTACAATTTCACTGTGTCGAGCGCAAAAGGTGGAGTACGATGCGCAATCTGAACGCCAAATGAGAAATTCCGGATAACACTGGATCGATTCGGCTGATGAATGTAGGAGGGCTTGAATAAATGAAAAGGCTGCTTACTCTTGCTCTGCTGGCATTTTGCGGGATCCTAAGTAGCGTCCGCAATCTCACAGCCCAGGATCTTGTGATCACAAACGCTCGAATTATCGTCGGCAACGGTGACGTGATCAATCAAGGTTCGATCGTCATAAAGGGCGGAAAGCTAGTCAACGTGTCGGCCGCCGCCGCAAACGTTCCTGACGTGCAAGTCATTGACGCGCGAGGGATGACCGCCATGCCGGGGTTTATTGATGGCCACCGCCACATCAACGCCGGACCCAACGAGAAGGACCGTATGCAGGAGCTCCTTGATGCCGGGTACACGACCATATTATCGGGGGGCGGACCCGCGGAAGGGAACCTTCAACTTCGGAAGGACATAGAGACCGGTGTAATCAAGGGACCACGCATCATCCCCTCTGGGATGATCAATCTCGGCAACTCGACTGCCGAACAGGACCGTGCGCAAGTGCGCAAGCTCGCCGCGCTTGGCATTAAGTTTATCGGAGAGGAACTGATTAGCCCCAAGCCGCCAACCGACAAGGAACTAGAGAATCTCAGGGCCGTCAACGATGAGGCGAAGAAGGCGGGCGTCTGGGTGATGGTGCACGCGGTAAGTCCGCAGGCGATGATGGCTGCAGTCGAAGCCGGCACGCCCAAACTTGTTCACACACCTCATTTCGGCTGGCTGAGCTTCGAAGACGCCAAAAAGGTGGCCGCCGCGGGTGTGAAGCAGTTGTCCACGATCGGCTTCGGGGTGCCTGTCTTTGGCGTGTTTGCCAACGACAATCTGCCTCGATTCCGGGACGGAAAGGCGTGGCCGGAATCGATCCTGGAAGGAGAGGGTCGCGGGCAGGAAGCCGGCTACAAAGTCGTGAATGCGCGGACGTCCTGGGATGCAGGCGTGATCTACGGCTACGGAACCGATACGAATTATCTGGCCAAGGCCGGCCTGGAGCATGAACTGAAATCCCTCAACTTGATGTTCTCAATGCAGGACCTCGTTAAGCTCATGGGGCCGAACACGGCATCCTTTATCGAGATGAGCGATCAACTGGGTACGCTGGAGGCGGGCAAGCTGGCCGACATCGTCATCCTGGACGGCAATCCGCTGGAGGGCTATTGGAATTTTTTAAACGCCAAAGTAGTGATCAAGGGCGGCGAAATTATGGTTGATAAGCGTTAGCAGCACAGGGCGACGAGCCGCCCTTATCCGTAGTGCGGGATTCCCGCCAGCATGTCGTCCATGTGAGTGAGTTCCTTGTTGACAAAAAATGTGCACTCGCGCCCCGGCACTGCCGAGACTAGCTTAGGGAGTTTGCCCTCCTGAAATATGTACGCCATATTTCCTCCAGACTACGGTAGGCCGGAAGAGTGCGGGCGATAAGCGACGCGTGCAACCTGGGCGTAAGGAACAGCGGCAACCGTCGCGCGAATTGAGGCTTGTTCGTGGCGCTCCACCGTTGGTTTCGATGATCCGCGATCTTCCTCACCCCAGACCAGCGCCACTTCTGTGCCCGCTTCGCTGTGCTGGCTATCAATTACACCCAGCGAAATCATCGCGCGTTCATTGTAGGTGTAGCCTGTATAGGTTGAAACCCCAACGATTTTCCCGTTTTTCAAAACTTTATCGTAGGGCAAGGTCGAATAATTGGCGAGCGGCAAATCAATATACTTGGCGATATCCCGACCATCGACAAACAAGGACCCAAAGACCCGCGCGACATCCTCGCCGTTCCAAACCAGGGTCACTTTCTTGCGCTTCTGGTTATTCACCATTCCTTCGAGGGCTTGTCGTCCCACAAAATCATGGTCGAACTTGACAAACGGTCCGTAGCCGAGATCGTAAGGGGTCAGATAATAGTCAGTAATATCATCAGAGTAAAAGCTGCCTCCGAGTGAAGCCATGGCTTCATAGCTCTTTGTGCTCAGCCACTGTCTGTATCCTTTCATCTTTTCCCCTACGTAAATCGCCGGAAGGGGAGAGGGAATCCAACCTGATTCAAGGCAAGTGGTGGGGTAAGCTCGAGAGCCGACCTGGCGAATCCCGTACTCTTGACCCGCTTCAACAATTGCGTTCCGGACTTCATCCCCGTCCTCCCAGGGCCCGAACAGTTCCCATCCGGGTTGTCCGACCATTCCATGACGCAAGGCGCGGACCTCCCGGCCCGCAATGGAAACGACATCCATATTAAAAAATCGGATATCCGGCGCGGGTTTTCCTATGACCTTTTCCATGACCCGGAGAGCATTGGGGCCTTGAACTTGGTACCGGAAAGTCTTTCGCCGCCCTTGATTGACAGCGGACCTCTCGTCTCTTTCCGCCGATGCTTTGTACCCGCGAGTTTCTAAATTATGTTGCACCCAATTGTGAGCGGGCGGGCGCCCGACGAGATTGAATTTATTTTCACCCAGATGAAAGAGGATCGCGTCGCCAATCACATAGCCTTCATGGTTGCATGCAACAAATTGCTTCGCTTGATTGACTTTGAAGTTTTTAAAGCTATTGACGCCGAGATCGGAGAACAATTCGAGAGCGTCAGGGCCCTCCACATAAAGATCCGTCATGTGGTGAGATTGGTCGAAAAGAGCGCAGGTTTCCTTCCATGCACGCTGTTCATCTCTCCAGTTCGAAAACTCGGGCCGCACCACCGGAAAGGCATAGGGTCCTATCTGCGAATTACGCAACAGTTTGACCGGACTCCCGACGGCTTGTAACATTTCTTCCAAACTTCGGTAGCTCATCCCTGCTCCAGTTGACACAACCATTGTGGCACAAAAATCCCGGCGGGGTTTCCCAGTCAATCCGTTACTACGGCAGAAGTGATATCGATTTTCGTGTGCCTATCGGAAATGCGACCGGGAATTTTCAGCTTGATGATCCCCTCTTCCTGATCGCTAAGCCCTGGGTGCTCGGACTAAGTCTCAATCTGGATTGCCTGAAACACAGCTACATAATCCTAGGAGCGTCAACAAATCCAATCAGTTGTTAGAAGTCTTCAGCGGGCGCTTCCTGGAAGCCATAAGCCTCCCAGAGAGGCGCGATCAAGGCAGCAAAAACCAATTTCGTAGAACGTAAGTCAGCCACTGGAAGCTGCCCTCCGCGCCTCGATTAACGCACAAACTATATCAAGCGTTGTATTCCGTAAAATACATTCTTCCTACCCAAACCAGACTTTTGGGATATATTTGCCCGAGCGCTTCAGTGAGGGTCCCTCTTATGGAACTTCGGCATCTCCGATATTTTCTTGCCGTGGCCGAAACACTGAACTTTTGTCGGGCCGCCGAACGATTGCATTTGAGCCAACCGCCATTGAGTCAACAGGTCCGGCACCTGGAAACCGAGCTGGGCGCGAAGCTTTTTGATAGGACCAAGCGCCAGATTAAACTCACGGTCGCTGGCGAGATCTTCGCCGTCAAGGCGCGCGCAATCCTCGCTCAATGTGACGAGGCTGCAAAGTTGACTGCGCGCGCGGAGAGAGGAGAATTAGGTCACTTACGGCTGGGCCTATGGCAGCTTCCAGTCCCTCCAATTCAAACCAGGCTCATTATCGATTGCCTCGGAACATTCGTGAAGCGAAGCCCAGATGTTCATCTGACTTTGCGCTCGCTGCTGCCGGCGGAGCAGATCAAAGCGGTCAAAGATGGCGACCTCGACGTCAGCATCGTCAGATTGCCGATTTCGTCGAACACGAGGGGGGTTACGATCGAAACCATCCTGCGAGAGCGGCTCGTGCTCGCAATGTCCGAGAACAACCTGCTTGCTCGCTTCAAGACTGTGCCACTTCGAGAGCTTTCCAACCAACGGTACATCATGTACGCACGCGATGCGAACGCGGAATTCCACCACTTTGTCGCAAAGGCGTGCCGCAAGGAAGGTTTTAGTCTTAAGATCGCCTTCTTTCAGGACGACCTTTACTCGGTGTGGGCGCTGATCGGCGCTGGCCTGGGTGTCGCATTGGCGCCGGCCTCACTGCAGGATTTACGGTTACCCGGAATTGTCTTCCGCAAATGCGAGCCTGCGCTTCCAGTAATGGAAATGGCGCTCGCATACGTGCGGACTGACAAAGTATCCGTCGTGTCTCGATTTCTTGAAGTTGCGAGGAAAAAAGCCAGGGCGTATTCAAATGCCGGTTGAAGGTCGAAAGCCAATGCACCTGCATCGGACCGAAGATTCGATATCAGCTGCGTGTTTGTTAAGGTTGTTCCATGTGACGCTTTTTCGCCGGGATTCCTGACCCGACAAAGAGCGCTCGCCGCAGGGTTCTGTTCTCGATTGTTGAAGCATCTTGGTCATTTGTTTATATATATTTTGCCTGTGTGTGAGGAATGAAGACATGACTCATTGTAACGTCGTGGGCCGCTGGGCCTGTGGATTTCTGGTCGCTAGCCTACTGGCGGTTATTTGCATACCGGTAAGAGCGCAGGTGTCGTCGTCCGTCAACACGCCGCAGCGTCAAGTGCCGGACAATGGCGGCGTGCAACTGCCAACAATCAAGGTCACCGGACCGGTGGCACTGACAACCCCGTTACGCGATCCCGCGCACGGCTACCCTTACAACTCAACCCCGCTGGATCTAGCCAAACACGCCTACACGGAGGAAGAGTTCTTTATCGAGGGCCACGCGAACAGCTACAACACGCCTGCGGGGCTGATCGGCAGCGTGAAGGACGGCAATCACCCTTTCAAAATTCGCATTGTGGTGCGCCGTCCGAAGTCGGGCGCGAAGTTCAACGGCACGGTGGTGGTGGAATGGTACAACGTCTCGCAAGGGCACGACGGCGAGTATGATTGGTTCCAGTCTGCCGAGCATATTTTGGACGCGGGCTATGCCTGGGTGGGAGTCTCCAACCAAAAGGTAGGAGTGAACTCGCTCAAGGAGTGGAGTCCGAGGCGCTATGGGACGCTGGACGTCACCGCGGATGGCACGATCAATGACGATTCGCTGTCCTACGATGCCTTTACAGCGGCGGCCTTAGCGATCCGGGGCAAAGGGAACACCGATGTAATGGGCGGGCTCAAAGCAGCACGACTGATTGCGATCGGACATTCCCAATCGGCCGGGCGCCTATACACCTACTTTCACTCGGTCCATCCGTTGATTCCGAAGGTCTACGATGCAGTGGTGCTGCATGGGGGTGGTGGGAAAGTAAGGGAGGATCTGGACGTCAAGGTGTTTAAGCTTTTGAATGAAACGGATGTGACCGGGCAGGCGAATTATCGCCAGCCCGATGCGGACAATTACCGGCAGTGGGAAGTGGCGGGCACGTCGCATCTGGACGCGCAGTTTTCGCGGATGATGGCCGGGCTGGGACTGCGTGTGTCTGGAATGGATCCGGTAGAGGGGTCGCCTTCGCTCAGCGGGCCGACCATTAGTGGTGGGGCCGGCAACGGCGCACCCGGGAATGGAGATAACGTGCCCGGGACGAACGTCTGCAAAAACCCTCCGTTCAGCCGCATTCCGGGGCATTACGTATTGGACGCCGTCCTGGATCACACTGCTCGCTGGGTCAAGGACGGAACGCCACCGCCCACCGCAACCCACATCGAGTTGAACCAGTTGCCGCCCTTGCCGCTCGCGGCGCCAGCGGAAAATGGAACAGCCGGAGCGGGGGATCGTCGGCCTCAGGGACCCCGCTGGGAAGTAGTGCATGACCAGTTGGGAAATGCTCATGGAGGGATCGAACTTTCGCAACATGCGGTGCCCACAGCGACCAATACGGGACAGAATGAAGGCGGGGCAGGAGCCGGGGAACGAAACTGCAATCTGATGGGCACGTACTTGGCGTGGGACGAGGCCCGCCTTGCGACGCTGTATCCGACACATGCTGCTTACGTAGCGAAGGTCAAGGATGTCACCGGGAAGAACCTCAAGGCGGGTTACATCGTGAATGCGGATGCGGACGCCACCATTGCCGAGGCCGAGCGTTCCACCATCGGCACAACGAAGGTCAGCAAGCGGTGATGCCGAAAAGAGGAATGTAGGGTTCAACATTTTTCATGCAACATAAAATGCGGCCGTTAAGTGTGCGTATGACGCAAACGGACCGTCACTCCTGGCTGCATTTTGAGATACAAGGAACCGTTTTCGAACTGTTCGCGTCATTCGCGGAGCGGGCGTCAATTCTACCGGCTATGTGAACCTATTGCGGCTAGCGTCTACAAGGACATCTTCCTGGCCCAAGCCTTCCCTCTTTTGGCTGACGCTATTCAAAATTCAGGAATATTTAATGAGTGCCATAGGTTAAGCGTGCTGGAATCTTTTACTGTGCTCCATTGCAATTCGTTCAATCCCCATTCCACTCCTTCCAGCTATCCACTTAGGCTGAATCGGTGGCCATTGTCGATCAGCCTATCTCAGGCGTGATCTCGGTGTAGCATATGCGTACTTGGAGGGGAAATGAGAAAGAAAACCGTGTTCGTGATTTTATCGTGGCTTTCCGTGTCGGGGTACCTTTTGGGCCAGGCGTTCGCGCAGGCGCCGCCCGCCGGGCAGACTCAGGGCGAAGCGCAAGCTCCGACGTGCATCCCGTCGCCCCAGGCTGGTGGGGCGCGCGGGCAGAGAACTGGCGGACAAGATCAGCAGGGCCGCATTCAGGCTCCGCCGCAACCCCCGCGCGAATTGACTATCACGGCGATCCCCGGCGTCGTCGCCGCCGGCGGGAGGTGGACGAAAATTTGGCAGGCGGCCGGCAACAGCGCTGACGGCATTCTCCCCGACAAGGACGGAAGAGTTCTCGTGGCGCAGGAAGACTACGACACCGTCCTCAAGATCGACGAAGACGGCAAGTCGTCCGTGGCCGTGGCGAGTGCCAAAGGCGTCGGCTCACTATCGATGGATCGGCAGGGCCGACTTTACGGCGCGCATCGAACGGAAAGGCCCGGATCGACCAAGCCGGACCACGAGTCAATCGTGAACGCCATCACCATGCTGGCGCCAGAACGCAAGACGATAACCGACAAGTGGGCCGATGGCACGCCGCTGACCGTACGGCCAAACGATCTCCTCGCTGACGGTACGGGCGGTGCGTATTTCACGGTGGGCTGCCTCTATTATGCAACCCCGAATGGAGTCACGGTTGCCGCGGATAACATCCGCACCAACGGGATCGCTTTCAGCCCGGACGATAAGACTCTCTACGTCACCAACGGCGGTACTCTCGTCGCTTTCGACGTGGAGGGACCTGGCATGCTCACAAACCGCCGCGATTTCGCGATGCTCCCGCCGGGCAGCGCGGGCGACGGCACGGCGGTCGATTCGGAAGGACGGCTGTACGTGAGCTCCAACCCCGGGGTACAGGTCTTTGACAAGACCGGGAAGTATCTCGGCGTTATTTCAACCCCGCGCGGCATCATCAGCGTCGCTTTTGCAGGCCTGGACAAGAAGACGCTCTACGTTGTCGGGAGCGGCGCGGATGACGAGAATGGCCAGCCGATTCGTGAAGGCCCGCAGCAGACGGCGGCCACGATTTACAAGCTGCCGGTGATTGCGCAGGGCCTGAAGGGGCGGGCAAAATAGTGCTGACTATGAATCGCTCAAAACGATATCCGGTTCAATTCGAGCGCTCACTGCCTTCCAAGCTTCAGTACGAAGACGGCAAAAACCAGCAACGCCAATGCAACCGCCCCCCACTAGACTGAACAATCCCGGAGTCTTTCAAGGGGAATGCCTCACAACAAAAAGCGCAGCCGTCAAGATGAGGCCCTCGACCCGTACGGTCCGGGTCCTGGATCCAATTGAACACAGCACGAACCGTATTGCCGAATACGGGAAGCGACCTTATTCAGTGATCCCGTCTTCCTTCGCGGCTTCCTGAGCCCTTTTGTCGTTCGGGTACCAATAGTGTAGATGACAATTCTCGCAGGCTTTGTCGATACCATCGATCGCGTGGAATAGATCATCCTTATTTTTCGCGTCCACTGCCTTCATTGCTAGGGCGGCTGCGTCCTGAAGCCTCCGCGCGCGGCGGACGAAGCTCGGGTGGTCGGCGTCTAGCAGCCTCTGGATTTCCTCCGGTTGGTTTTCAACCGCGGGATTTTTGGATCTATCCTCGGGCCGCGCAGCCTTGCGCCCCTCCATGGCCAAAAGATTGGGCGCTTCCAGCAGGACGAAGAGGTGATGCCGGACGCCTTCCCATTCTGCATCGGTCTTCGGCGCTTTTTCGGTGATCCCGTGCTCATCTGAGATTTCCTGGACCGATTCGAACACGAAGTCTCCGCTGGGTTCCACCATAGAATCCATAATGTCCTTGATTGTGGCGAGGCTCAAGAGTGCAGGTGCCTGCGGAGGAGGCTGCGGCGCTTTGGTTTTACACGCCGTTCCAATAACGAGCAAACTTGCGATCAGAATCCAATAGTAGATTCTCATGACTTTCTTTCTCAACTGTCGATGATTTCCGTCCCAGGGCGTTCATACACGCCGGCGATCGTACTCCACGCTATGGGTACCGTAAATTCTTTTGTGTAAGTTCCGATTTGGAGCGGGAAAAAGGGCGTACTTTAGAGACATGTACTCTAACCGCCTGGGCCACAGTCCACAGGGGAGTGTGAATGCCTCCGCAGTCAATTTCCAGACAGACGCCTAACGTATCCGCGCGGTCAGCGTCCGTTCGTTTGACGAGTTTTTGGAGAGAAAGTTCCTAGAGTCCAAACGCAAGGCCTATTACCTGATGGCCATTCATGAGCAACTGCCTAGCATTCACAAGGTGGAACTGCAGCAACTGGGCTGGAGCAAAGCAACGGAATTGGCTAAGGTCGGAAGGAGGGAAGATCAGAGGTTCGATAGTGCAACCTGGTTGCACAAGGCTCGCGAACTCTCCAACGAGAAATTCAAACGGGAGGTCTCGAAGCACCTGACCGGGAAGGAAACAGAACCGTGGGAGATCCTCTATTTCAAGGCTTACAAGAGCCAGTTGTCTGTCATCGAGCAGGCGCTAGAAGCAGCGGGGCTAATGCTGAGGAGCGATAAGTCGCGAGGGTACTGCTTGGAAATGATCTGTGCGGATTTTCTGGCGGGAGTGAGCTTGGAGGCGGGTAACCGAGATGCTTTATTACCTTGCCTCACGCGGTTGGTCATTGGTCTTCCGAAGCCGCAGAAGAAACAACTGCTTCAAGAAGTCCAGGTGACCTTTTGAAGGGGATTCGTGCCAGACGGCCACGGTCGCGGCTTGACCCGGAAGCGTATCGCCAGCTCTGCCGCGAGGTCCTGGAGCGAGACGGCTGGCGATGCCAATGGTGCGGGCGAATGGAAGATCTTCAGGTCCAACACATTGGGCCGCGGAGCCGACTGGGCGATGACACTGCCGAGAATCTGATCGGTCTCTGCGCGTCGTGCCATCAAAAAGTCCATCGGCAATCCTAAGTTCATCGGCTATCGTCTGAATCTTCGAAACCTTTTCTCGGGAATCAGCATCAATCCGAATGGAGCCGAATGAAAATCCATCAAACCGCATAATGTTCTTCCGAATGCCCGCTTTAATCCACCTGCAATTCTAGCCCCGCATTTGACAGTGATGTTAAAGCAGATCAGAATCGCGGCAACTATAGGGAGGAGCAGTATGGCCACCCTGACCTGCCCCGATTGCGACTCGCCCGGCGACGGCAATTGTCCAGCCTGCCACGGCAAAGTGAAGATCCCAGGAGACGCGATCTCCGGCGGGTTCGACGTACTCGTGTATGAATCATCGTGTTCCGTATGCGGGGGTAGCGGCGAATGCCAAACCTGCGGCGGTTTCGCAGAGATCGAAATTGGCGGTGAGGGCGGCTAGCCGTGCGCCGACTCGAACTCCGCTATTAATGTGTATGGCGGAGGAACGTACAAATGCAGCAAGGCTTCTTCTTGCGGTGCGAAGGGATAGGCAGTCTGTCTACAGATTGTCTTGCAGCCTACGGCAACGCGAAAACGAACAACGCGTTGCCGGATTTTGGCTGTCGAATCTCCGGGGCCAATTCCGATGGAATAAGCGTCGACCAGCTCCCCCCGCCAGTCCCAACGGGCATGGCTACGTATTGCTTTCCCTTCGCCAGATACGTAATCGGGAACCCCTGCGCAGAGGTTATCAGGCGCGTCTGCCAGAGAATCTTTCCACTAGCGGCGTCGTATGCATACATGTGACGATCCCAATCGCCGCCGATTACCAGTCCTCCGGCAGTGGCGAGTGCGGCGGTATTGGATGGGGAAGGCGTACGATGTTGCCACAAGACTTTGCCGGTTCGGACATCCATCGCTAGGAATTGACCGAGGTTGCCGTCCGACTTAGGATATTTGTAGTCGTGGCGTTGGACCGGACCAACCCCACCCTCGCCGATTACCTTCTCTACTGGGCCGAAGGTGGCCCTTTCGCAATTCAGGGCCATGGGGATATACAACGCATTGGTTTGCGGGCTGTACGCCATCGCACGCCAGTCCTTGAATCCGGCCGTGCTTGGGCACATTTCGAGCTCCACACCGAGCTGCGGGACCTTCAGGTAGGTGACTTTGCCATTCTCTGGATCCACATTCACAATGTTCTGGTAGCCAAGATCAGTGGCGCGGATGAACTTGCCGCTGGTCCGATCGAGCTGCCACAAAATGCCCAGCTTGCCCATCTCGAACACTGACTTGCGGCCGCCGGAGTCAATCAGAATGCGCTCGAACACCTCATCCATATCCTGCGTTTCGCCCGGAAGGTGCTGGTAGAACCACTTTATTTTTCCAGTGTCCGGATCGAGCGCCAACGTCGAGTTGGTATAGAGCGCGTCGCCGTCGGTTCCGCGGGCCGCTCTAGCCCACGGTTTGGCCTGTGCTGTACCCCAATAGACGGTGTTCGTTTCCGGATCGTAGCTGCCGGGGATCCACGCGTCTCCACCCGCGCGGAACTCCAGTGGCAGGTCCCCCCAAGTGTCGCCGCCGGACTCACCGGGACGGGCAACGGTCGATGTTCGCCAGACCTCCTTTCCGGTTTCCGCATCGTGCCCGGTGATGAAGCAGAGGTCCTCTTTGTAGTGGGTGCACCCCGTCATACCCGCGATCACCTTGCCGCGAACGACGATCGGGCCCGAAGTGTATTCATATCCTATTTTGTGATCGGCGACCTGCGTGTCCCATGCTAACTTCCCGGACCTGGCGTCCACCGCGATAATATGAGCATCTACCGTCGTTCCGAATATCTTGTCTCCGTAGATGGCGATGTTTCTTTGGACTCCGTTGCCCTCGCCGCCGGCACCTCCCGACGCCTTTGCCTTCTCAGGACGATATTCCCAAAGCAGGTCTCCCGTCGCGGCGTCCAGCGCCTGAATGACGCCGTGCGGGTTCGGCAGGTACATGACCCCGTCGTGAACGAGTGGAGTCGCCTCCTGAGCGCCCGTGTTATCCATCGCCCAGGACCAGGCGAGTTGAAGTCGCTGGACGTTCCGCGTGTTGATCTGATCAAGCGGGCTGTACCCCCACGCGTTGTCGGTGCGCCTCCAGTTGAGCCAATCGCCAGGAGCGGGGTTCCGCAGCATGGGCTCGGTGACCGGGCGGAAGTTTTGCACCTGCGCCGCGAGCCACGAACTCCCTACTAGTGCGGCGACCAAGATCGAATCAGAGAATTTCAGCCGCATAATTTGCTCCTTAAATTATTGTGATCACCTTGTTCTCCCGGGAAATTCCATTTTGGCCCCTCAGAAATTGGGAGCATACACCCTTTTGCCCCTCAGTGAGCCCTTCATGCGCATTTTGGATTTGTCCCATTTTTTTGAGACATGCAATTAAGACTCAAAATCTAGAAATGGGAGGAGGATTCCATTGAGGGGAGGATTGGGTCATGGATTCATCTCGACTGCGGTTCATGCGGGAATTCAAGCTGGCTGACCTGCAGCGGCTGGAAAAGGGATTATCGGTGGCCAAAGCGGCGCGGGCGTTTGAGGTCAACCCGAACGTATTGCATCGCTGGCGGCCCGAATTTTGTCAGTGGCCCAGTGCAACTTGGAAGAAAAGTACGCGAAGCTCGAAGCTGGCGCCTGGCGTATTCAAGATAGAACGGCTCCCGCGCCGTTACGCAATGTGCGCTCCCTGAGTTCCCACATACACTGAGTACAAAGACTGGCTCGCTGCCATGAACAGCCGATTGCGCTTGGCGCCTCCGAAGCAAATATTGGCGCAGATTTCTGGTAACAGGATCATCCCGATACGCTGCCCGACCGGCGAAAACACGTGCACTCCATCGTAGCCAGCTCCACCGCTCGCCCCCGCCCAGATATTCCCATCCACGTCAGAGCGTATGCCGTCGGCGATGCCGGGCTTTCCACCCAGCTTCATGTCGGCGAACAGCGTCTGATTGCGCAGCTTGTTATCGACGACGTCGAATACCTGGATATCCTTCGGTGTGCCCGTGTCGCAGATGTACAGCTTCTTGTAGTCGGGCGAGAAGCAGATGCCGTTGGGCTTATCGAGTGCGTCGGTCACGATTTCGATTTTGGACGTCTTGGCATCCACGCGGTAGACAGCCTCCTTCAACTCCGGCTTGGCTTGATTACCCTCATAATTGCCCAGGATGCCGTAAGGCGGGTCGGTGAACCAGATGGAACCATCTGGGTGGACTACGATGTCATTCGGCGAATTGAGCGGCCTGCCATTGTACTTATCGGCGATCGTCGTGACCGCGCCGCTATGCTCGTATCGCGCCACTCGCCGCCCGGCGTGCTCGCAGGAAAGCTGCCGCCCTTCGAAATCGAATGTGTTGCCATTGCTGTAACCGCACGGGGAACGGAACGTGGTGACATGCCCGTCCTCTTCGAGGAAACGCAACTGCCGATTGTTCGGAATGTCGCTCCACACCAGGTACTGCCCCTGCGCGCACCAGGCGGGCCCCTCCGCCCATTTCGTCCCCACATAATGCCGGTAGATTTCGGCATTGAATATCCGATATTTCTCAAAGCTCTTGTCCACCGCAACGACGTCCGGGTCGGGGTAGCGCACGGGTTGATTGTTGGCCCAGTCGCGTTGTATCTGTGCCAGCGCGGGAGCGGCAAGCAGGGTCAGAAACGACCTGCGACCCAAACCGGGCTTTTCGGAATGAATGGGACACATCGGCGCAATTGTATCCCATTTCAATGTCGATTGATGGCGAGGATCTCGTACCAGAAAACACAAATGACAGATTTCACCTGATTTATCTGAGTTCGTTTTGCAAATGTGCATTCCTAGCCCTGCGATTCGCTCGCCTTTATCAGTGTGCGCAAGCATGCCCCAGCGAGCGCCGCCGGCGGTAGAGCGGACAGGACTCTTTGCGAGTTGGCACCTTGCGCGCGTCGATCTCCTTCGCGATAGGGCAGGGGACAGCCTTGTGCGCCCAATCTCAATATATGAAGGTTGCGCGCCAGCGTAGAAACGGAATAGCAGATTTTATGCCTGCGGGATCAGAAAATCTTGACGTCCGACGGTGACCTGCTGGAGTTTCTGTACCACGGTGTGTGAGAGAGTTTATAGTACTGATTTTTCCGGAGAATGGCCTCGCAGCTGTATACTCTGGCCAATCCCTGTTGGCGGGAGTCTGATGGTGATCCCCTCTGGCACCAACCTCGGTTCATACCAAATCACCGGTGCGATTGGTGCAGGCGGTATGGGAGAGGTGTATCAGGCGCATGACACGAAACTCGGGCGCGACGTGGCCGTCAAAGTTCTGCCAGAAGCATTTGAACATGATGCTGATCGGCTCTCACGATTTCAGCGCGAAGCGAGAATGCTGGCGGCGCTGAATCATCCCAACATCGCCACGATCTACGGACTGGAACAGTCTGGCGGCACGAATTATCTCGTCATGGAGTTGGTCTCCGGCGAGACTCTAGCAGAGAGAATCAAACGAGACGGGACAGTTCCAATCGGGGAAGCATTAGGCATTGCGAAACATATTGCCGAGGCGCTGGAAGCCGCGCACGAGAAAGGAATCATTCACCGCGACCTGAAGCCAGCCAATGTGAAGGTGACGCCGGAAGGCAAGGTCAAGGTGCTGGATTTTGGCTTGGCGAAGGCGTTTGCAAGTGAGGCAGTCAGCGGTGATCCTTCCAATTCCCAGACGCTGAGACTGGGAGCGACGATGCCCGGCATGATTTTAGGGACGCCCGCATACATGAGCCCGGAGCAAGCGCGCGGCATGGCAGTTGACAAGCGAACCGATATTTGGGCGTTTGGCTGTGTGCTGTTTGAGCTGCTCACCGGGCGGCAGGCATTCCGGGGTGAATCCTTCTCTGACACAATCGCGGCCATCCTCGAACGGGAGCCCGATTGGAATGCGTTGCCTCCTTCCACCCAGCCGAAAATTCGTGATCTGCTGCAGCGCTGCCTCCAAAAAGATGCTCAACGCCGTCTGAGGGACCTCGGTGACGTTCGCATTGAGATCGAGGAGATACTTGCGTCCAAAGAAACGCGGGGACGTTACGAACGGATGAGCGGAGCAGGGACTGCGCCTGATTCCATCGATTTAGGTCTTGCCGCCGGCTCGAGACCCCTGCCATCGATTGCAGTGTTGCCTTTTGTTTTCTTGGGCCAACTCGAAGAGCGCAACGCGTTTTCACTGGGGTTTGCAGATGCCCTGATTACCATTCTCGGAAGTCTTGAGGATGTCGCCGTCCTTCCGACGTCCGCGATCTTGAACTGCGCGCCTGGTGGCAATCCGGCGCAGGTATGCCGTGACCTCGAGGTCCGCCATACCCTACAGGGCAACGTGCAAAAGCTTGGAACGCAGTGGCGCGTGTCGATACAGATCTTCGATGCCGTGACACAGAAGGTCACATTTTCCGAGAAATATGATTTCAGGCTGGAAAACGTTTTCGATGTGCAGGACGAAATTGGGCATCGCGTCGTGGAGTCGCTGCGCAGCCGGTTCTTGATCTCTGCGCGGAAGACTCGTGACCGGTACAGCAGCGACCCAGAAGCCTATGACGAATTCATGTCAGGTCTCCGCGAGAGTTACTCGGATCGACCGGAAACCCTGCGAAGCGGTATCGAACACTTGTCTCATGCCATCGAGCGCGATCCCGAATTTGCCCTCGCGCATGCCACGCTCTCCTATGTTTCGATGAATATGCACTATAGCTTCGACCCGCAACGTACTTGGTTGGAGAGGGCGGAACGCCACTGCCGCCAGGCCCTGACGCTCGACCCGGCATTGCCTGAAGGACATTTGGCCCAGGCTTGGATTCTGTGGAGCCCGGCGAAGAATTTCCAGCACGCTGATGCCATCGCGGCGCTGGAACGGGTTTTAGCGGCCCGGCCCAATTTTGAGCGGGCCCATAATCGGATGGCCACGATTTGTCTGCACATCGGACGGCTCCAAGACGCGCTCGTCGCACATGAGCAAGCACAACGGTCAAATCGAAAGACTCGGGGTCTCAACCTAGAGATCTTTTATCTTTATAGTGGGGATTTCGCACGCGCGGAAGAGGCGGCTGAGGCCTTCATTCGAGAGAGACCGGGAACCACCTATGCGCTTGTTTACCACCCACAGCCTCCGCTTTTGAGCGGAGATTTGGAATTGGCCGAGCAACGCTTGGCAGTGGCCCTGAAACAGCTCCCTGATGAGCCCATGATCGTCAGCCTGCAAGGTATGCTGCACGCCTGGCGCCACCAAACTGGCTCTGCAATCGATTGTGTCCGCAAGGCGCTTGATTCGCCGCGATCCTTCGGCCATACGCACCACACTTATTATCAGATCGCATGCGTTTATGCGGTATTGGGGGAAACGGACAAGGCGATGGCGTGGCTGGAACGCAGCGTCGACACCGGTTTCGCCTGCTGGCCTTTCTTCCAGGTCGATCCCCACCTTGAAAGCCTGCGTGAGGAACCTGAATTCAAACGACTGGTCGGTGATCTTGAGCAAAAATACGCGTCCCTCAAGATCCAGAAGCTATAGCTGATGTTTAGAGCCGAGGCGAACGTGTGCCAGCTAACCCTTACGGTTGCCAAAGCACGGACGCTTTTTTGAAGGAAAGTACCCCCCGAGGCCGGAAACGGTCACGAATCGCGACGTGGATCCCGGCCGCCACCGCTTCGTGACAGTGATGGCAGGCGAACAAGAGGAGGTAGCTGCACAAATGAATGTGGTGCTGAAGTGCCTTGAAGAGTGTAAGCAGAAAGTTCCTGCCGGTGAGGCAGTTTAGGTCGTGACGGCGCCTTCTGATGGCCTCTTTCACGGCTCTTGGAAAGTTGGCTTCAATCCTTCTCCGGTAAGCAGCCGCTGTGTCAACTTCGTTCAAGCGTCCTTAGGTCTAGACTGCGGCTTGGCAGAGTACTCGCACAGACCTTGCGGTCATAGACTCGATCGCGCCTGGACAATGCCAAACTCGGAAGTGTTGCTGCCATTTCCTTCACGCATAGGGATGGCCCACTCTCAATCGCCCATATGAATATTTACTCGCAGAGACCAAGGAGGACCACATCGCCTTTTCAAAATGGGGTCCCATGTCTCCGCGAAAATGGGTCCACGAAAAAGCATTGTTTCCGAAATCGCGACCATCCACTCGGAACGCGGTGTGTGAACCATCGGCGCCGTGGTCATGGTCAGGAAGCAGGCGGTGACCGCGGTTGATGCATTGCTCTCACCCCGAATTGACCCGCGAAATCGCGTGCGAAGAGTGTGAGTTCATGCCAATGCAGGTGCCCGGAGGCTAACTCCAGAATTTGTAGAGTAGAATGAATATCCTAGTTCACCATCCCGGAGACCACCATGAACGACAGGATAACTTGGGTGATGTTGGTCGCGTTTTTCTGTGCAGCGGCCGTTTTGGGTCAAACCGTGAGCTCGGGCTCGGCGCAGACGGCGAGCCCGCCACCCGCCGACCATCCCGAAGTCACTGTCCATGGGCGTAAATTTACACCGCAGTCGATCTTGGCGCGAAACATGGGTACGCCGGAGGACCAAATCACGCAGTTCCCTCCCCACAAAATTATCGGCGACTTGTATTACGTGGGGACCAGGACCTTGAGCTCGTTCCTCATTGTCACATCGCAAGGCAATATTCTCATTAACAGCACGTATGAACGGAACTTGCCGACGATTAAGAAGTCAATCGAACAATTGGGATTCAAATTCTCGGACATCAAGATCCTGCTCGGGACCCACGCACACAGCGATCATCAGGAAGGAGATGCCTTGATTAAACAGTTGACCGGCGCGCAGACGATGGCGATGGCCGAGGATGTGCCGGCGCTTCAGGCCATGAAGCCCGGCGGCAAAGACCACCCGATTGACAAGACATTGCACGACGGAGAGACGGTGACCCTTGGCGGCACGACGCTCACCGCGCACCTAACACCCGGTCACACCCGCGGCTGCACAACATGGACCATGAAAGCACAGGAAGGCGATAAGACCTACAACGTAGTCATTGGCTGCAGCTTGCGGCCACCGGCGACGCTGACGCCAGAAGTGATCACTGAGTTCAACCATTCGTTCCCGCTAGTGCGGTCGCTCGCATGCGACGTGCCGCTTGGCGACCACCCCGCCCAGTACAACATGGAGGAAAAGTACGCGAAGCTCCAAAAGGGTGCCCGGAATCCTTTCATCGACCCCGACGGGTGCACGTACGAAGTGGACATTGAAGAAGCCATGTTCCACGCACTCTTGGACGAGCAGCAGAAGGCTGTTGGGCATTAGTTGGGAGCAGAGTAGTGCTGATGCTCCATATCCGCACTTACCCTTGCCCCGACAACAGCCACTTGCATCAGTGGCTTTCGAGGGGCTCTTCCTCATCAGCTCCCACGCAACGGGGGCCAGAACTAATAATCGGTGCAACAACGAAGAACAGCAGGGTAAGGATAACGCCAAAGAAAAGTTAGAGCTGCCCTTACTCCTTACCGGCATTGAAGCGCACCTTTCGAAGGGGATACTGTAAATGCTGGTTGCGCCGCTTGCCAGCAAGGAGGCTCCTCATGTCCTCAAACAACAAAGTAACCTCCGCGAACCGGCGCCGGACCCTGATCGGTTTGGCGGGGCTGGTCGCATATGGCTCGGCGGCGAAAGTGGCCTTGAGTGCGAATCCCGAGTCGGGCACTCGGCAGGACAGCTCGATGATCAAGAGAGCTTCGCTGCTCGCGCGGAAACCAGGGATATCCCACGAAGAGTTCGTTAAGCACTGGGTTGAGGTCCACGCGCCAATGGCGCGCGCCTGCCCGGGCATCAGCCGCTACACGCTCACGATTGTCAAATCCTCTTCGGCGCGCAAGGATGTGGCCGCTTTCGAGATCCAGGTGGACGGCATCGCCGAGTTGTGGTTCAAGAACCAGGCCGCATTCGACTCATATCAGAACTCGCCGGCCACCAAGCGGTTGCGGGACGACGGCGCAACCTTCATTGGCCGTGAAATCGATTTTGTGACCGAGGAAAAGGTCGTCATCTCGTAAGCCCGTCACGGCTAGAAGTGAAGATCGGCTTCGAGCCTAACTGGATCGCACGCGACCCCGGTGGACCAAGGAACGACCCGTCGGGAAGCGCTCCGATTGGTATTCATTTCTCAAAGCGCAGACCTCGCGATAGCGCCCAGATCACGCCTCGAGCCGCTACGCGATGTGCGCACCCTGAGTTCCCACATACACCGAGTATAACGACTGGCTCGCTGCCATGAACAGCCGATTGCGCTTGGCGCCTCCGAAGCAGACATTGGCGCAGATTTCTGGTAACAGGATCATTCCGATACGCTGCCCGACCGGCGAAAACACGTGCACTCCATCGTAGCCAGCCCCACCGCTCGCCCCCGCCCAGATATTCCCATCCACGTCAGA
>Ga0210396_10001795_pt1 | contig 22529 bp, 16 predicted proteins | sample IncBWH17OmetaG_FD_155466 | JGI IMG/M metagenome (GOLD analysis project Ga0210396, IMG submission 155466) | Forest soil microbial communities from Barre Woods Harvard Forest LTER site, Petersham, Massachusetts, United States - Inc-BW-H-17-O ... | reverse complement strand
GCGGCGGCGCAGCTCCGCATGCGGACCCTTCCCGGAGTCAGCCGGCCCGGCATCGCAGTGATCATTCCGACTTTTTACGGACCGGTTGTCATTTGCGACGTCGGCGCCAACATCACCCCCAAGCCGCGTCATTTGATGCAGTACGGAATCATGGCCGGGGTCTATGCCAACAAGATGTGCGGGATCGAAAACCCGCGCGTGGGGCTGCTCTCGATCGGCGAGGAAGACGCCAAGGGAACCACCACCGTCAAAGAAGCCCGCAAGCTGATGCGGGACGAGCCGCAGATCAACTATATCGGCAACGTGGAAGGCCGCGATCTGTTTCGCGGCGTCGTCGACGTCGTCGTCTGCGACGGGTTCGTGGGAAATATCGTCCTGAAGTTCACCGAAGGCCTGGCCGAGGGGCTGTTTCAGACGATTGTCGCGGAGCTGGAGGAGGGCGAGCCGGAGCTTTTGGAGCAGTTCAAGCCGGTGATGAAGCGGATTTATCACAAGCACGACTGGCAGGAGTATGGCGGCGCGCCGCTGCTGGGCGTGGGTGGATATTGTTTGATCTGCCACGGGCGGTCCGACAGCCGGGCGATCAAAAATGCGATTCGCGTCGGCAAGCAATTGGCCGACAGTGGCATCAACAGCACGATTATCGAGGAAGTCGCCGCCAGCATTCCCGGCGGTGAAGATGAGGGTGAGCCGAAAGCTCAGATTTGAATTCCCTCTTCGGCGATTCTGAACACACGACATGCCAAGTTACGGCGCCATCATCGTGGGGACCGGCAGTTTTGTGCCGGAGAAACGTCTGACCAACGACGACCTGGCAAAGCTGGTCGACACCAACGACCAGTGGATCACGCAGCGGACCGGCATCAAGGAGCGGCGGATCGCCGGCCCGCACGAATCGACGGCCACGCTGGCGGCGGCGGCGGGAAAACGCGCGCTGGCCGCCGCCGGACTCGAGCCCGCCGACCTCGACCTCATCGTTTGCGGCACCATCTCGCCGGAAATGACCTTTCCCGCAACCGCGTGCTTCGTCGCCGCCTCGCTGGGACTGGATTCGACCCCGGCATTCGACGTGACGGCGGCGTGCAGCGGGTTCATCTACACCCTCGAAACCGCCGCCAGCTTCATCAAAGCCGGTGGCCGTTATCGCAACGTCCTGGTCATCGGCGCCGAGACCCTCAGCCGGCTTACCGATTACAAGGACCGCTCCAGTTGCATTCTGTTCGGCGACGGCGCTGGCGCGCTGGTGCTCCAGCGCTGTAGCGATCCCGGTCGGGGGGTCATCTATAGCTCGCTCCACGCCGACGGACACGGGTGGGAGATGCTCTGCTGCAAGCCCGGAAGCCGCCATCCGCTCAATGAGCTGCTGTTGGCCAGCGGCGACCAGTACATGAAAATCAAGGGTCGCGAAGTCTACAAATTTGCCGTACAGCGGTTCGAGGAATTGATTGAAGACGCGATGCGCAAGTGCGAGCTGACGCCCGAGCGGATCAAGCTGATTATTCCCCACCAGGTGAACAAGCGCATCATCGATTCGGCCATGGAGAAGCTGGGATTGGGAATCGAAAAAGCGTACGTGAACATCGACAGATACGGCAATACTTCCGCCGCGTCGATCCCGATCGCCCTGGACGAGGCCTGGCGCGAGGGAAAGCTGTCGCCGGGCGACATCGCCATTATGGTCGCCTTCGGCGCCGGCCTCACCTGGGCCAACGCCGTCGTGAGGATCTAGTTCCCTATGACACGGGTTTTTAACCCGTGCTGGAAATTGCTGTCGCCAGATCCTCTAAGACGAGGAGTTCCTGGCACGGGTTGAAAACCCGTGTCACATGCAAGCCTTCGATGTCCGCCAGCACCTACATCCTCTGCCCCGGCCAAGGCGCTCAAAGCGTTGGAATGGGCCAGAGCCTCTACGAGAAATCGGGGGAGGCCAGGGAAGCCTTCGACCGAGCAGACGAGGTACTCGGCTTTGGGCTCCGCGGCATCTGTTTCGAGGGTCCAGAAGAGCGGCTCAATCAGACCGACATTAGTCAGCCGGCGATTTACGTGACGAGCGTCGCCAGCTTTCGCACGGCCCAGGCAGCCGGCGTGATCGAGGTGGGATCGATCGCCGCGTGCGCCGGGTTGAGTCTGGGCGAATACACGGCCCTGCACCTGGCCGGGACATTCAGCTTCGAGGAAGGGCTGAAGCTGGTCGCGGCGCGCGGGCGGTACATGCAGGAGGCGGCCGAGGGGTCGCCCAGCGGCATGGTGGCACTGCTCGGGGCGGATGAGGCCAGGGTAAACGAGCTTTGTCGCGACGCCGCCGCGGATGAAGTGCTGGTTCCCGCCAATTACAATGCACCGGGCCAGATCGTCATCAGCGGATCAATCGGCGCATGCGAGCGCGCGGTGAAACTGGCCGAGGCCGCGGGACTGAAGGCGGCCGTGCTCAAAGTCGCAGGCGCGTTTCACAGCCCGCTGATGCAACCGGCGGCCAATGGGATGGCCGCCGAACTGGAGCGCGTGACATTCAGTCCGCTACGGGTGCCGGTATACTCTAATGTTACGGCCCAGCCCCACGGCGAGGAGTCGGCGATCAAACGGCTGCTGGTCCAGCAGATCGTCTCGCCGGTGCGATGGGAACAAACCGCCCGGACGCTGCTGGCCATCGAGGGCGCCAGATTCATTGAACTGGCGCCGGGCCGGACCCTGGCCGGTCTGGCCAAGCGGATCAACCGGCGCCTGCCGATACTGAGCGTCGACAATGCCGACTCGATCGTCGCTGCACAGCGGTCGCAGGCATAGGGTCGTAGGAGCAGATCATGACAGAAAAACGCGTGGCGCTGGTGACTGGCGCTTCCCGGGGAATCGGGGCGGCGATCGCCAAACGGCTGGCAAAGGACGGCCTTCACGTGGTTGCGGTCGCGCGAAACGCCGACAAGCTCAAACAGGTCTGCGAGGAGATTGCCAGCCGCGAGGGATCAGCTGAGGCCTGCGCCTGCGACGTGGCCGATCCGAAAGCCTGGTCCGCGGCGATCGAACAAATTGCCGAAAAGCACGGGCACATCGACGTTTTGGTGAATAACGCCGGCATCACAAAAGACGGATTGCTTTTGCGGATGAGCGACGAAGACTTTGACGCCGTGATCGACACCAACCTCAAGAGCGCGTTCGTGGCGATTCGCGCCGTCGCGCGAAGCATGATGCGCTCGAAGGCGGGACGGATTATCAACATCGGTTCGGTGTCGGGAGTGGCGGGCAACGCCGGGCAGGCCAATTACGCGGCCAGCAAGGCTGGGCTGATCGGTCTGTCAAAAACCGTCGCCCGCGAGTTTGCCGGAAAGGCGATCACCTGCAACGTCATCGCGCCCGGATTTATCACTACGGACATGACGGACGTACTGAATGAGAAGATCAAGGAGACCGTGAAGCAGGCGATCCCTTTGAAGCGGTTCGGCGAGCCGGATGAGATCGCCGCCGCCGTCGCGTTTTTGGCCAGTCCGGAAGCCGGGTATATCACCGGCCAGGTTCTCTGTATCGACGGGGGAATGGTGATGTAACTGACATTGTGGGTGTGGGATTTGCGCCGCCAGGGCGGAGTCGCGGCCGCGAAAACCCTGCGTTCCCCACCGGGCCGGCATCGCTTTGCAAACCCGCGCCCCACCGCTATAGTTTCGCTCCGCCGGGCTGGAATCGGACGTTGCGGGCCGCGCGGCCCGCGCCACCAGGCTTCCCGCACAGGGTAGGTAGATCAAAATGGAAGACATCGAGCAGAAGGTCATCGAGATCGTCAGTGAGCAAATGGGCGTTGACAAGAGCGAGATCACCCGCGAGACCCATTTCATCAACGATCTGAACGCCGATTCGCTGGACACCGTCGAACTGGTCATGGAATTCGAGGACGAATTCGAGCTGTCCATCCCCGACGAAGAGGCGGAAAAGATCCAGACGGTCGGGCAGGCGATCGACTACATCAAGGAACATACCGGCAAGTGAGCCGTCGCGGTAACGACATGGCCAGGCGTCGCGTCGTCATCACCGGTCTGGGTCTGATCACCTCGCTGGGCGAGAACGTCGATGAGGTTTGGGACAAGGTCTGCGCCGGTCAGAGCGGCATCGGGCCGATCACCCGCTGGGACTGTAGCAGCTATCCCACACGCTTCGGCGGGGAATGTTCCAACTTCGACTTGATGCGCTATGCCGAGGAGTTCGCCAGACTCAGCGGCGGGGAGCGGCTTCAGCCCAAGCGGCTGGACCGCTTCGCCCAGTTTGCCATCGCCGCCTCCATGAACGCCGTCAACGACGCGGGCCTCGATTTTTCCAGAGAGGACCGCCAGCGCTGCGGCGTGCTGATTGGGACCGGCATCGGCGGCATCGAAACCATCGAAGAGCAGAACAAGATCCTGGTGGGTCGCGGCGTGAGCCGCGTCAGCCCCTTCACGGTGCCGCGCCTCATGGCCAACGCCGGCAGCGGGAACGTCTCGATTCTCTATCATCTCAACGGCCCCAACACGACCGTCGCCACCGCCTGCGCGACGGGATTGAATGCGATCGGCGACGCCACACGCCTGATCCAGCACGATCTGGCCGATGTGATCATTTGCGGCGGCAGCGAGGCGGCGCTGTGCGAACTGGGGCTGGGCAGCTTCTGCGCCGCCCGCGCCTTGTCGACCCGGAACGACGATGTGAAGCATGCCAGCCGCCCATGGGACAAAGAGCGCGACGGGTTCGTCATGTCCGAGGGCGCCGGAATCGTCGTCATCGAGGAGTACGAGCGGGCCAAACGCCGCGGTGCCCGCATCTATTCCGAGATTATCGGCTACGGCATGAGTGCCGACGGTTACCACATCACGGCCCCCGACCCGGAGGGCGCCGGCGCTTCCAAAGCCATGGAATTGGCGCTGAAGGATGCCGGAGTCGCGCCGTCGGCGATCGATTACATCAACGCCCATGGAACCAGCACCCCCCTGGGCGATCTCGCCGAAACCAAGGCCGTGAAAATCACCTTTGGCGAGCACGCGCGAAAGCTGGCGCTCTCGTCGATCAAAAGCTCCCTGGGGCATCTGCTGGGCGCGGCGGGCGGCGTGGCCGCCGTCTTCACCAGCCTTTCCCTTACCCGCAGCCTGATGCCCCCCACCGTCAACCTTGTCGAGCCCGATCCCGAGTGCGACCTCGACTACGTTCCCAACAAGGCCCGCGACCGTAGAATCAGTACCGCCATGGCCAACAGCTTCGGCTTCGGGGGCCATAACGCATCGCTGGTCTTCCGCAAGGTTTGAAGCTGATCCCCTCGCGGTTTCCGTCTCACAAACTCGGTCCGTTCATAAATGAGGTGAACTGACGGGGAGCGGTGGTTCGCCGGTGGGAACGCGCGGTCGAACCAGTGCCAGGACCTCGATGTTGCCTTTGGAGCCGAGCATCGGGCTGGGGGTGGTCTTGAGCACCTCAAAACCCGCGGCGGCAATGTCGGCAAGCACCGACTGCACGACCGGATCGACCTGACCGGCGGGAAGCACGCCCTTGACCAGAAGCTTTGGCGGCGCTTCGTAGTGAGGCTTGATCAGGCAGACGACGTGGCCCGTCGGTTTGATCGCCCGCCACGCCGCCGGCAGGATATGACGCTGTTTCGTCCACGCGACGTCGATCGTCACCAGGTCCACTTCCTCGTCCAGCTCGAGGTGCATGGCGTTGGTACGTTCCATCACCACGACGCGGCTGTCGCGGCGCAGCTTCCAGTCCAGCGCGCCGTAGCCGGTATCCACCGCATAAACCTTGTCGGCGCCGCGCTGGAGCAGACAGTCGGTGAACCCCCCGGCGTTGGCGCCGAAGTCCGCGCAGACCGCTTCCTTCACGTCCAGAGCAAAGACAGCCAGGGCGTGTTCGAGCTTTTCCCCGGCTCGCGAGACGAAACGCCGCATCAATTCATTTTATCGGGATTTGCGGCGCTACGCAGGAGAACGGCGGGTTGCCCGCCGCGATTGAAATTATCGGCGGCCGGGCAATGATGACCTCTCGAAATGAAAAACATTCTGATCCTCTCGGCGTCGGTCGGGGCCGGGCACATGCGGGCGGCGCAGGCGGTCGAGCTGGCCACGCGGCAGCTTGCTCCCGAGGCGCAGGTCAAGAACATCGACATCCTCACGCTCACCAACGCCGGCTTTCGGCGTGTCTACGGCAAGGCGTATCTCGATCTGGTCAACCTGGCTCCGCATGTGCTGGGGTACGTGTATGACCTGCTCGACAAGCCGCGTTCGCCCAAATCCAAGCGCGACCGCCTTCGGCTGGCCGTCGAAAAGCTGAACCTCAAAAAATTCTGCGACATGATGGAGGAGCAGAGCTGGGACATCGTCGTCAACACCCATTTTCTCCCGGCTGAGATCATCGCGAGCCTGCGGCGCGATCGAAAGCTTTCGGTCCCGCAGATCACCGTGACGACCGATTTTGAAACGCACCGCCTGTGGGTGAATCAGCCGTGCGAGCGCTACACCACCGCCACCGAAGAGGGCGCCGCTTATCTGCACCATTGGGGTGTGCCGTCCGAGAGCATATTCGCAACCGGGATACCCATTCATCCTCTGTTCAGTCAACCCAAAGATCGCGCCACGTGCCTGAAGCGTCAGGGATTGACGGGCGACCGCCCCGTCATCCTGCAACTGGCCGGCGGCTTTGGCGTCGGACCGATCGAAAAACTCTTTCGCGGTTTGCTTCAGGTCGAAATCCCGCTCGAAGTCGTCGTCGTCGCCGGTCGCAACGAGCAGGTGAAACACGAGCTGGAGCAGGCGGCGATCCCCGATCGCCATCGCGTCAAGGTTTTGGGATTCACGGACCAGATGGACGAGTTGATGGCCGCGGCGGACGTGGTCGTCTCCAAGCCCGGCGGCCTGACCACTTCCGAAGTGCTCGCCCGCGGCGCCGCCATGGCCATCGTCAATCCGATTCCCGGCCAGGAAAGCCGCAACAGCGATTACCTCCTGGAAAACGGCGCTGCGATCAAAATCAACAACGTGGGGACACTTCCCATGAAGCTCACGCAGTTGCTCCGCGATCCGCAAAGGCTGGAGTCGATCAAGGCCAACGCCAGGCGGATCGCCAAGCCGCAGGCGGCGTTCGACGTGGCGAGGATGGCGCTACAGTGGGGAAAAGCGAGCTAACGCCCGCCGGTAATCTTCGGGGTAGTCCATGTCTTCCAGAACGGAATCGCCGGAGGGAAGCTTGAATACTTCGGCCGCGTGCGCGTCGAGCAGTCCGCGAAGACCTGAATCGTCATGCTGGTCCATGATTTCATCGCGGTACCGTGCCGACACGATCATCGGGTGACCGCGATGGCCATCGTGGAACGGAACGACGATGCCATGGCTGCCCGTCAGAAATCGCTCGATCAGTTGATCGACTATGTCCGGCGTGATCGACGGTTGGTCACCCAGCGCAATCAGTGCGGCAGCGCAGTCGTTGGGCAATGAAGCAAATCCGCAACGAACAGAGCTCAGCATCTCGGCATCCGGATCGGGATTTCGAACAAGCGTAATCTGTCGACCACCCAGGGCGGCGCCAACCGCCTCTGCTTCCGCCCCGACTATAACGAGCACGTGCCCAACTTTGCTGGCCAAGAGCTGATCGACGATATGAGCAATGACCGTCTTCCCGGCGAACGGGAGGAGCAGCTTCTGGGTCCCCATGCGCCGCGACCGGCCGGCGGCAAGAACGATCGCGCAGATCATCACGTCAGGCCCTGGCGCTGCTGGGGGTGGGGAGCCGGATCGGCATCTGCCGGATGCGCTGTCCGGTGGCGCGGAAGACGGCGTTGGCAATCGCCGGGGCAACCGCGACGATCGGCGTTTCGCCGGCCCCGGCTGAAGGCAGGTCGGTGCGGTTCACCAGGTGGATGTCGAGCTTCGGCACATCGCTGAGCCGCGGCACGTCGTACTGGTAGAAGGAGGCGTTGGTGATCTGCCCGTTCTCGAATTCCATGGCTTCCTTGAGCGCGCCGCCGATCCCCATGATGATCGCCCCCTGCACCTGCGACAGAAGGCCGTCGGGGTTCATGACGGCGCCGCATTCGAACGTCTGCGTGACATGCCGCACCGCGATCTTTCCCTTGGCGTCGACGGCAACTTCGACGCACGCGGCCACAAAGGAGCCCTTCTCGGTCCCACAAGCCAGGCCCACCCCGAGGTTCGGCTCCTTCTTTTTCGCACGCTCGCTCCAGTTGAACTTTTCCGCCGCGATCGTCAGCACGTCGCGAAGCCGGCCCTCTTCCAGATGATCCAGACGGAATTGCAGTGGGTCCGCGCCGGCGGCATCGGCCAGCTCGTCCATGAACGATTCTCGGGCGAAGATATTCGCCGTTGAAGCCAACGCGCGATACGACCCGTGACGCAGCGGCGGGGCCGACTGAACGAACTGGCTGCGCGCCTGGTTGTTGGCGATGCGGTACGGCGCGTCCATGGCGTTGCCGCCGGAGTTGATGTTCACGTGGTGCCAGCAGGTCAGCCGATTGTCCGCACTCATCGCCGCTTCGATATCGATGACCGCCGCGGGACGGAAATAGGCCCAGGTGAATTCCTCGGCCCGAGTCCAGCGCAGCGCGACCGGCTTGCCGGCGGCCTTGGCGATTCGCGCCGCCTCGATCCCGGCTTCGGCGCTATGCTTGCCTCCGAATCCACCGCCGAAGTCCGGCACGATCACCCGCACCCGCTCGGTCGGCAGGCTGAACGCCCTCGCGATTTCGCCCTGGCAGCCGAACGGGTTCTGCGTCGACATCCAGACGGTGACATGCTCGCCATCCCATTCCGCGACCGCTGCCCGCGGCTCCATGGGCGTGTGCTGGATATAGGAGACGTTGTAGGTCTGGCGCAGGGACTTGGCGGCCCTGGCCATGTCGTCGGTGAACGGGTTTTTCGGCAGGTTCCTGGCATGCTCGCGTAGATAGGCAAACAGGGTTTTGCTTGAAGGGTGGGCCGCGGTCTCCCAAACGGCAGTCTGCGAGGCGGCTTCGAGCGCCTTTTCCGCTGCAAATGAGCTGGGCGCCGCAAAGCCCACAAACCCCTCGTCCTGCACCGCCACCACACCCTCAATCGCCCTGGCCGGCGCCACATCGATTGACTTCAGGGTCGCGGCGTAGGATGGAGCGCGCAAGACCTTCCCGTGAAGCATCCCCGGACGGATAATGTCGGAGGGATAGCGATGGCGGCCTGTGACCAGGTCCGTGCGGTCGGGTCGCGCGACGCCCGTGCCGAGCACCTTCCATTCACTGAGCGGCGTGAGGGTGATCGAGGCCGGCAACGGCTGCTGAAACGCTTTGGCGCCTTCATCCGTGCCCGCCAGGTCGGCGTAGCTGAACGATTCGCCATTGCCAGACTTGCAAATTTTGCCATCCTGCACGACAAGTCCACCTGGCTCGACATGCCAGCGATCGGCGGCAAGTTGAACCAGCAGCGCGCGGGCGGCGGCACACCCCTGCCTCACCGCCGGTACGCTTCGCGGAGTGGTTCCGCTGCCGGCGGTAATCCCGTCATCGGGCACCAGACCGGTATCGGCCATGAGTAATTGAATCCGATCGACCGCGACACGAAGCTCCTCCGCTGCCGCCTGGGTCAATTCTGCACGAGAGCCCTGGCCCGCCTCCACTTTTCCGGTCATGACCGTAATGGAGCCGTCCTGGCCAATGTGGACACGGGCGGCGACGTTACGGATCCGCGCGCCGCCCATGCCACCCCCCCGTCTACCTCGCCTCTGAGCCAAAACCGGTGCGTCGGCCACGGCAATCAGCAGACCGGCCCCCAGAATCTGGACGAACCCTCGCCGGGTCAGCCCGAACTGGTAGTCCACTCGATCTACCGGCTCGTCATAATCGTCCATCCCGATCAGGTCGCTGGACCGCGTTTGCATGGCTCACCTTCCCTTAAGCCCGGCGCATTGGCGCACCGCATTCAGGATTCGGGGATATCCGCAACACCGGCAGAGATTCCCGTCCAGAAAAGAGACGATCTCGTCCTCGGTCGGTTGGTTCTTGTTTTTCAAAAGTGCGATCGTCGCCATGATCCACCCCGGCGTGCAGTAGCCGCACTGATACGCCTCGGCGTCGTAAAACGCCTGTTGCACCGGATGCAGCTTCGTTCCATCGCTAATCCCTTCGATCGTCGTGATCTGCTGGTTGCGCGCGATCTTCATCGGTGTCCGGCACGAAAACACCCGCTTGTCTCCCATCAGAACACTGCACGCCCCGCATTTACCCTCCCCACAGCCATATTTGGCTCCGGTAAGGCCCAGATCCTCGCGGAGCACATCGAGGAGGGGTCGGTCGGCGTCGGTATTGACGGTTTGCTGCTGACCGTTGACGAAAAAGGAAATCCTCTGGTTCATCGCACGATCTGCCTCCGGGCCGTCATGCAGTTGCGCACAATCGACCCGTTAGAAAAGGTTGTACCCCCAGCCGTTGCCATTATTCCGACAGGGTCTGTGAGGGTCCAAATAATTCGCCTGGCGTGGTCACTTCAGCGACCATGTTCCTCTCTACGCGAAGGGTAGGGCCACGGGAACGACCAAGTTGGCGATTGTCTGGCCCCGGGGCGATTCTTGACAGCCAAGTGGGGCGAATTTATCTTCGGCAGACAAAGAATTTAGAGACTTCCGGGCACAAACGGCTGGGCCGCGGGCCACCGCCCCGGGAAACCCACACAGCCCTGCGACCCCGATTGCGAGTTCTCGCCCAACACCCTTGGAGGCCAGCACCATGAAGCGCCCGCCGCGTCTGCTCCCATGCGTCGCCCTCGCCTGCTCGTTTTCCCTGTCGCTGACCCGCATTTCGTTCGCGCAGGCGGCGCCTCCGGAGCCGGTTGCACCGCCGCCCGCAGCTGCCCCTCCACCGACCACCGAGGCAACCAGCCAGCCGGCGACGGTCACGCCTCCCGCCGAAGCCCCGGCGCCCGCCGCGAGCATGCCCGCGACGACCGAACCGACCAGCGCCCCCGCCGCCCCCGAGGTCGGCGCCAATGAAACGCTTTCCGAACAGGTCGACGACTTCTGGCACTACGGCGAAATCGGCCGCTACGACCTCCAGGCCCTGCTGGGCGCCAAGATCGTCGCCGCCGGCCAGGAGAAACCCCAGGATCTGCTCAACGCCTTCGAAAAAGTCGCCAGTCAACACCATCAACCCAGCGGCGCGCAGACCGACATTGACCTGGCCCTTCTCCGCTGGCAGGCCGCCGATCCGCAGATGAAGACGGTGGCGGCCCAGGTCATCGAAGTGCTGAACAAGGGCCGCTTCGAGCGCCGCCAGAGTCCCCAATTCATCGCCGATAACATCAAACGTCTGAACCAGGGCGAACGGGCCTACACGCTGGCGATGGTTCAGTTGCGTAGCAGCGGCGAATTGGCCGTCCCGCAAATGGTCGATATTCTCATCAGTCAAAAGCCCGAGGATGTGCAGTATCACGATGTCATCCGCCGCGCTCTGGTGGACCTCGGTCGCCTGGCCCTCAGCCCGCTCTGGGCCGCCACCGAGATGGACCCGAAGAACCCGTCGCTGACGACAATCGCGGCCGTGCTCGGCGAGATCGGTTATCCGGCATCCGCGGCCTATCTGGTGGCGCTCGCTCACAATCCCGATGCTTCCTCTGAAGTGAAGGACGAGGCGACCATCGCCCTGCGCCGCCTGAACATCAATCCCGATTCCAATCCCGGCGATCTGTTCTACGACCTTGCCAACCGGTTCTATTACGGGACGGCCTCAGTTCAACCCGATCCGCGCAGCCCCAAGGCGTTCATCTGGTACTGGGCGGATCGCTCCCTCGTCAGCAAGGCAATCCCGCCGCAGATTTTCAACGATATCATGACCATGCGCGAAACGGAGCATGCGCTCCGTTTGCAGCCCTCGCGGCCAGATCAATCGGTGGCGTTGTGGCTGGCGGGAAACATCCGGCGCGGAATCGACCTTCCCCAGGGCGAGACCGACCCGACCCGGACTCCCGATGAGCCGCCGGCCCACTATTACAACGTGGCCCAGGGCGCCCAGTACCTCAACCTCGTGCTGGACCGTTCGCTCAAAGACAATACCCCCCAGAGCCCGGCAGTCGCTCTGGCGGCGATCAAATCCCTCCAGGACATCGTCGGGCAGAGCAACATGTTCACCGGCGGTCGCGGGCAGCCGCTCGTCGACGCGATGCGCTTCTCCGACCGTCAGGTGCGATATGAGGCGGCGTTCGCAGTCGCTGCGGCACTGCCCCAACAGCGCTTCCAGGGCCAGGACCGCGTCGTTCCCCTCCTGGCCGAGGCGGTCGTACAGAGCGGTGTCCCGGGCGTGCTGATCGTCGGGCCCCAGGGCGAACGCGCCCGTTTGGCGTCGGAACTCAAAGGCTACTCGACCGCCGGCGGACAGGATCCCTCGGCCGCGGTCGCCGACTCGGCGACCGTTCCCGCCGTCGACGTCATCCTCATGTCCGAAGATCTCGGCAATCCGCAGATCGATCGTGTCATCGAGCTGGCCTCGCAGAACCCGCGGCTCGAGCGCGCCGCCAAGCTGATCATGGTGCATTCGCTGGCGTCGCCGTGGGTCCGCATGTCGCTCACCGATCCAACCCTCAGCTACACGGAAGCCGCCAGCGGACAGCCGCTGATCGACGCCATTGAACAGGCTCGCAAGAAGGCCGGCGGCTTGCCGATGGACGCGCAGTCGGCAACCGACACCGCCCTCCGCTCCGCCAACCTGCTGGCGAAGCTCGCCATCAGCCGCGGGCAGATTCTCGACCTCAGCGTCGCCGAGTCGGAACTGCTCGCCGCACTTGGCGACAAACGCGCGGACCTGGTCAAAGCGGTCGGCGAGGCCGTCGCCCTTCTCAATTCCCCGCGCTCGCAGGGCGCCCTGGCCGATCGGGCCGGGGACTCGAAGAATCCTCCGGAAATTCGCGTCACCCTCTACAAGAGCCTGGCGACCAGCGCCAAGTTTTTCGGCAACCACCTCGATCCCAACCAGCTCAACGATCTCCAGCAGACGGTGATGGCGGAGAAGGACCTCAACGTCCGTTCCGCCGCCGCCGAGGCTCGCGGCGCCCTGAACCTTCCGGCCCAGGACGCCAAACCGCTGATCGTTCAGCGACATGATTGAGAACGTTCGGGAGGGCGAGGCGGGCGAGGCTCCAGCCGAGCCGCATTTCCCGTGTTCGCAAGCTGCTACGGCTCGGCAAAAAAAGCCTCGCCCACCCGAGGGAAGTCCTTACCAGTAGAAACCGCCGTCCCAGTTGGATACCCTACCGTGGGCGCGTAACTCAATGGCTAGAGTGCAACCCTTACAAGGTTGAAGTTGCAGGTTCGAATCCTGTCGTGCCCACTTCTCCGCAGCTCTGATTTCCCACGCTCCCCGCGCCAGCTCGATGTCCCATCAGGACATACCATCGCCATCACCCCAAGTGCTCCGTCACACGGTTTACGGCCCACATGGCCGGTCTCGACGTCCTGCAATGTCCTATTGCGGGCGCAACAGGACAAGCCGCGCCATCCGAAGTCCTCTCTGCGACAGGGCTTGTAAATGTCCTGTTTTGCCCAAAAGTAGGACAAAATAGGACATTTGAGAGATTGTTGCCGCGGATCGCTGGGGCCGCTGGGGCCAAATTCCGCGAAAAGCGCCTCATCGCGCCTCACGGCGCCTCGCCGTTCGCTGACGTCTCACCCATTGACCCGGCGAATCAGAAAATCGCGGGGAACGTTCAATTTCGTTCGAACCGTTCGACATTCGACTGGTCGACTGTTCTCCGGTCCACCGCACGCCGACCGGCTCATAGCTTATACGCCTGAGCGGCGCCCGCGACGAGCCACCCCGCGCGGACAGCTTTTTCCTGCTCGGGTGGTAAGATGGTGGCACGGGAGAAGCGGAAGACCGTGAAATCGCAGAGCGGGCGATTGATTTCCAGAATCGCGCGCGAGTACGGCATCATTGGCCTCCCCGGAAAGATGGAATCGTCAAATCGAAAACTGGCAGAGGGCCAGGCGAGGGCCAACGCGATGCACGATGACGACGAAAAAAATGAGATGGAGAAGAAAATTGAGGAAATGCTCCGCAAATTGAAGCAGGTGGATCCAGAGCAGTTGCGGGAGGCTTTCCGAGAAAGGCTCGACGGGGAGTTGCCAGAGGAAATTGCCAGGGCAAAGGCCGATTTCGCCGCATTGTTCAACTTTCTTTCCCGTCCAGTCGGGAGCTACGACTACAAGGAACTTCAACGCGTACAAGCCGAAGCGACTCGGTTTGTCATGTACTGTGGGCTGCGGCGCACACGCCTCACCATTGATGCCGATGCGCTCGACGCATCCCCCGCCGGCAAATTTCGCGCTCTGATGAGAGATATAGCCGCCTCCGCCCTCGATGACGTTGGATCAACCTGGGCATTCCTGGAACGCGACCCGTCAGAGCATACGCTGCAAGAATTAGAACGGCTCCAGACGCTCGCACTTGCCGGGGTCACCGTTCTTGCCTTCGGTGATTTGAAATAGCGCCCGGACATTGCATTGGTTGTCAAGTCGCCTTGCGAGCGTCCTGAGACCCCGCTAGCATCCGCCGTTTCCAATAATTTAAGGACGGCACATGCCTCAACCGCTCAACATGGTGTATGAAAAGGATGCTCCGTTGGACGCCCTGCGGGGCAAGACGGTGGCCGTGCTCGGGTTCGGATCGCAGGGCCACGCCCACTCGCTCAATCTCCGCGACAGCGGGATCAATGTCATCGTCGCCAATCGCAAGGACAGCTCCAACGGGCGACTGGCGGTGGAACATGGATTCGATCCGGTCGGAGTCGACGAAGCGGTCAAAGCGGCCGACCTGATCATCGCAACGCTCCCCGACGAAGTGCAGCCCGAGGTCTACAACAAGAGCATCGCCCCGCACCTCAAGGCCGGCAAGGCGCTGGGTGCGACGCACGGATTCAACATTCATTTCAAAACGATCGTTCCGCCCAAAGAAGTCGACGTTCTGATGGTCGCCCCCAAAGGCCCCGGCCACCTGGTGCGCAGTGAATTTGAACGCGGCGGCGGTGTGCCGTGCCTCCTGGCCGTCCACCAGAACGCCAGCGGCAACGCGCGCAATCTCGGCCTGGCCTGGGCCCGCGGCATCGGCGGAGCGCGCTCCGGCGTCATCGAAACCACCTTCAAGGACGAATGCGAAACCGACCTGTTCGGCGAGCAGGCCGTTCTCTGCGGCGGACTTTCCGCTCTCATCAAGGCCGGGTTTGAAACCCTCATCGAAGCCGGCTACCCGCCGGAGATGGCCTACTTCGAATGCGTTCACGAGGTGAAGCTGATCGTCGATCTGATCTACCAGGGCGGCCTCGATTACATGCGCTATTCGATCAGCAACACCGCCGAGTACGGCGACCTCACCCGCGGCCCGCGCGTCGTCAACAAAGAGACCAAAGCTGAGATGAAAAAGATCCTCGCCGAGATCACCAGCGGCCAGTTCGCCAAAGAATGGCGCGCTGAATACGAAGGCGGCCTGAAGAACTTCAAGCGGCTGTACGAAGCCGACAACAACCACCCCGTCGAAGTCGTCGGCCGCCGTCTTCGCAAGATGATGCCCTGGCTCAAGGCCAAGGAACCGCCCAAGGGGTGATCTGTCCAGATGCCGGCGCTCACACCAGACCAGGCCTACGAGCTTGCGCTTCAGCATCATCGGGCGAACCGGCTGCCAGAGGCAGAGTCGCTTTACCGCCAGCTTCTGGCGAGCGATCCCAATCACGCCGATGCCTTGCACATGCTCGGCGTGCTGGCCAACCAAACGGGCCGCGTATCTGATGCGATTGAATTGATCCGGCGCGCGATTCAACTCAATTGCGGGCGGGCGATTTATCACAACAACCTGGGACTGGTCCTGGCAAGCCAGCGGCAATGGCCGGCCGCGGAGCAGGCGTTTGGCGCCGGGTTGTCTATCAATCCGGCGCTTCCGCAATCGCTCAACAATCTGACCAACGTGCTTCGGGAAATGGGGCGGCTCGACGACGCCTTGGCCGTCATTTCCAGGGCGATCGAACTGAACGCGGCCAGCCCCGAGGCGCTTAGCCCCCTGGGGCTTACGCTGGCGAAGCGCGGGCGCATGGACGACGCCATCCGCATTCTTTCCAAAAGCGCCGAGTTGCGGCCCGATCCTGAGGTGCTGCTCAATCTCGGCAACGCGCTCAAGTGGCAGGGACGGCTGGATGAATCAAACGCCGCCTATGAGAGAGCGATTCAGCTTCGGCCGGGTTTTGCCGCGGCTCATCTGAACCTCGCGACGAACTTCTGTAGTCAAGCACTTCTCGACCAGGGATTGAGCTCGTTCCGGAAAACTGTTGATCTTGCACAAGACGATTCACAGGTTCACACGGCCCTGCTGAACGCCCTGCACTATCATCCGGCATACGATGCCCCGGCCATCCTGCGCGAGCATCTCGCCTGGGCCAAACGCTTTGCCGAGCCGCTCGCCGCTCAGGTTCGCCAGCACCTCAACGATCGCTCTCCAGAAAGACGCATCCGACTTGGCTACGTCTCGTCGGAATTCCGCGATCACCCCGTCGGAAGGTTTCTCCTTCCCCTGTTCTCGCATCACGACCGCGGGCGATTCGAGATCTGCTGCTACTCATCCTCCCCTACTTCAGACCCGGTGACGCAAAAACTGCAAAGCCATAGCGACCGGTGGATCGACGCCGTCAATCTCTCCGATGAAGAACTGTCGGAGCAAATCCGCGACGATCGCATCGACATCCTGGTTGATCTGTCCCTCCATACTGCCGGCAACCGCCTGCTTGTGTTCGCCCGCTCGCCCGCGCCGGTGCAGGTCACCTGGCTGGCGTACCCCGGCACCAGCGGATTGAAGGCGATGGACTACCGCCTCAGCGACCCCTATCTCGATCCCCCTTCGACGGATTCGACAGGCTCACCGCAGGCAAGCTCAGCCTGCGACGAGCTCAGTCGAGTCGGGCAGGCACCCAGATCTGATGAGAACTACGTCGAGAAAACGGTCCGACTTGCCGACTGCTTCTGGTGCTACCAGGCTCCGGCCGATGCGCCGCCGCTGAACGTGCTGCCGGCGCAGGGTAACGGCTACGTCACCTTTGGCTGTTTCAACAACTTCTTCAAAGCCAGCCCGCAGACGCTCGAGTTATGGGCGCGCGTGCTGGCCGCGACACCCGATTCGCGGATGCTGATCCACAGCCAGCCCGGCTCGCATCTCGATCGCGTCCGAGGCACTTTCCTCGACGCCGGAGTGGATCCGAACCGGCTGGAATTCTTCGGCTTTGTTCCCGCCGAGCAGTATTGGCGGCAATACCACCGGATCGACATCGCGCTGGATACGTTGCCCTACGCCGGCGGTACGACGACATGCGATTCTCTGTGGATGGGCGTTCCGGTGGTCACCCTCGCCGGTCGAACGGCCGTGGGGCGTGCCGGCGTGAGCATTCTCACCAACGCCGGGCTCGCGGACCTGGTTGCGCGGTCGCCGACGCAGTACGTCGAGATCGCCTCGCGGCTCGCCGGCGACATCAACTTTCTCAGTTCACTTCGAAGCGACTTGCGGCCACAGCTTCTTGGCGCCCCGCTGATGAATTCCCCCGGCTTCACACGGGACATCGAGCACTCGTTTCGGCAGATGTGGCGGAGCTTCTGCAATGGACGATGACTATGGCCATTCAAACAACTGCAATGACGACGCCGTTCTTCGAGCAGATTTCCCGTCACATTGAACGGACGATCGGCCCGGCCCCCAGGGTTTTCCATGAGATCGTTTCCGCCCATGCGCACATCGATCTCCACATCGTGCCCGCCCAACCACACGTCGCGCCAAGTAAGGACCGGCCGCTGGGCGGCGATTACGTGACCATCGTGACCAGCGGAATGAGTTGGCGCCCGATGAATTTACCGCCCAATGCCAGGCAGAACGGCGTCAGCCAATACGCGGAGTTGATGCTGGCGTTGCCAAAAAGCTGGCCCGGCTTCAGGACGGATGGGACTTTCGATCAGCAAATCATGAAGGATGACGCCAAATGGTGGCCGATCCGCTGGCTGAAGCAGATGGCCCGCATCCCGCATCAATACGACACCTTCTATTCGCACGGCGTGACGGTCCCCAATGGCGAACCCGCCCGACCCTTCGCAAAGGGGTCGAAACTCTGCTGCTGGATGGTGTTCCATCCGATGCTGTGCCCCGACGCCCACCGGTTACACATCAGCAATGACGTCCATATCGATTTCTTCGCATTGTTCGCCCTCACCGAGCGCGAGATGCAGTTGAAATTGAACAAGGGCTTGAGCGCCCTGACCCGCGCCATGGCCGAGGGCGAGGTGTACACGGAACTGTTGGACCCTGGACGGCGAGGTGCGGTCTGAACTCGCTGAACTGATGCGGGAAGGACGCACGATCCGCTTAACTCTCCCTTGACAAAAAAATCCGGGATTGTTCTAGGCGTAGCAAGAAAAAGCTGTACAATTTGCCGCTTTACGGGGTCTTGCTACACATCTCAGGACGGTCTCTTCGAGGGATTTGGCGCTGGCCGTCTCGACTCGAATGGCTGTCTGGGTTTTGCAGGGAAGGACAAGCATCATGGTGGATCTCTACATGCGCAGCGTTGGGGAACGGTCGGTTGCTGCCTTGCGGCAGGCGCGCAGGAGAGCGCGAATGGAGTCCCTCGAGCAGCGCCAGCTGCTGTCGGTCACGATCATCAACGGCGGAGGTTCGGGCTATGTCGGAAATGGCGGCGGCGGCCCGCCCGATGTCACCGGCGCTGCCGGGCCCAACAGCTATCTCGAGATCAACAACACCACGGTCACGCTTTTCAGCCCCAAACCTGGCGGCGCCATCCTGGCTCAGGACACCATTTTCGATTTCTTTTACAACCCCGCGATTGGAAACGAGACGCGAATCGACGTCCCGTTTTCCGGTGCGTTCATCCCCATTACCGGCAGCGGCGCCAGCGAGGCAGGCAATACTGTAACCATCACGACCACCACACCTCACAATTTCAGCCTCAATCAAACCGTGAAGGTCTCAGGCGTGGGCGTGGCGGGCTACAACGGCACGTTCACGATCACCGGCGTGACCGCGACCACCTTCACCTACACGGACGCCACCTCCGGGCTGGCAAATTCGGGCGGCGGCACCGCGACCGTCGACCCCGGATCCTGCCAGGTTTGCGATTCCACGGGGCTGTTCGACAACCTGATGGGGGCCAATGGCCGGTTTATTGTCGGTGACATTGACATCGATGGCACCACCAACGTCAGCCAGTACATCTTCGCCGTCTCCAAGTCGAATAACCCAACCACCCTGACGACGGCGGACTGGAATTTCTACCACGTCACCACGACGCAAACGTCCGGCGGCGCCACCTTCTGGACCGATTATCCCGGCAACCCCGGCTACAACGCTGATGCCTTCGTCGAAACCTTCAACCTGGCTCAGGGGGGTGGTACCAACGGAAATGCCGAGATTGTTTCCATCAACGCGACCGATTTGGCCAACGGCGTCCCGCAACCTTCGCTGCACACTTTCCAGAACTTCATTACCGGCAGTAATAATTTTCGACCGGTCACCATGCAGGATGCCGCGCCCGGCGGCCCAATGTGGTTCGTCGAAAACCCAAATGACGGAACCCACATCAACGTGGTCAAGATGACCAACGTCTTGTCGAATTCCGCAAGCTTCACCACAACGTCCCTGGCCCTTCCAGGGGCCGACACCTTCGACCCGTCTGGCATTGGCAGCCCCCTCAATCCCGACAACATTTCGGCGGTCGACGGTGACGACGGTGGCGTCAGTGACGTCGAAAACCCGAACGGCAATCCGGCGTCTGATCCCGGCAACCGGATTTTGAAGGCCTCGGAAGACAATAACATCATCGTTGCATCGCACACGGTTGCGATCGGCACGTCCAGCGTCAGCTCGGCTACCGTCCAAATCAACAATGGAACCCCCGTCGGCGGCTCCGGCTATACGGTCGGCGATGTGCTGACCGTGAACTTCGGTACCTTTAGCACGGCGGGACAGTTGAAGGTGGCCACGCTCGGCCCTGGTGGCAGCGTCGCCACCGTCACCGTTGCCACTCCCGGTACCTACACCAGCCTGTCGGGAATTAACGGCACGGTGACCGGCGGCACGGGCAGCGGGGCCCAGTTCAATATCAATTTCAGCGGCCAACTCGTCGCTCAGTGGTACGCTTTCGACGTGAGCGGCGGAACGCCCGCTTTTCAAATGGTCGGCGGCTCACCCAACCTGGGCCGCATCGGCTTCGGAGTGAACACCTACGCCTTCGAGCCGGGCATCGACATCAACTCCAGCGGGGAAATCGGCCTGGGATTCATGGAATCCGACACGCTCGGAGGAGTCGTCAACGCAGCCACCGGCGGCTTTATCTCGACGTTCGTGACGGCACGGCTTCCAACCGATCCCGCGGGCACCATGGATCCGCTCGTCCTCGTTCCCGCCGGAACCGGCACCGGCAACATCAATGGCAGGATTGGCGATTTCAGCGGAATGAACGTGGATCCGGCGAACGGCACTTTCTGGCACACTAACGAGTTTGGCGGCGCCGGTGGGCCCACTGACATCGTCAATTTTACGCCCGAAGCCCCACCGATGGTCACACCGCCCAGCGACCAAATGGCGATGGAAGGCGCTCCAAAGTCGATTAACCTCGGTTCATTCACTGATCCCGACGGCTCTCCCTGGACAGTTAAAGTGGATTGGGGCGACGGATCGCAGGACTCCTTCTCCATCGCCACGGCTGGACCGCTAGGCTCATTGACGCACACGTACCTGGAAGAGGGAAACTACATTCCAAAGGTGACCGTTACCGATAGCACCCTCCTGTCGGGCTCGGCGACGTTCAAAATTGCTGTTTCCGATCCCGCCGTAATTCCCACTGGTGGCTTCCTCGTCACCGGGGTCGAGGGCGCGAACTCCGGCGCGCAGACGGTCGCCACCTTCACCGATCCCGGCGGGCCCGAGGTACTCGGCGACTATTCCGCCACCATTAAATGGGGCGATGGCAACATCACCAGCGGCACCATCACTTTCAGCGGAGGCGTCTTCACTGTCCAAGGCGCTGATACGTATGGCGAGGAAGGCATCTATGCGATCACCGTCACCCTCCACCACGAGACCGCGTCCGACGCCATGACCACCAGCATCGCGATCGTCTCCGACCCGGCCATCGTTGCCATGGGGACTACCGTCAAGGCCATCGCCTGCCTGCCCCTTATCGGCGTACCCGTCGCCACCTTCACCGACCCCGGCGGCGCTGAACCCAATCCCAGCGATCCCTCCGGCACCATCAACAATCATTATCAGGTTGTGAGCATCGACTGGGGCGATGCCACGCCGCTCGATACTTCCAGTGGCGTGCTCAGCTTCGGCGGCAGCGCAGGCTCAAAAACCGACCCCTTCACCGTCAGCGGCAGCCACAGCTACACGAACGCAGGCACCTACACCGTCACCGTCACCCTCAACCACGAAGGCGTCGGCACCGTCGTCCAGTCGACCGTCGTCGTTCGCGACAACATCGGGCTCCTGACCCTCGATCCTTCCGGCAGCGGCGCGTTGACGGTCACCGGCAATGGCGGGGTCGTCGTCAACAACTGCGGCGCGGTCGTGGTCGATTCCTCCAATCCCGCCGCCGCCATTCTCAGCGGCAACGGGACCGTCAGCGCCATGGATATCGACGGGACCGGCGGCACGGTCGTCACGGGCAACGGCGCGTTCCTCGGAGCGCCGGTCATGCACGAGCCGCCCACAGCCGACATCGTCGGCCTGCCTCTCCCCGCCGCCCCCGCGACAACTTTCCCCGCTGTCAACGACAGCAGCAGTACGCCGCTCATGCTTTCGCCGGGAACCTACGTCGGCGGCATCAGCCTCTCCGGTCAGGCGAATGTGACGCTCCTGCCAGGTGTTTACTATCTCCAGGGCGGAGGTCTCAAAGTTTCCGGGCAGGCCTCGCTGACCGGCAACGGCGTTTTCATCATCAACGCACCTGCGACGCCCAATGACGGCATCAGTTTCACCGGACAGGGAAATGTCACTCTAGCCGCGGCGGCTTCGCTCCCGGGCATCTACGCTCCATACGCGGGTGTGACCATCTTCCAGGATCCCACCTCCACCGCGCCGTTCATGATCTCGGGCGGCGGCGGCCTCACCATGGACGGCATCCTCTACGCCCCCAGCGCCGCGCTCGATATGACCGGCAACGGCGGACTCACCGACAGCACCGATCACACCGCCCCGGTCGCCGCGGTCATCGTCTTTGACGCGATTCTCACCGGGAATGGCGTGCTCACCATCAACGCCGACGCCCTGGCCAGCAACCATAGCATTACTCCGCTGCCGGGCGCTGCGCAGGCGATCTTCACTTCGCTGGCCACCTCGGCCAACCCGTCCGTGCCCGGCCAGCCGATCACCATCACCGCGACCATGTCCGCGATTCCGGGCAGCGCCTCCCCGCCGGCCGGTATCGTCGATTTCTTCGACGAAACCACGCACCTCGATCTCGGGTTCGTCACGCTCGCGGGCGGAGTCGCCTCCGTGACCGGTTCGCTCAAGTCGC
>Ga0210396_10001794_pt1 | contig 22532 bp, 24 predicted proteins | sample IncBWH17OmetaG_FD_155466 | JGI IMG/M metagenome (GOLD analysis project Ga0210396, IMG submission 155466) | Forest soil microbial communities from Barre Woods Harvard Forest LTER site, Petersham, Massachusetts, United States - Inc-BW-H-17-O ... | reverse complement strand
GCCATCGCCAACAACATCCTTCCGTCCTGGTTTGCCGATATCCCCCGACGTCTGGCTTCCTTGTCAGGGCAAACCAATGGCGTGCTGCACCGGCAGGGCGGCGGCCGCTTTCTGGGTGGTGGCACCGATCTTTATGTTCAGCAACACACAGCCATGGTGCATGCCGATCCGGAATTCCTGGCCGGCCGGGCCGACCTCAAGGGGATCACCCTGGAAAAAGACCGATGCATCATTGGCGGAGCCGCCACCATATCCGACCTCATGGAGTCTCCCGCTATCCGCGCCATTTTCCCGCATTTTGATCATTACGCGCGTTTGATCGCTTCTACTCCTATCCGAAATATCGCGACTGTGGCCGGTAATTTTGTAAATGCTTCACCCATCGGCGACCTCTCGATCTTTTTTCTGGCGCTGGACGCCACGTTGACCCTCTGTGATGGCGCCACCCGAAGACAACTTCCATTGAGAAATTTCTACAAAGGATATAAACAGCTGGCTAAAACACCGGAGGAGTACATCGAAACCATCCGCTTCGACATCCCCGGCCGGGATAACCTTTTCCATTTCGAGAAAGTGAGCAAACGGACCTGTTTGGATATCGCCAGCGTAAATACCGCTCTGCAAATTCAACTGTCAGGCGGGGTGATCGCAAAAGCGCATCTCTCGGCCGGGGGAGTCAACCCTATCCCCGCCTACCTGGAACGTTCTTCATCGCTGATGACCGGACGTACACCCGAACCGCAACTGGTTCACGAGGTTATCGCCATGGCGATCAGGGAAACCGCTCCTATCAGCGACGTCCGCGGGACCGCCGGATATAAACAGTTGTTGCTGGGACAATTGATCAAGGCACATTTTTTAACTTTATTTCCGCATTGGCCGGTGGAGGAACTGCTATGAAAAACATCGATGCGGCGGCACATACGCGAGGCGAATCCATTTATCTGGATGATATCCCCCTCATACAAGGCACCCTGTTTGCCGCGGTATTCGGCTCTCCTGTGGCTCATGGCATTATCCGCAAACTGGATACCCGTGCGGCGGAAGCCTGCCCCGGCGTCATCCGCATCTTTACTTATAGAGACGTCACCGGCGAGAACCAGATCGGCGGGATCATTCCCGACGAACCGCTATTTGCCGAACAACACGTTCATTTTATCGGTATGCCGGTTGCCCTGGTAGTGGCCATTTCGGACGCCGCCGCCCGACATGCCCTGGACAAGATAGAAGTGGATATCGATCCCTGGCCCGTGATCACCGACCCCCGCGAGGCACAGGCCCGCGGAGAACTCATCGTGCCACCCCGGACCTTCCAGCTGGGAAATACCGCGGAAGCCTGGCAGCATTGTGCGCATATCGTCGAAGGTCGCGCCGATACCAATGGACAGGAACACCTGTATATCGAAACCCAGGGCGCTTATGCTGTTCCGCTCGACGCCCGGATGATGCGTATCTATTCTTCCACCCAGGCGCCCACCGCGGTGCAACGCGCCGTTTCGAAGGTCACGGGTCTGGCCATGCATGCGCTGGATATCGAGGTCACGCGCCTGGGCGGCGGCTTCGGCGGGAAAGAAGACCAGGCCAATGTCTGGGCTGCCTTCGTTGGGCTGGCCTGCCGGCATTTAAAAAAACCGGTAAAATATGCCCTGCCCCGCACGGACGATATGGTGATGACGGGTAAACGCCATCCCTATTCTTCGGACTTTAAGCTGGGTCTCGACAAAGACCTGAAAATCCTCGCCTATGAGGTCGACTTTTACCAAAATGCCGGCGCGGCGGCCGATCTCTCTCCCGCGGTACTGGAACGTACCCTTTTTCATTGCACCAACTCCTACTTCATCCCCAACGTCCGGGCCACTGCCTATAGCTGCAGGACCCATCTGCCGCCCAATACCGCGTTCCGCGGATTCGGCGGCCCTCAAGGTATGTTCGTCATAGAAGCCGCTATCGCCAAAGCGGCAGAGACGCTGCAGGTGCCCGCATCCGCTATCCAAAAAGCCAATCTCCTTCAGACAGGTGACGAATTGCCCTATGGACAACGGGCCGTGAGCGAAGCACATGCCTGCTGGCAAAAAGCGGAAGCCCTCTATGATGCCGAAGCCCTGAGAAACGAAATCTCCGATTTCAACGCCGGCCATAAACTGGTTAAAAAAGGACTGGCCTTTATGCCGGTGTGTTTCGGTATCTCCTTTACCAAGACGCTGCTGAACCAGGCCCGGGCGCAGGTACATGTCTATACGGATGGGAGCGTATCCATAAGCACCGGCGCCGTAGAAATGGGGCAGGGCGTCAATACGAAAATGCTCCAGGTTGCCGCCACCGCCCTGTCTATCGAGCCCACCCTCGTAAAAGTACAGACCACCAGCACCTTTAAGATCGCCAATACTTCACCGAGCGCCGCCAGCGCTACAGCCGACCTTAACGGGAAAGCCGTGCTGATGGCCTGCAACACCATTCTCGACAGACTGAAGACGGTAGCCGTCGCCGAGCTCAACGGATCCGGCGATGAGCGCCTGACATCCGCCGATATCGAATTAAAAGAGGGCGCCGTCATGGCCCGCGGCAGACCCACGGGCATGAGCTGGAAACAGCTGGTCATGGCGGCGTATGTCCGGCGCGTCAACCTCTCCGAACACGCGCACTATGCTACGCCGGAGATCCATTTCGACTACAACCGGGAGAAAGGCCACCCTTTTGCATATCATGTATACGGTGTGGCCATCGTGATCGCTACTGTAGATTGTCTGCGCGGCCGGTATTCCTTCGATGCTGTCAAAGTGGTTCACGACGCCGGCGCCAGCATGAACCTGCTAATCGACCGGGGACAAATAGAAGGCGGTATCGTACAAGGCATCGGCTGGATGACGATGGAAGAAGTAGTTTACGACGAAAAAGGTCGTCTTCGCTCCAACACCCTCTCCACCTATAAGATCCCCGATATCTATTCCGTTCCGGCAGAGATCGCCATCGATCTCCTGCATACGGAACAGGATAACCTCGCCATCTTCCGCAGCAAAGCCGTCGGCGAACCGCCCCTCATGTACGGCATCGGAGCCTATTTCGCCTTGCGTAACGGCATCCGCGCCTTCAATCCCGCCGCATCACTTTCTTTTTCCGCGCCAATGACCCCGGAAAAAACACTAATGGCCCTATACGAAAAACAAATGACCCATGTCGCCGGATAAGAAACTGTCGGTATGGCGACTGGCTTTGTCCAGCCTGAACCGGGATATCCCCGTGATCCTGCTGTATGTGCTGGAAAGCAAGGGTAGCAGCCCGGGCCGAAGGGGATTTTTGATGAGTGTAAATGCAGCGGGTGAGATGGAAGGCTCGATAGGCGGCGGTATCATGGAACATAAATTCACGGAACTGTCGAAGGAACGGCTCCGCCAAAATCAAAGGACCCTCGCCGTAAAAAGACAGGTACACGATAAAGAAGCCATAAAGGACCAAAGTGGCATGATCTGCTCCGGCGAACAGACCAACTTGTTGTATTCTTTGCAACCTGCCGATAAGCCGGTCCTGGAGAAGATCATCACCTCGCTGGAACAGCATCGCCACGGCTGTCTAAGCTTGTCCCCCAGCGGTATTGCCTTTGACGAACAACCGCCGGCAGTGGACTTTTATTTTCAACTACATTCAGAGACCCAATGGCATTACCAGGAAAAAACCGGCTTCAGGAACATGCTCTACATCATCGGCGGCGGCCATGTTGCCCTGGCCTTTTCCCGGATCATGCGGACCATGGACTTTTATATCGTTTTGTTCGATGACCGCCGGGGGCTGGACTCGCTGCGGCGCAACGATTTTGTCCATGAACGTATCCTGTTGCACGACTACCGCGAATTGAACGGGCTGGTACAGGCGGGAGAAACACATTATGTAGCGGTGATGACCCAGGGCTATCGAACCGATGACCAGGCGGTTCGCACCTTGCTGCCCCTGACCTTCCGCTATTTTGGCTTATTGGGGAGTAAAGCCAAGGTGGAAAAAATGCTGGCGGCGTACCGGTCGGAAGGGATGACGGAAGAACGGCTGCAACGTATATCTGCGCCGGCGGGGCTGGCAATCCATAGCCAAACGCCGGAAGAGATCGCTATCAGTATCGCAGCGGAAATTATCCAAAGGCTTCCCCGTGAGGAGAAACGGTCTTAGCTGCGCGAGACCGTTCCGCTAATCAACCCATAAGGTTCGTCTGTAGCAATAAAGACCTCGTTGTTATTATCCAGTCCAAATGGCTGGAGATTGAAGAGGATATGATGCTTATTAGGCATTTGGAGCGTGATGGTGGTGACCTCCGGAAAAGCCCTGAGCACGCTTTCCCCCATGGCATAGAGCGTATGCTGCACCGAAAGACTTTTGTGCCATGCAAAACTCCGGAGCAGGTCCTGCCGGATGGCATTGTACGTAGCGTCCGGGTCTTCGGGGGCACGATCATAGTCCCACCGGATATTACAGGAGGTGGAAAGGATACGGTCGGCCGTCTCCTTCAAGGTCGTATATTGATCCCTGATATACCCTTCGAAACCGGAATCGGTGGTTTTTAAGATCAGCAGATCGTCGATGCCGGCACTAAGGAGCAGGTTCTGCCGGCTCTTGCTGACGATAGCTATATGTTTTTCCGAACCGCCATTGATAAAGGCATACGGGTGGGGTATCCCTTCGACCAGCAGCCGTTTCCAGCAATATTCCGTGAGCGTGATCCTGACGTCGCATACGGGCGGATTATGTTCGAGAAAATGGCCGGCCAGGATCAACCCGAAAGCTTCGATAGAAGCGGTAAGATGCTGCCTGGCAAACGCATACACCGTGTTCTTCATCGTGTCGGTAGGCAGGATGCTGCTATTATCGCCAGCCGTATGGGCGGCTTCAAAGTCTCCTTCCAACGCAATATCCACCGAGAGGTGCCGGATCTCGTGGTGATCGGGATGACGGATGACTTTGGACAAATTGATCGCATTTTTCCCGTAAGCATTTTTCTGAAGATGGATAGCCATATCCTAATATAAATAAATTTCTTAACTTTCTCCATGCCCGCATCCCCGGTGGCCATACATAGCAAACGCATGCTCCTTCCCGACGGTGTCCGGGAAGCCACGGTATTTTTAAGGGATGGACTCATCTCCGGCGTAATTGGGGGCATGGCCGTGGCGGATGGAACCGAACTCGTGGACGTCGGCGAAGCGGTGGTCATGCCGGGCCTTGTCGATCCGCACGTTCATATCAATGAGCCGGGCCGAACGGATTGGGAAGGCTTCGATACGGCCTGCCGCGCCGCTGTCGCCGGTGGGATCACCCTACTGGTGGATATGCCGCTGAATGCTTCGCCGGTTACGACGACCGCCGGTGCATTCGATCAAAAAACAGCGGCAGCCGCGGGACAACTGCATTGCGACTGCGGATTTTGGGGTGGGGTAGTGCCCGGCAATATCCGGGAGATCGAACTCCTCATTCGCCGGGGCGTACTCGGGTTCAAGGCTTTTCTCACTCCCTCCGGCATCGACGAATTCCCAAATGTTACCGAAACCGATCTCCGCCGGGCGATGCCGGTGATAGCGGCGCATGGATTACCCCTGCTGGTCCATTGTGAGCTGGACACCGCGACAGCGCCGCCGGAGCCCACCGATCCCCGTTCTTACCGCCAATATCTGGCGTCGAGACCCACAGCCTGGGAGGACGAAGCCATCGCCCTCATGATCCGCTTGTGTGCCGAATATCGTTGCCGTACCCATATCGTGCATCTGTCATCGGCGGCGTCTATCGGCCAGCTTCGCGCCGCGAAAAATAAGGGACTACCCCTTACCGTAGAGACGGCGCCACACTATCTGTATTTTAATGCCGAAGACATACCCGACGGTAACCCCTTTTTCAAATGCGCCCCGCCGATCCGCGACAAAAGGAATAATAGCCGGTTGTGGGATGCGTTGCGCGAAGGGGTCATCGATTTTATAGCGACCGACCATAGCCCCGCTCCACCTGCGCTGAAACATGTGGAAACCGGCGACCTGACAAAGGCCTGGGGCGGCATCCCCTCCCTTCAACTTTCCTTGCCTGTGGTGTGGACCGCCGCGGAGCAGCGGGGTTTTACATTGACCGATGTGGCTGGATGGTTATCTGCCGCCCCGGCATTGCTTGCCGGCGAACAGGACCAGCGGGGTAAGATCGCGCAGGGATTCGAGGCCGATCTCGTTGTCTGGGACCCCCGGCAAACATTCCGGGTAGAGGAGCATCTCCTTCATCACCGGCATAAAGCCACCCCCTATCTCGGTGAAACGTTGTATGGGGTCGTGAAGCAGACCTGGCTGCGAGGCGTAAAAATTTATGATAGCGGGAAATTTACCCGACTTAACCAGGGCGAAACTATAACACGATGCTGAACCGCGTAGAAAATATCATCAGCAGGATACAGGAACTGGCGTCCATCAGCGAGACCCCTGGGGTGACCACGCGGCGCTACGGTACGGCCGCTGCCATCGCCGCCGGTGACAAGGTGCTGCATTGGATGCGGGAAGCCGGCCTGGAAACACGTATCGATGCCATCGGTAATATCCGCGGAAGATGGCCGTCCGAAGATCCTGCCGCCAGGACCCTGGTGATCGCTTCGCACCTGGATACGGTCGTCAACGCCGGCCGGTGGGACGGGCCCCTGGGTGTGCTCGCCGGGTTGGATATCCTGGAAAATTTGATCCGCCGGAAAATAAGACTCCCTCATCATGTTGAACTGATCGCCTTTTGCGACGAAGAAGGCGTTCGGTTCCATACGACCTATCTGGGCAGCAGGGTAGTAGCCGGCAGTTTTGACCCGGAGACCCTGCAATCCCGGGATGAGGACGGGATAATGCTGGCCGCGGCGATAACCGCCGCCCGGGGTAATCCGGACAACCTGCAACAGGAAGCGATACCCGCGGATCGGTGGCTGGGCTATTTTGAGCTGCATATCGAACAAGGGCCTATCCTCTACGAGCGCCGCATCCCCGTGGCCGCGGTAAAAGCGATAGCCGGGCAGATCCGCGGGGAGGTCTCCTTCACCGGCATGGCGGGGCATGCGGGGACCGTACCGATGGCCATGCGGCACGATGCACTTTGCGGGGCCGCCGAATTCATTTTAGCTGCGGAGCAGGAAGCCGCCGCCGGAGGCGGCGGCTTCCTGGCTACTATCGGCCGGCTACGCATCTCCGACTCCGCCAGCAACGTGATCCCCGGCCAGGTCTCCTGCAGTATCGATATCCGCAGCGCGCATCCCGATACCCTTTCCGCCGCACATTCGCGTTTAAAAACGCTCGCCGAAACCATCGCCACCCGGCGCGGGCTGACAGCACAATGGCAGGTCGTCCAATCCTCGCCTCCCGTTGCCTGCGACGGCCGGATGAAAGACGGGCTGGTCCAATGCATCGAAAAAGCCGGCTATGAAGCCCTGGAGCTCGTCAGCGGCGCCGGACATGATGCCGTGCCTATATCCGCCGTCGCACCCGTGAGCATGCTTTTCGTCCGTTGCTATAAAGGGATCAGCCACCACCCGCTGGAAAATGTGGAGCCTGCGGACCTGGCGGCGGCCCTGGCCATCGCCGAAGATTTTGTCATTCACATCACCAAAGGATAATATTATGGAAATTTCCGCGCTAACGCGATCGGTAGTTAAAAGAACGCACGCCCTCATAAGCCCGGATGGCTATATCAACAGCGCCCTTCCCGGATGGACCGGCTGCACCGTCAACGTACTCATCAACGAGCAGATGGGCGCCCGCTTTTGCCAGACGCTTATCACACTCCAGACTGCGGGGAGCCTTACCGGACAGACACGGCAGTCGCAATTGTTTTTTTATGTGGTCAACGGTGAGCTACAGGCGAATATTGGCGGTGAGCGCAAGGCGCTAAGTGCCGGACAGTATGTCTATATCCCCGCCGGCAAAGCCTATAGCCTCACCCAACCGGCAAAAGACACTCAACTGCTCAGCTTTCACAAGGTCTATGAACCGCTGGACGGGGTAACGGCGCCGGATATCCTGTACGGCGACGCGAAAACGGTCCCCGGCCCGGACTATCTCGATGACCCTGCCCTCCGGCTACAGGTACTGCTGCCCGACAACCCGGCTTTCGATATGGCTGTGAATATCTTTACCTATGATCCCGGCGGCCATCTGCCCCTGGTAGAGACCCACGTAATGGAACACGGGCTATTGTACCTGCAGGGACAAGGGGTCTATCGCCTGGACCAGGACTGGTACCCCGTGAAGAAAGGTGACTGTATCTGGATGGCGCCTTACTGTCAGCAATGGTTTACGGCCATGGGCAAGGAACCTGCCGTCTATATCTATTATAAAAATGTAAACCGTTTTCCAATAACGATATGACGATCTTGGCTTTGAACCAACTCGATGCCGCCAGCCTGCGAAATTTGCTGTATACCTGTTGCGGAAGCAGCGTTTGGGTGGAAAAAATGCTGCGCCATTTTCCGGTGGCAGACACCACCGCGCTGCTGGCGGCCGCGGCGGAAGCCTGGCAGACCTGCGGGCCAAAAGATGGCCTCGAAGCCTTCTCGCATCATCCCCGGATCGGCGCAAAGACGGCTGACACCACCGCGGCGGCGGAACAGGCAGGCGCCAGGAACGCCCCGCGGGCGATACTCGACGCCCTGGCCCGCGGTAAAAAAGCCTATGAGGGAAAATTCGGGTATATTTATATCGTATGCGCCACCGGCAGGTCGGCATCGGAAATGCTGGAACTGCTGGAAACGCGCCTCGGCAATAACCCGGAAAAAGAAATAAAGGTCGCCATGGGCGAACAGGAAAAGATCACCCGGATCAGGCTGGAAAAATTATTGACATGAGCACGATAACTTCGCATATCCTGGACATATCCCGCGGCTGCCCGGCCACAGGCGTTAAGATCGTCCTCTTTGTTGAACAGGATGACGCCTGGCCGGAGCTTCATCATGCCGCCACCAACGGTGACGGACGTATCGCTCCCTGGACCGTCGCTCCGGGGCGTTACAAACTGAGATTCGAGACCCGAGCGTATTTTGCAGCCGTTCCCTCCTTCTACCCCTTCGTAGAAATACATTTCGAGATCGGCGATAATGCCCATTACCACATCCCTTTGTTGCTGAGCCCCTGGGGATATTCCACCTATCGGGGCTCTTAAACCCGCAATTATGCAGCTATCTATAAAAAGCACGGACAGAGAAGCCATCCTCGCCACCCTAAAGCTCGCCAACCTGGCCTTCCAGGCCAGCTACCCTGGCGACCGGCCGGACCGGCAACCCGTGCATACTGTCTATGGCGGCGCCCATCTTTTCAAAAGCGACACCTGCGTGAAAATGGGCGAGATCGCGCTCCGCAACCTGCACACCTATGCCCCGCATTTTGCGGAGCTGGCCAGCGCGCTCTCGCTTGACGGTCATGATTCCCTGCCGCAAACGGAAAATGCCGTGGCCGCACTCGGTAAACGTCTCAGCGAGATGAGTGAAGAACAACGGCGAAAAGAAAAGGCCTGGCTGTCCTGGAGCGTCTATGACAAGATCGTCCGAAAGCTCCGCACGGAGCCTGTCGAGGATTTTCGCATCGACTTCGAAGACGGGTATGGCAACCGCCCCGATGAAGAAGAGGATGCCGTGGCCATCGCGGCCGCCGGTGAGCTGGCTGCAGGCATGCAAAACAAGACCCTCTCCCCCTTTATCGGCATCCGTATCAAACCGTTCACGGAAGACCTCAAACAAAGAAGCGTACGGACGCTGGACCTCTTCCTTACCGAACTCCTGAGACGGTCGAACCATGCGCTGCCGTCCAATTTCGTGGTGATGTTGCCTAAAGTAACGATACCCCAGCAGGTGTACACCCTGGTGCAGCTCTTCCGGCTTCTCGAGCGGGAAAATAACCTGCCGGAAGGAACGCTCAAAATGGAGACGATGGTAGAAGCCACCCAGATCATCATGGACCCGGAGGGGAGGAACCCGCTTTACCGTATCATCAAGGCTTCGGAAGGCCGGTGCGTCGCGGCTCATTTTGGGACGTACGATTATACGGCTTCCTGCGGGATCACCGCCCGATACCAGACCATGGCCCATCCCGTGTGTGATTTCGCCCATCATATGACCAAAGTCGCGTTGGCCGGCACCGGCATCTTCCTTTCCGACGGCGCTACCAATGTCATCCCCATTGGCCCTCACCGGGGCGAAAACCTCGGCTTTGAAGAAATGCAGGAGAACCGGATCGCCGTTCACAGGGCCTGGCGCATCGGCTTCGATCATACCATGCATTCGCTTATCAACGGCTTCTACCAAGGCTGGGACCTGAACCCGGCGCAATTACCGATGCGCTATGCCGCTACCTACACTTTTTTCCTGAGCAGCCTCGATGAGGCTATCCACCGGCTGAAGCTCTTCGTGGACCGAAGCGCCGTCTCCACGCTCACCGGAGATATCTTCGACGACGCGGCTACGGGCCAGGGACTGCTGAATTTCTTCCTCAAAGCCATGAATTGCGGTGCCATCGGCGATAAAGAAGTGCTGGCGACTGGCCTTACACCCGACGAGATCCGCAGTCGCAGCTTTTACCAAATTTTGCAGGGGCGGAGAAAGATAAGATAGCTTTTTTCAGTACCTTCCGCCATGCCGGCCGGAGGCCGGCACAGAATAATTATTATGCATTTGTCACCAAAAGAACAAGAAAAGCTGCTATTGTTCCTGGCTGGAGAGTTGGCGGAAAAGAGAAGAGCGCGAGGATTGAAATTGAATTACCCCGAGGCGATCGCCTTGATCAGCAGCCGGCTACAAGAAGCTGCACGCGATGGTAAACCGGTCGCCGAACTGATGCAATACGGGGCTGCTATCCTGACACGCGGCGATGTGATGGAAGGCGTCCCCGAAATGATCCATGAGATACAGATCGAAGCTACCTTTCCCGATGGAACCAAGTTAGTGACGGTGCATGATCCCATTCGATAATATGATCCCAGGAGAATATATATTACGCCAGGAGCCCATCGTCTGCAACGAAGGCAGACGCACGACCAGGCTCACCGTGGTGAACAAGGGCGACCGCCCGGTTCAGATCGGCTCACACTACCATTTTTTTGAAGTGAACCAGGAGATGGACTTTGATCGTAAAAAAGCATTTGGCATGCGGCTCAATATCCCATCGGGTACCGCTGTACGTTTCGAGCCCGGCGAAGAGAAAGAAATAGAACTGGTCGAACTGGGCGGTCATAAAAGAGCCGTCGGTTTTCAAAATCTGGTCAACGGATCTACGGCAGGGGGGCCGGCGCAATGAGCCTCTCGATCAATCGCACCAAATACGCCAACCTCTATGGCCCCACGGTAGGGGACAAGGTCAGGCTGGCCGATACCGAACTGTTCATCGAGATCGAAAAGGATCATACCGTCTATGGTGACGAGATCAAGTTCGGGGGTGGCAAGACCATCCGTGACGGCATGGGCCAATCCGCGACAGCTACCCGCGACGAGGGCGTCCTCGATCTCGTGATCACCGGCGTGATCATCATCGATCACTGGGGCATCGTCAAAGCCGATATCGGTATCCGCGATGGCAGGATCGTAGGCATCGGCAAGGCCGGCAATCCCGATACCATGGATGGCGTGGATGAGAACATGATCATCGGCGCCTCGACTGAGGTACATGGCGGCAATGGACTCATCGCCACCCCCGGCGGTATCGACACGCATATTCATTTTATCTGTCCGCAACAGATCGACCATGCCCTGTATAGCGGCATCACGACGATGATCGGCGGCGGTACGGGCCCGGCAGACGGCACGAACGCCACCACCGTGACACCCGGCGCCTGGAATATCCGCAAGATGCTGGAGTCCGCCGAGGCCTTCCCCATGAACCTGGGCTTCCTGGGTAAAGGCAACTGTGCCACCGAACCGCCGCTCGAGGAACAGATCGAAGCCGGTGTGATCGGTCTCAAGATCCACGAGGACTGGGGCGCCACGCCCGCGGTCATCGACGCGTCGCTGAAGATCGCCGACAAACACGACGTACAGGTGGCCATCCACACGGATACACTCAACGAAGCCGGCTTCCTGGAAAGCACCCTCAAAGCCATCAATGGCCGGGTGATCCATACCTACCATACGGAAGGGGCCGGAGGCGGCCATGCTCCCGATATCATCCGCGCCGCCATGTTCCCGAACATCCTGCCTTCGTCTACCAACCCCACCCGGCCCTATACCATCAACACCATCGACGAACACCTCGACATGCTGATGGTCTGTCACCATCTGAGCAAATCGATCCCCGAAGACGTCTCTTTTGCCGACAGCCGCATCCGGCCCGAGACCATCGCAGCGGAAGATATCCTCCACGACATGGGCGTGTTCAGCATGATGAGCTCGGATTCCCAGGCCATGGGCCGGGTAAGCGAAGTGATCATCCGGACCTGGCAAACCGCGGACAAGATGAAAAAGCAACGCGGCGCCCTGCCCCAGGATAAGGATAAAGACAACGATAATTTCCGGGTCAAACGCTACGTCGCCAAATATACCATCAACCCCGCGATCACCCACGGCATCGCCGGTTATGTCGGCAGCCTCGAAAAAGGGAAGATGGCCGACCTGGTCCTCTGGAAACCGGCCCTGTTCGGCGTCAAGCCCGAGATGATCGTCAAAGGCGGCATGATCATCGCCGCCCGCATGGGCGATCCCAACGCCAGCATCCCCACGCCGCAGCCCGTGATCTACCGGCCTATGTTCGGCGCCTTTGGCAAGGCCTTGCACGCGACCTGCGCCACCTTCGTGTCGCAGCTATCAATGGACAAAGGGATCGTACAGACCTATGGGTTACAGAAACAGCTCCTGCCGGTGAAGAATTGCCGCAACGTCGGCAAAAAGGATATGGTGCATAACGACCAGACGCCTGCCATCGAAGTAAACCCGGAGAACTACGAGGTCAGGGTCGACGGACAAAAAGTGACCTGCGAACCGGCCGCGGTACTTGCCCTGGCGCAGCGGTATTTTTTATTTTGAGTAGCCATGCTGATACAAAAGAAGATAGGGCATATCGATTCATTCGAGCTCGCGGACCGGCCGGTCGACCTCCTGCCCGTGGAATGGTATGAGACCAATAAACGGATCATACGCCGGCCGACGAGACAAGGCCGTGAGCTGGCCCTGAAGTTCCTGCAGGAAAGCCCCGCCCTCACGGACGGGGATATCCTGTATGCGGATGAGCAGGTCGTCATCGCGGTGGAGGTCTTGTCCTGCGAAACCCTGGTGATCCGGATCTCCGCGCCGCAAGATATCGCCGCCGTCTGCTACGAGATCGGTAACAGACACCTGCCGCTTTATATGACGGCCGACGAATTGCTCGTGCCCTTCGAAGAACCGCTCCACCGCTGGCTCCTGGCAGGAGACTATACCGTCAGCAAAGAAAACCGGAAACTGCTCCACCCGCTCCGTTCTACCGTGGCGGCGCATGCGCACGTCACCGCTTCCAGCAGCAGCCTGTTCAACCGAATCATGAACCTGACCAATTCCCGCCCATGACCCCAGCATTACTCTCTCTCCTCCAGCTCAGCGATCCGGCGCTCCCCATCGGCAGCTTTGCGCATTCGGGCGGTCTGGAGACCTATGTACAGGAAGGCATCGTCCGCGATGCCGCCACCGCCCAAAGTTTTGTGGGGGATATGCTCCGGATCAATGTGTTTTTCACCGATGCCGCACTCGTGTCCCTGGCCCATGAAGCCGCCGGAACCCATGCAACGCTCGAAGAACTCGACACGCTCTGCGAAGCCACCAAACTCCCGCGGGAGATCCGCGAGGCCAGCCGGAAACTGGGCGGCCGTTTGCTGAAGATCTTCGCCCCCCTCACCGGCGCCCCGTCCATCACGCATTACCCCGTCGTCTTCGGCTATTGCGCCGCAACCCTCGGCATCGCCAAAAGCGAGACCCTCACCGGATTTTATTACAACGCCGCGGCCGGCATGGTCACCAACTGCGTGAAACTGATCCCGCTCGGCCAGCAGGAAGGACAGCAGTTGCTGCTGGCGCTCCACCCGCTGATAATAAATCTCACGGAACAAGGCCTCCAGCCGGATAAAAGCCTCATCGGCCGCAGCTGCGCGGGTCTGGATATCCGCTGCATGCAACATGAACAACTTTATTCACGCTTATATATGTCCTGACAATGAAGGAAAGAAATTATATCAAGATCGGCATCGCCGGACCGGTAGGCTCCGGAAAGACGGCGCTCATCGAACGGCTCACCCGCAAGTTGGAGCAGGAATATAGCCTCGCCGTCATCACCAACGACATCTATACCAAAGAAGACGCCGAATTCCTGACCAAACATAGCCTGCTGTCACCCGACCGCATCATCGGCGTGGAGACGGGCGGTTGCCCCCATACCGCTATCCGCGAAGACGCCAGCATGAACCTGGAAGCCGTGGAAGAAATGGCGGCCCGGTTTCCCGACCTGCACATCATCTTCATCGAAAGCGGCGGCGACAATCTCTCCGCTACTTTTAGCCCGGAGCTGGCCGACCTCAGCATCTTCGTCATCGACGTAGCAGAGGGCGACAAGATCCCCCGAAAAGGCGGACCGGGTATCACCCGCAGCGATCTCCTCGTGATCAACAAAACCGATCTGGCTCCTTTTGTAGGCGCGAGCCTGGAAGTCATGGAACGCGACGCCCGGAAGATGCGTAAAGGTCATCCCTTTGTCTTTACCAATCTGATGAGCCTTGAAGGCCTGGATAGCGTCATCGGCTGGATAAAAAAATATGCGCTGCTGGAAGAGGCGGTCGAACCTAAATTATGGCGATGAACTCCCGGGTGGATCTGCATATAGGGCTACGGGATGGTCATAGCTATCTCGCCCGCAACTATTTTACCCCGCCTTTCAAGATCGCCAATATCACCGAAGACCGTAACGACCCCTTCCTGCATCTGATGCTCATGTGTTCTTCGCCCGGCGTGCTCGACGGCGATGCGCAGCGGGTGCACATCACCCTGGAACCCGGGAGCAGGCTATGGCTTCACACACAATCCTATCAACGGCTTTTTCAAATGAGCACCGGTGCTACTCAATCCATAGAGGTCCACCTGGCGAAAGACGCCGGTTTCTGCTGGCTGCCACATCCTTGTGTTCCCCACGCCAAGGCATCCTTTCGCGCAGACAATCGCATCTTCCTGGAGGAAGGCGCCGGCGTAGTTTGGGGCGAAGTCTTTACCTGCGGGCGAAAGCTCAACGGTGAAGCCTTCGCTTTCTCCTCCTATCGTGTCCGCACGGAGATCTATATGGCAAAGAAACTGGCCCTGTGTGACAACATTTGTATAGAACCCCAAAACATCCCCGTTCACGCGCTTGGGCAAATGGAAGGATACACCCATCAGGCCAGCCTGCTATTTATAAAAGCTAAACACCGCATCGCCAAAGACACATATGGGCGTATCGGTGCTTTCCTGGGTGGATGCGAAGACATCCTCTATGGCATCACCGAGGGTCCGGCCGATAGCCTCGTGATAAGGATCCTCGGCAATGCCGCGGAAAAACTGCACGATCATTTGCGAACCATCCAAACGATAATCTATGCAAGCTGAATTGAGCGTACTGCTCATAGCCGCCGTAACCGTCGCCTGTTTACATACGGCCATGGGCCCCGATCACTACCTGCCCTTCATCGCGCTCTCCAAATCGCGGGGCTGGTCATTCGGCAAGACCATTTTCTGGACCATCGTCTGCGGCTGCGGCCATGTGTGGAGCTCGGTATTGCTGGGGCTGGGTGGCGCGGCCCTGGGCTGGTCTATTTCGAAGGTAAAAGGTCTCGAGAACATCCGGGGTGGAGTAGCTGGCTGGGCGATGCTGGGATTCGGATTGGTTTACGGCATCTGGGGGCTGATCCGTGCCCGGCAAAACCGGCGACACAAACATTTCGACATCTACGAAGATGGTAGCGTTTATGTCTACGACCACCGGCACGGTGAAGCCGTTCGCCCACAGGACCGGCATAAAGTAACGCCCTGGGTCCTCTTTATCGTCTTCGCCCTGGGGCCCTGCGAACCGATGATCCCCCTGCTGTTTTTCCCCGCCGCCAAGAACTCCTGGACGGGAATGCTCCTTCTGATCCTCGTTTACACCTTTTTTACACTGGCCACGATGGTCATCATGGTACTGTCCGGCTTCTACGGTCTTAGGTTTTTAAAGACAGAAAAACTGGAACGCTATATCCATGCCCTGGGCGGCCTTACCTTGTTCATCTGCGGAACCGGTATGGTATTTATGGGTTGGTAAGCCTTACAACCACAAGACCGCGATAGCGGCGAGTAGAGCCGGCAGCATGATGATCGCGCCCAATTTAAGGAACGTCCAGGCGCTCACGGTTTGACCTTCACGTCTCAAGGCCACCAGCCATAAGATCGTAGCCAGGCTGCCGGTGACGGAAAGATTAGGACCCACATCGACGCCGATCAACACGGCGCTGCGCACCATCTCCGGCACATGTGCCGCCTGTAGGGCATCGGCAGCGATGAGCCCGGAAGGAAGATTATTCATGAGGTTGCTGATCAGCGCAATGCCGATACCGCTTCCCCAAGTGGCTCCCACCGCATCCCGCGTTACGGCATGTTCCAGGAACTGCTCCAGCACCCGGATCAGCCCCGTTTTATTCAATGCCTCGACGATGACAAAAAGGCCTGCCACCAGTGGCAGCACCGACCAGGAGATCCCCCGGGCGATCCGGACGGGCGTTTTCCTGGCCCTGAACAACACGAACCCCGATGTCAGTACTCCGGTGATCGCCGTCGGCAAACCCAGCGGAATATCCCAGGCAGAAGAAGCCAGCAATACGATAGCAGTGATGCCGATACCCCATGCCGCGCTCCGGCCGGTGGAAGAAAGAACGGGCAAGGTGATCGTTTGCTCCAGCGGCGTCTCCAACTCCCGCCGTTGTGTCCGGTATAACAGCAGATAGGTAACCCCTACCGACAGCAGGGAAGACAACAGATAGCGCGGTATCCAATGCCGCAGGGATGGGATCGAGGAACCGTAGATCACCAGGTTGGCAGGATTGGAGATGGGCAGCACGAACGATGCGGCATTGGCAATAAAGGCGCAGATCAGCAGAAAAGGCAAAGGATTCCTGACTTTCGCTGCCCGCACCGCCGCGGCTACGGCCGGCGTCAGCACTACCGCGGTGGCGTCATTGGATAGAAACACGGTGACGACGATACCTACCAGGTAGGTCAGCCCAAAAAGCCGCCTGGCCGATCCGCGGGCAAGCACCACCGCCTTGGCCGCCAGCCAGTCGAATAGCCGCTCTTCACGGGCTACCTCGGCCAGCAACATCATCCCAAACAAAAAAAGATATACATCTGTACCTTTATGGATACCGGTCCAGGCTTCCGCCGGGCTAATTAATTGCAAGAGGACCAATAGAAGGGCTCCTGCTACTGCCCATACCACCTCTGTGACCTTGAAAGGACGAAGTATGACGCCTGCAATAGAAATAAGGGAGATGATCCAGATAATAACGGGTCCAGACATGTTTTCTTTTAACGTTTGCTTGGGGTAATTGTAGAAATTTGGGAAAATCTCTCTACACATTGCCAAATATTGATTATCAACATCTTGGTGATAAATTTAATGTGAGTATGCGCATGAAATTAATTTTTCTTCATATGCTGTCCTATAGGATTTACGAGGGAGGCCAAAACATAAATTTACGGCCAAAAGTCGCGTAATGGGTGACCCCAGGAAAATATTGCTCGTAGATGACGACGTGGATCATTTGTCGATCTGCAAATTGGTTTTGACGAACCGGGGGTATAACGTATTGGTCTTATGGAGCACCGGAGTTTTGTTGGAAGTGGTCAAGGATTTCATGCCCGATCTGATCTTTATGGACCATCATATGCCGGAGATGGACGGCCGGGCAGCGACGCGATTATTGAAATCCAATGAAGCTACCAGGAATATCCCCATCGTATATTTTAGCTCGGCGGAACACCTCGAAAAACTCGCCGCGGAGGCCGGGGCAGACGGCTCTCTGGCCAAACCCTTCAAGATCGAACAGCTGATAGCGACGATCAATAAATTTCTTTAAGCTTTTAGGCTCACCCGCACATGGAATTGATGCTGCCCGCTGGAGATGTCTATTTCACCATCGTGCAGCCGGATGATCTCATTGCATAACCATAATCCAAGTCCTGCTCCCTTCTGCACCAGGTCGGAACGAAAAAAGGCGACCTGCAGGTTTTCGGTGCTTACTTTCTCCTCCCGGGTGGTATTCGTGAATTCAACGATCAGCTCTTCGACGGCCGGCGACCGCTCGACTTTACAGATCACGGCTGTTTCCTTTACGCCATATTTCGCGGCATTCTCCAGCAGGTTCAGCAAGACGATACGGATCTTGTCCTCATCGGCTGTAAGTACGAAATCAACCGCTTCTTCGTCAAACCGGATGACGGGCTGCAAATTCTTTTGACGCAACAACGGCAGGAGCTGGTTGAATACCTTTACCACCAATACGGAGAGATCAAATGGTTTCCGGTAGATCGATGGCGATCCCACCCGCAGCTGACTGACCACGAGGAATTCGTTGACGATCTCCTGTAACCTGCTGATCTCCTCCAGCTGGTTGCTCAGCAATTGCCGCAACCCGTCTTCCAGCCCTTGTTTACGCAGCCCGACCTCGAGCTCGGTCCGCAAGATGGCCAGCGGGGTCTTGAGCTCATGCGAAGCCGACCCGAAGAAATTTTGCTGCTGCTGCAGGGATTCATCGATCCGACGCATCATCTCGTTGATCGTGACACTTAGCTCATGCAATTCGTCGTGGGTGCCGGTCACGGGGATGGGATCCCGGGAGGAATGGGTGTTGATCGTTTTAGCCGCATGGATGATCCGCTGCAGCGGTAACAGCAGCAACCGGGCCAGGATGGAGGACAACGTGACGGAAAAGAGGACGCTGAGAATAACGATGATCACAAGCAGCGTTCGTAATTGCCGCAGATTGGCGGTCAGCTGACCCTCGCTCAGGTTGTCCCGGATCAGCATGGTATGAATATTCTGATAGCCGAGAAAACTTAAAAAAAGGCTCAGAAGGATGAACACGGTGCTGAAGGCCAGCGTAATTTTTAGTTTGATGCCCATTGGATGGTTGGGAATAGGGGTTTAGCTTTTTGAAAGATCTCCTTTCAGGATATAGCCTTTACCGATAACGGTCTGGATCAATGGCTGCTCGGCATCCTTATCGATCTTTTTTCTGAGCTGATACATATGGACCTCTACGATATTGCTGCCGGGGTCGAAATTGATGTCCCATATCTTGTCCAGGATCTGGGTCTTGGTGACGACCTGGTTGGCATGCGTCAACAAAAATTCCAGCAAGGCGAATTCCCGATTACTGAGATTGATCCTTTTGTCGTTCAGCACGACTTCCCGGCTCCGCAGATTGACCTGCAGATCGCCGACGTTGATCAGGTCGCCCGTTTGATTCAGGCTTCGCCGCTGGATGGTTCGGATCCGCGCCAGCATCTCATCGAAGTCGAATGGTTTCTTCATATAATCGATGGCACCCAGATCCAGTGCCTGGATGACCTTGTCCGTATCGCTGAGCGCGCTGAGAACGAGCACGGGCGTCTGGTTCCGATGCTGCCGGAGATTGGAGAGGATCTCGAACCCGTTCATCGCCGGTAACATCAGGTCCAGGATGATCAGGTCATAATCTGTAGACAACGCCGCCTCCAGCCCCTTGGAACCATCCGTGAAATGTTCGCAGATATGACCCACCTCGGCCAGTCCATCGCAAAGGAACTGCCCCAGTTTCGCCTCGTCCTCGATCAATAGAATTCTCATCGCATTAAAGATAATGAATACCACCCTCATCGATGGCGCTGCCGATGGTCGTACTCAAATTACTTGGTTTATCGTTATCTAAGAAAACCCAATGGCCATTTTTTTTCGCCAGTTGTATCGGTGGCAGCAGAGATCCATCATCCTGGCCGCTCAGCCGGATATTCGTGATGGTGTACATGCCCGGGGCAGTACACTGAACATCGGCCTTCAACGGAAACTTCAGAGAGTGATCGTGAACGTCATACTCGAAATAGATCGTATGGTGTTTCTGACTTTCCATACTAACCATATATCTACCGGCATGCCAACCCCTGGCTCTCCCCTATAATTTAACAAAATGCATGGGCACTCTGAACGGCAGCGCCTTGATTTACAGTTCGATCCACACTGGCGCATGATCGCTGGATTTTTCCCAGCCCCGCACATCCCGGTGTACGCCACCCGCTTTGAGCCGTTTGCTGACACCAGGGCTTAAAAGAAAATGATCGATGCGCAAACCGGCATCACGGCCATAGGCATTTCGGAAATAATCCCAGAATGTATAGATCTTTTCTTTGGGATAAAGCGTCCTGATCGCATCGGTCCATCCTTGTGCGACAAGAGTGTGGAACGCAGCCCGCACTTCCGGCCGAAATAGGGCGTCATCTACCCATTTTTCGGGTTTGTATACATCCAGCTCGGTAGGCATTACATTGTAATCGCCCGTGAGTATCACCGGTCGGCCGGAAGCCAGCAGGCCGGCGGCATGGGCAGTAAGCCGTTCGAACCAGCGGAGCTTGTAATCGAATTTTTCACCGGGCGCTGGATTGCCATTGGGAAGATATAAGCAGCCGACGACGAGCCCATCTATCTCCGCTTCGATATAACGGCTGTGGACATCCTCCGGATCGCCCGGCAATCCCCGCCGTACTTCCAGCGGCGTGCCAGAACGCGCCAGGATGGCCACTCCGTTCCAGCTCTTTTGCCCATGCCAGAGCGCATGGTATCCGGCATCCCTGATCGCCTGCTCCGGAAATTTATCCTGCGGGGCCTTCAACTCCTGCAGACAGACGATATCGGGCGAAGTCTCGCCCAGCCAGCGCAACAACACCGGCAGACGTCCATTGACGCCGTACACATTATAGGTGGATATTCTCATGGTTTTAAGATACTATTCTTAGTAAATTGTGTTCCTATGCGTAGAAGCGGTTTTCTCAATTTGATCCTGATCTTCGTGGCAGTGACCCTTCTGCTGGACTGGTATGTGTTCAGCGGCCTGAAGACCCTCACGGCAGGATGGCGATCGGATCGCTGGCGGCAATTGGTTCGCTGGGGCTACCTGATCTTCTCCCTCGGCATCACCATAACCTTTGTCGCAGGCCTGGGCAGTCTCCGAACGGCCAGAGGCATGACCCCCTTTCACGAATGGATCCTCAGCCTTTTTCTTACCCTGCTCCTCACCAAGATCTTCTTCTGCCTGGTGCTTTTCCTGGGTGATATCGGCCGGTTCTTTTATGGACTGATCCGCGGCCTGACGGCTCACCGCCCCAACAGCGGATCAGGTGAATCGTTCTTCCCCGCTCGCAGGCGTTTCATCAGCGAAGCGGCCGTTCTCGTAGCCGCGGTCCCCTTCACCGGCTTCCTCTATGCCATGCTCAAAGGAAAATACGATTACCGGGTCCACAAAACTACGCTCTTTTTCGAAGACCTTCCACCGGCCTTCGACGGATTTACCATCACCCAACTTTCCGATATCCACTCCGGCAGTTTTGACAATACCAGCGCCGTGCAAAGAGGCATCGACCTGGCCAAAGCGCAGAACTGCGATCTGTTCGTCTTCACGGGCGACCTGGTCAACAACGCGGCCTGGGAGATCGAACCTTACCTGGACCGTTTCGGCACGATCAAGGCGCCCTATGGACAATTTTCGATCCTGGGTAATCACGACTACGGCGACTATATCCAATGGGACAGCGATAAAGAAAAGGCGGAAAACCTGGAACGGCTCAAAGAACATCATAAGACCCTCGGCTACCGCCTGCTGCTGGATGAACACGTCCTCCTGGAAAAAGACGGTCAGCAACTGGCGTTGGTCGGTGTACAGAACTGGGGTAGGGGGTTCATCCAGATCGGCGATCTCGACAAGGCATTGCAGGGACTGGACAAGGATATCTTCAAAATATGCCTGTCGCATGACCCTACTCATTGGGAAGAAAAGATCCGTTTTCATCCTACGACGATACACCTTACGCTCTCCGGCCATACGCATGGGGCCCAGCTCGGCGTGGAGTCGGATACCTTCCGGTGGAGCCCCGTGCAATACCGCTACCTGGATTGGGCCGGCCTGGCCAATGAAAAAGATCGGTACCTTTATGTCAACCGCGGTTTCGGGTTCCTGGCCTTTTCGGGTCGTTTAGGCATCTGGCCGGAGATCACGGTGATCACGTTGAAACACGGTCGGCCTGTTTAGGATAAACTATGTTCAACCTCTACTCCATCCTGCTGTTCGTTGCCCCCATCGTCCATTATACGGTGAAGGTAGATGCGGCCGATACTACCGGTTATACCGTCGAAATGCGGGTCGAACATGCTCCCGCCCATTTTCAGCTGGCCATGGCCACGCATCCCGAATACGATGACCGGTTTTGGCGTTTCGTAAAAGAGCTCAAGGTGGCTGTTCCGTTAGGAAAAGCCGGCCTTACCCGCAAGGATAGCGCACTCTACGCCATCGACATCCCGGGT
>Ga0210396_10001792_pt1 | contig 22534 bp, 18 predicted proteins | sample IncBWH17OmetaG_FD_155466 | JGI IMG/M metagenome (GOLD analysis project Ga0210396, IMG submission 155466) | Forest soil microbial communities from Barre Woods Harvard Forest LTER site, Petersham, Massachusetts, United States - Inc-BW-H-17-O ... | reverse complement strand
TCCGGCCACGCGAATCTTGCTCAAAGCAAAACCGGGCGACGAACTGTTTCTTTACTACGGCAACCCGCAAGTGGCGCCGCCAAGTTATGATCTGAGCCTCGTCGCCGAACAATTGCTGACGGCTGAAAAAAACGACGCTTCGCTTTTAGCCGAGGAACAGCTCAAAGGCTCTTCCTGGTACAAGAATCAGATGCCGAGTCAGGGTGGCGTGCTCTTATGGGGGATCCTGGCGTTGGTGGTCGTCGTACTACTCTTCATCATTTCAAGGCTGCTGCCGAATTCGCAGCCGCCGACATCATAGTAAGCCATTCGTACACGCAAGATTCCGCTTATGGGATTTCGTTAGGTATGGCGCGCACTAACCGAAAGGAGATGAGCTGAAACATCACCTCGCCGGTACAACTGGCTCTCGACGCGGGGCGCCGGGTGCTACCGCAGGCGCCGATGCCGGTCCGAAGATATGGCGGACGGAGACAAAAAAGACCGGCACGAAGGGGATCGCAAGAAGAGTCGAAGCGAGCATTCCGCCGAAGACTACGGTGCCGAGTGACTGCTGGCTCGCGGCGCCGGCGCCGGTGGCAGTCAACAACGGAACGACTCCGAGGATGAAAGCGATGGAGGTCATCAGTATCGGCCGGAAGCGTCGGCGGGTTGCTTCCACGGCGGCTTCTGCGGTTCCCATCCCTTGCGCCGCAAGATCACGAGCGAACTCGACAATAAGGATCGCGTTCTTCGCTGCCAGCGCGATCATAAGGACCAGTCCTATCTGCGTGTACAGGTCCACCGGAAACTTCCGGATGACCAACGCTACGAGGATACCTATGAGAGCCGTCGGCACCACCAGGATAACTGCGATAGGATCGGTCCAGCTCTCGTACTGCGCCGCGAGGACCAGATAGACGAGCGTGATCGACAACGCAAAGATGAAGTAAGCCTGACTGCCAGTCTGCTCTTCCTGATAGGCAAGTCCGGTCCATTCGTAACTCATACCTGTGGGCAGCGTTTCATCGGCGAAGTTGCCCATCATGCTTAATGCCTGCCCGGAACTGTACGAGGGCATCGGAATTCCGGTCAGGATAGCTGCAGGATAAAGGTTGTAGCGCGTAACGAGCTCGGAGCCCAGCATCCTGCGGACCGAAACCAGCGCACCCAGAGGCACCATCTGGCCTTCCTTGTTCATCACGTTCAGATTTTGTATGTCGGCCAGTGCGCGCCGAGAGTCGGCCTCGGCCTGAACGCGAACCTGAAAGGCCTGATTGAATTTGTTGAACTGATTTACGTAGGTCGAGCCGAGATAGGTCTGCAGAGTCTGGGAAACATCGTTAACCGGAACACCTAGCGACTCGGCCATTGTGCGATCGATGTTGAGATAGATCTGCGGACTATTATCGCTGAACGTGGTAAAGCCGAGGCGCAGAAAGCCATCTACGCTCTGCGCCCGATCGAGCAATACGTGAGTCGCCTTCTGCAATTCGCGGAGTCCGTTGCTGGCGCGATCTTCGACTACCATCTGGAAGCCGAACGCCGTTCCCAGGCCAGGAATAGGAGAGGGCGGCATCACATCGAATGAAGCCGTGCGAATTGAAGCGACCTTCTCCTGAATATTCTTAATTATTCCGGCCTGGGTCAGGCCTGCCGGACGCTTGCTCCAGTCATCATAGATGCAGAACACTGTCACGTAGTTCGAAACGTTGGCGGAGTCCAGCGCCGAGAATCCACCCATCGTAACCCATCCCTTGATACCGGGACTCTCTTTCAATATCGCGTTAATCTTGTCGGAGACCTCTCTTACCCGGGGCTGAGCGGATCCTTCGGGTAGCTCAGCCGAGATGATGCAGTATCCCTGATCTTCGAGAGGTAGTAAGGAAGTCGGGTAGATCGAGAAAGCAAATCCAACCATGAACAATACGGCGAAAAACCCTGCTACCATCGTGAAAGGACGGGCAACCATCCAGCTAACGAGTCCTATGTAGCGATCCTGGACGGCCGCAAACCCTCGATTGAACTCACTATAAAACCAGTTGGGTTTGTAGTCCTTGGGCCTGGGCCTGAGATAGAGCGCACATTGCGTGGGCTTGAGCGTGAGTGCGTTGGCGGCGCTAATAAGTGCGGTGGACGCGATTACCAGCGCGAACTGGCGAAACATCTGTCCAGTGATACCGGGCAGGAAAGAAGCCGGTAAGAAAACTGAAGTAAGAACCAGGGTGACGCCAAGGACAGGGCCGGTGAGCTCGCCCATGGCCTTGATAGCCGAGTCCTTTGGGCTCTCGCCTTCTTCTATGTAATGCGTACAGTTCTCGACGATGACGATAGCGTCATCCACGACGATTCCGATCGCGAGGATTAAGGCGAACAGAGTCATCAGGTTGACCGAAAAACCGAGCAGTGCCATTGCCGCGAAGGCGCCTATGATAGTTACCGGAACGGTAGTCGCGGGAACCAGCATCGCGCGGAAGTTCTGAAGAAAAATTACGATGACGATCAGAACGAGGACGCCCGCCTCGCCCAGCGTCACATACACCGCGTGAATGGCCTGGCCGATGAAGACGGTAGTGTCGTAGAGCGGAGTGTATTTAAGTCCTTCCGGGAAGGTGTTGCTCATCTTCGCCATCAGCGCGCGCACGGCGGACGCCACTTGCAGCGAATTTGCGCCGGGTAGTGCATAGATCGCGATATGGCCTGCCTTCTTGCCGCTCAGATTGGAGAACAGCGTGAACTGCTGCTGGCTCATCTCGATCTTTGCAACGTCTCTGAGCCGCACTATCGAGGCTGTCTCGCTCGGTTGGGCGCTGTTAGCGGTTTGTCCTACGAGGGTCGGTGCGAGTCGGCTCTTGATGATGATGTTTTCGAACTCTTTCGGATCCGACAAGCGTCCCTGGGTGTTAACCGTGAACTGGAAAACCTGGTTCGACGGAACCGGCGGGCCGCCTATCTGCCCCGAGGCGACCTGGTTGTTCTGCGACTGAATCGAATTCTGTACATCGAGCACGGTCAGCCCGAAGGTCTTGAGCTTGTTGGGATCGAGCCAGATGCGCATGCTATAGGCACCGGCGCCTATAACTTTGACCTGACCTACACCAGGGATACGAGCAATAGGATTAACCAGGTTGATGGTCGCAAAGTTGCTGAGGAAGGTTTCATCGAAGCGATTGTCATCCGAGTAAAGGCTCTCCATCAGCAGGATGTTGGTGGTGACTTCTTTGACGTTCACCCCCTGATCCTTTACGGGCGTGGGAAGTTGCGAGAGAGATCCATTGACCGCGTTTTGGACCAGCGCCAGCGAGGTGTCGAGATCGGTTCCGATAGTGAAGGAGACGGTCAGCGTATAACTCCCGTCGCTGCCGCTGGTGGACTGCATGTAGATCGCGTTCTTTACGCCGTTGACCGACTGCTCTATCGGCACACCTACAGTCTTGGCAACAGTCTCGGCGCTCGAGCCCGGGTAATTCGTGGTCACCTGGATCGTCGGCGGCACGATCGGCGGATACTGTGAGACGGGCAAGGAGTACAGGCAAACAAACCCGAGCAGCACGATCACTATCGCGAAGACATTCGCGAGGACCGGCCGCTCGATAAAGAACTTCGACATTAGCTAGCCTTAGTGACTACTCGCTGCCTGCCCCTGCGATTGCAGTTCGGGATTGACTTCGCGTCCTGGAATAGCTTGAAGCAACCCCTCGGTAACAACCTTGTCGTCAGAACCCAAGCCTTCATCAATCACGAACTGCTGACCGAGCTGAGTCCCGGTCTTAACGCTCTTGCGCCGAACGATGTTCTGGCTATCCACAATCAGGACGTACTCGCCCTGCTCATCGAAGCTCACGGCAGTGGCGGGGATCAGCAGGGCAGGGTGCTTCTCGGGCGAGACCACTCTGACCCGTACGAACAAGCCGGGAACAATGAACGACCCCGGATTGGCAAAGATGCCTCGCAATTGCAGTGTGCCCGTGGTCGGCGCGACGCTGAGTGAAGCGAAGTCGAGCGTCCCTCGATGCGGATAGCCTTCCTCGTCCGTGAGGCCGAAGTAGAACGGGATAGGCTGCGACGGGAGTTCGCCGCCGGAAGGCTCTTTCATGCGCCGGCGAATCTTGAGCAGTTCGGTTTCTGCCACCGTGAAATAGACGTACATGGGATCGACGCGGTTGATCTCGGCTAGCTGTATGTTCGTGCCAGCGCCGACCAGGTTGCCGGGATTTATTAAGTGCCGTCCCATCCGGCCATCAAAAGGTGCGCGCACTTCCGTGTAACTAAGGTTTAGACGGTCTAGACTGGTCTGTGCTTGAGCGCTGGAGAGTCCGGCAGCCGCGGCAGCCCGCTCGTACTGCCAGTGATCCACTTCCGTCTGCGTGGCCGCGCCCTGCTTTTCAAGGCCCTTGTAGCGAGCCAGCTCAGTGGTCGAATGGAATAGAGCTGCCTTCTGCGTCGCGACCTGCGCCAGTGCCTGTTGTAACTGATCCTTGTATTGTTGCTGCTGAATCGTGAACAGCAGGTCGCCTTTCTTGACCAGCGCTCCGTCAGTGAAGTGGACCTTGTCCAGATAACCCTCAACGCGCGCGACCAGCGTCACAGAATCCACCGCTACTGTATTGCCGGTAAAGTCGAGATGATCCGCGACGTCCTGTGTAACCGGGGTCGCGACTGTAACAGTGGGAGGCGGGATTGCTGGGCCGCTCTTCTTTCCACATCCGAAAATTGCGATCGCCGCTGTGATGAACAGCGCACAAATGCGGAATCGGTACGCACCAATCGTATTAGGTATCGGAGTCACTAGGTTCTCACCATTCTGGCGGCCGAACCAACCAACCCTCGTCCTTGGGTGACGGCACCCCCGGCGCCTTTGGCTGCAGGAGTTCGGGCGAAAGCAGCGTTCCCCAATTCGTACGCTTCGCCATCGTGGCTCGCACGTCTCCCGGCACAAAATCATTGCCCTCCCGAATCTGCCAACCGCCACCGAGCGCGCGATAGGTCGCGATCAATGCCTGCGGAACGTCTCCCATCTCGATCGCGAGACTGTTCTGCGCCTGGAAGAGATTCTGCTCCGCGGTCAGCACGGTCGTGAAATCCAGGATGCCCTGGTTGTACTGGATCATAGCGATGTTCAAAGCCCCTTCCGCCGCAATCACGCTTTTCTGCAGAAAATCGACGGCCAGCCGCGAGTCGACAAACGCGATGATTCCGTTCTCGACTTCCTGCTGAGCCGTTAGTACCTGATTCTGATAGGTGATTTGAAGCTCCTGAAACTTCGCGTCCTGCACGCGAACATTGTTGGTGATCTGCCCATAGTTGAGGATATTCCATTGCACGTTGGGACCGACATTCCACGTCAAGCTCTTTCCCGTGAAGACGCTTGCCAGAGTGCCCCCCGATATCGTTGCCGATACTGTCGAGATACTACCCGTTAGGTTGAAGGCCGGCAGCAGATCAGCCTTGACGAAACCTATCTGCGCGCATTGGGCGGCGGCCTGCAGCTCTGCCTTGCGAAGATCAGGCCGCCGCAGGAGGAGATCAGCCGGGATACCCACGGCGACCTTGTCCGGCGCAGTCGGAATCTCCGAATTAGTCCCCAGGTATTGGTCCAGCGTTCCCGGCGGCATCCCCAGCAGCACCGATACTGCGTTCTTGGTCTGCTGCAGTTGAAGATCCAATTGCGGGATCGATGCCTGCGTCGTATCGAGAACGTTCTCCGACTGATAGACGTCTCGCTTGGTCGCCGCGCCGCCCCGATACTTTGCCAGAGCTATCTTGTACGCGTCTCGTTGCCGCACCACGTTGTCGCGCGCAATCATGATCTGCTTTTCGATCGTTCGAATTTGTACGTAGTCACTGGCAACGTCGCCGGTCAGCGTCACCAGCACATCGTCATAGTCGGCTACCGACGCCAGGAACGCGTCGTCGGCCGTCTCGATTCCGCGGCGCAACTTTCCCCATACGTCCAGTTCCCATCCGGCTTGTGCGCCGAATGCATCCGACCAGTAAGTGTTGCTGATAAGATGATACGGCACCGAAATGGGAAGCCGATTGTAGCTGACCGACGCTCCCACCGACTGCTGTTGCGGGAAGAATTCGCCGATTGCCACACCCAGTTGCGCACGAGCTTCGAGCACGCGTACGCCGGCGGTCATCAGCGTCAGGTTCTGCCGATACGCGACGGCGATCAGCTGCGACAGCGCGGGATCATTGAAGACCGACCACCAATCCCTATACTCCTGCCGTCCCGTATCGACCGACGCCTTGTTGCCTTCCATCCAAACTTTGGCGACCGGGGCGGGCGGCGGCTTGTAGTCAGGACCAATCATGCAGGCGCCGGTGAGTGCGCTGAGTCCGAGCACCATCAGCCGAGCCAGACCCAGAAGGCTTACCGGCCCTCGGCGCTTGCGCAGTGAATTCTTCAGCATCCAGGTGATCCAGGCAGGAAATAAGGACAACCAGCTCGAGGCTCCCCCGAAAAGCGAACCGGAATTTCCTTTTTGTCTTTCAAAGCTCGATACCTGCCATTCACCGATCTCAGTGTCAAGTCGCGGCGGGGTGACGATCGCGACAGACTTCGGCGTTCGCGGGTTAGCCAGGTTCGACCCCTTCGACGGCCGGCGCACGCCGACTTCCCTACTCTTGTTCCGGACAGAACCGGCGGTATTTGACTCGTGATCCCGAATGGTGAGTCTAATTGAAGCGAATCGTTACTGTTTGTTCTGTGACCTGACCGGTACGCCAGGGGAGTTAGAGAAATGCGGATGCGCTTCGTCATGCTTCTAGTTGCGGTAATCGTCGGCGTGGGGATTCGGCCGTCGACCGCCCTGGCTGGCAGGTTGCGCGTCTGCGCCAACGGCTGTCCATACTCAACCATCCAGGCCGCGATTGACGCCGCCCAGACCGGCGACACCATCAAGATCGCTCCGGGGACTTACACCGAGAATCCGCGCATCCTCCCGCCCACGGCGGCCAAGCGACTAACCTTGCAAGGTTCGGGCGCGCTCACGACGATCGTCGATGGCAACCAGCAGGATTTGGTGCTCGAGGTTGATACCGACTACGACGTAACCATCAGCGGCGTGACCATCACCAATGGTAAAGGTCTGGCTGCCGGCGGGATCCTGAATCACGGCACCTTGAAGCTGATCGACGTGACCGTCAGCCAAAACATAGGGCAAGAGGCTTCTGGCGGCATCGCCAACGACGTCGATGGAACGCTTACGCTGATTCGTTGCAAGGTGATCGACAACGAAGCCACAATACCTCCGCCTCCGCCACCGCCTCCGCCCCCTCCACCTCCGCCGACTCCCCCCGTTGCGGCAGGGGCTGGCCTCCGCAATTTCGGCATAGCGTACCTGACTCACTCTATAGTTAGTGGCAACAACATAGTGGGAACCGCCGGTGGTGGAGGCGGCATCGAGAATCAAGGTCAGCTTGAGGTGAACCACTGCAGCATTGTCGACAACCACACGACAGAAGGCTCTCTAGCCGGCGGCGGCGGGCTCGATAACAACCGCATGGCATCGGTGCGCAACAATCCGACCATGACCGTGAAGAACAGTTTGATCATTGGCAATACGGCCGATATCGGGGGCGGCATTAACAATCTCGGCGGCACCGTCTCGGTGACATCTACCCAGATTCGGGGTAACTCGGCATCACTCACTGGCGGCGGTCTAAACAATGGCTTCGACGCCAGGGCGGAATTAACCAACAGCCCAATCGCTCAAAACGTCTCAGGCGTCGACGGCGGCGGGGTCGCCAATGATAGGGGCAGGCTTACCCTGACAAATAGTCCCATAGATAAAAATCAAGCTGTCTCAACCACCACCGGCCAAAAGGGCGGTGGGTTGGCTGTATTCGGTGGTTCGGTGCACCTGAGCCGCAGCCGGGTCTCTCAGAACATCGCCAGCGGCCCGATCGGCGGCCTGGGCGGCGGGATCGTCATCACCGACGACGGGACCCTGACGTTGGAAGGAAGCCGTGTCTCTGACAACACGGCAAGCACCGACGGTGGCGGCATCTATGTCTTCAGCGGCACCGTGAGCTTCAAGGACAGCCCCGTGCGAAACAACCAGCCGGATAACTGCACCAATGTGCCGGGGTGTTAAGGCAGGCAAGTCCAAGGCTCGGCGAAGTAAGAACCATTGACGCGGTCATTCAGCCTCTTCGCCGGAGCTCTCGCGGTGCTCATCTATACGGGCTGCAGCACGACAGCTCCCAATCCCGACGCGGACGCTCTCAAGCCGAACACGCTGGACTCGATCGACTACGATTTGCCTGCTTCTTTCTACGGATGTTGGGAAGGAACGATTGATGGCCCCGATTCAGTCACTCCGTTGAATTGGACGGGCAAGCAGTTGCGAAGGTGAACCTGTGCTACAGGCACCGCCCTGAAGGTGGCGGAGATCTGGTGCTCACCAAATTCGAGTTGGGCAGCAGCAATTTGACCGTCGTCGCCTTCGACAATCATGTCATTGCGGTCGATGAGAGACTCCGCACGAGCCGACTGCGAAATCACGCATTAGTCGAGCAGGGCCACGACCTGCTTTGGGTTTTCCCGTTCTATGCGCGGGAAGACATCTACGCTGATGAAAACATCGCGATGAAGAGCGACAACCTGATAGCAATGAGCGGAAAGGAATTGATTCAGGTCAACGGCACCGATACCGCGATAGTCACCTTTCATGGCAATTTTCATCGCGTCCCCAACAAGACTAAGAATGATGGTTTGCCTCACACTCGTCTCGATTCAAAACGCGATGGTCAGGTACTCCTGATTACTGTTCCCACTTTACCCGCGAGCTTTGAGATTCGTGAACGGGTCGTGGCAACACTGGATTGTCGGTCGGAATCCGCCGCGACCGATCCAGCACCTCGCCGAACGACAACTACCGAATGTTGTATTCCGGGGAGTCCCCCTGTTTGACTGTCCGTCAATGCCCGCCGCTACGCGACAATCATCGGGGGTCGAATCAAGCCGAGGATCCGCTCACTGAACCGACGGCACTTTCCGCCGTCGCCGGGGTCTGGGAGCCTTCAGCGCGAATCTGCTCGGCGAGGTACCGCAGGTCGAAGTCTTCGAGCCGGCATCGCCGATCGAAGTAGTAGACTGTCACCACTGTCGCCAGGTATGCGTAGCTGAACGAAAACACCAGTCCTTGGATCAACGTGCCGACAACTGGCACTGATGACGTTAACAACTGGAATATGCGTGCTGGAACTCCTTCGACAATCAAACAGATAAGAAGGATTCCAGATGTTCGCCACCACGCTCCCTTCACGAGAGCGGAACTGCGGCGAAGTGTACTCATTCCAAAACGCCGCTCCACCACCATAACTGGTCCGTGCAGAATCCATCGAGTCCACAAGACGAACGCGATCGCCAACCAAACCAGAAAAGCGACTCCGATGATTGCACCTATGCCGTCGGCTCGTGTTGGCGTGAGCATCGTCGAAACCATAAGCAACCCGAAAATCGGCAGAAAGACCGCTTCGACAATCAGATAGGTGCCGAGGTAACGAAAAAGAATGGACCATGCGGTCTTAAAGGCGCTCCCGATAGTAACATGTCGGCCCAAATAGATGTCCGCCGTTGCGGATGCCAGGGCCGCTCCGGCAAACGGTACCCACGAAAGGGTGAATGCCCAGCGAAGAACCTCTGGCCATCCCCGGCCTCGAGGAAGTGCTTCAATCGGCACGCCCAGAAAAATCGCCACCCCGAGCAGCAGCATAGCGTTGTCGACGAGGATCCGCAGCGACCGATCCAGCACTTCGGCAAACGACAACTGGCGAATGTCGTACCCCATCAACTGCCTCATCAAACATTCTGTTTACTCACGTGTGGTCACACTATCGTATATCTATAATCCGTGCTGAAAAGCCCTATTTTTTTGGTTTGGCGGATATCTCCGCGTGCGCTAAAAGTCGGGGAGGCCTAATCGTGCCTGCGCGTTGGGTTATCGCTGGATTCGTTCTGGTCCTCGTCGGTGCAGCAGCTGGCGTCGCGATCCATGCCTATCAATATCGGATCCGAGGTGAGAGAGGGCAGCGCCAGCGCGAATCTCTGAGCCTTCGAACTCTTGACCTGTTGAACACCGACAAGGGCGGCACGGTCCTCGGCGGGCCAACCACCACTTTCGAATTGTCGACTGTCAAATTCGTAGGTTGGCGGGCAACCCTCGACAGTCGCCTCCAAGGATCACAGCCGACGCGCTATCGGCTCGATTCAACCTACAAGTTCCCAGCCGGTCAGTCGTACACAGTCGACGACTGTCAGATGATATCCGAAAACCAAAACCAGGTGACCTTCACCGGAAGGATCGGCAATTCCAAGGGCGGCGCATTCCTGCCGGGTTATTACACGATCAACTTCGTGCTCAACGGCCGCTCATTCACACAGAAAGCCTTTAGAGTCGTTAAGCGCGCGCTCGATCCCGGCTGGTATCTCCTCGTTGCCCCGCCTGCCTCGTCCACGAAGACGTTACCCTATAGGGTCGTCAGTGGCGGGGCATCCATATCTGAGTGGGTATCATGGCAGCGCTATGAATCTCGGCGGGACTGTCAGGCCGCTCAGCGAAGGGTGATGCGTCAAGCTTTGCTACTCGATAAACAGAGAGCGTTCAAACTCCCTCGCCCGTTAGGACCTGATCAAAGGGAGTTTGAGACTCATCTGATAGAAGGTACCTTTCCGATCTGTGTCGCAAGCGACGATCCGTGTCTTACCGGCATCAGCACCAGTTCACCAGGCAAAGACTGCTCTCTCTTTTCCTACTTTTCGCAATTCGAACCCAATCATTGATGCGACTTTCTCTTAGATATTAGAACCGGTGGTCGATTGCGATTCTACCTTCCTTGAGGGCGTTGCCGCGCGGTGTCTATGGCCATAGAAATCCCAGGCGAATGGGAGGCGATGCTCCGCGGACCTAGGTAAATCGCCGCGAGAGAGAAATCGGCTGGTTTGCGCTAAACCGCCCGAAAGAGACGCTCTCTGCGTGTGCGCGCGATCGCAAATCGCGCGCTCACGCGGATTTCAATCGCTTTGCTCCTATCCAGACGTACGCGCAAAGTGTGGACGGCGGGCCATTGCTGGTCCGCCGCCCAGTCACGACACATTGTCAGGTTCGGCTCGTCCCTAATTGCGGCACGTGATCACGTGCGAGGTCACACCAATCATCGGACACGTCGACGTCACGGTTGCCGTTTCCGTGATGCTATCCGGTGCCCCAGGGCTGCAGGTACACGAGAAATTGGAATATACCGTCGACACACTATTGCCCGGAACAGAGGCGACGGTGTTCGTTATGCCGAGCGCGCAGATTCCATCGTTGACGGGACCGCCTGGTCCGAACTGCATCTCGCAGGTGGCGGGGCTGGTGCTGGCCACTTTGATTGCTATCGGCGCGGTCGCTCCTCGCGATACCGCGGTGGTCGGCGCGACGACGTTCGTCACTGAGCCCGTCAGCCCGTTAGAGAGCAAGGTGCAGGTTGCCATGCTGCCCGCAGGCACGGGGCCGGTCTTGCTACCGCTTTCACCCATGATCGGAGGAGGCCCGACCGCGGCGGTGATTATTGAGTATGCGTTCTTCTCGGTGCTGCCCCACGCCACGCTGCTGGTAAAATAGCCGAGTGGGTATTGATCGGTGCACGTCGCCGAGCTTCCGCTGATCAAGAGAGCCGCATTGCTGGCGCCATCTGCAAACTGCGACTGCAGGTTCTCAGAAAACTGCGATAGTGGCTCAAGCAGGATCGGACAGTCGTTACGGAGAGCCACCTGTTTTCCAACCCCGGCTCCTCCCGGCACGAAGTTGTCGTTGCTGTTGAAGCTGATGCTTCCGCCGCCGGCGTTCGCTGTAGGGTCGATGTTGGTCGGGAAGATTTGAAGCGCGCCAACGGCAGAGCCGAAGGAACCCACGACTTCCAGCGAATTGTCGATCATCGCGTAAGGGTCGCTCAGATTGGCGCTGTAGGAGTTGCAGCTGATGACAGAATCACCGAGGTATGGCAGCGCACCATAGACGATCGGGACGTTGGGTATCCCGGTGGTGGTCGTGCCAATCCTCTGCATCGTAAGCGTCAGGATCGGCGGCACGAATTCCCCGGCCACTGTCGGCGTGCTGGTGCCGAACACCGTCGCCGCGCCGAGCCCGTTTTGTAGGGTGAATTCAAATGGCATGCTTCCAGTAGAGCTCGTTTGATTTAGCCACGTGTAGCCTGCGCTGAACTTCAGATCGAGCGATCCGTTGCCGTTAGGTCCCGGGCTCGTAATCGATGCCGCAGTAAAGTGATTGGCGCCGTCGAAACACGGAAAGGCTACCAGCGAAGCCGAATTAGGGCACGCGGCAGGTCCGAAAGATCCACCAAGGGCGGGCGACGTTTGAAGATCGCCGTCGTTGAAAATCAGTTCGCCAGTAATCGTGCTGCAGTCCGGGCTGAACGAGATCGTGCCCACTCCCACTGCTGCCGTCAGCGCGCCTGGCAGCGATGTGCTGCCGTCCGCCTGAACCTGGCTGACCTGAGCCCCGTTCATCAGCATCGCGTAGCTCTTGCCGCACTCGCTGGGCACCGCAGCCCTTGCTATCGTTGGCGGAAGCTATCGCTAGGCAGCCTGCCACGATCAAACTACATCGAGTAACAATCATCTATCCCCTCCCAGCAGTCGAAACTCGTTTTTAAACCGGGATTGCGCGGCTCGAAGACGGAAAGCGTCGCGTGACACTAGTACAACAATGCGCCCCTGGCGATAGGTCCGCCAAAGAGAGCCGCAAACCGATCTGGACCAGTGGGAAAGGCCAGCAAGACCTACCTCGATCCAAAAAGAGGCCGGAATCGGCGAAGCCCGTTGTGAAGCCCTCGAGCGAATCTCAGGCGATGATCCGCGGATCTGATCTGGTAGGTTGCGGTCGGACAGGCAAGAGCAGGTCGAATTGTGACTGTATCGACCGATTCAGCACGCTCGCTTCGGATGCCGTAAAAGTACCACAGATCCAAGAGTCATCGGACGCCTTCAGCTACGGCGGTAGACATCGCCACTTTTGAACAGTCGCCGAATGCCTTCTGCAGCGAACGTGATAACGGGTACGCGAGTTTCGCCAGGGTGTGTCGTGGACGTGAGAAAGCGAGAATGTCGTACCAGACTTTGTCGCTCGCGCGGTCCCATTCGACTGTGAAGCGCTCTTCGCCGCTCTCGGCGTGCTCCCCAAGCGTGCCATAGGCGAACCCGAATCGCCTGACCGGCTCGTTTGTCATGGGACCATCTTGGTCAACGACATATACGATCTGACATGCATTCAATGAAAAGAAACCGAAATGGCGGACAGAAACGGCGACAACAGCTCCGACCCGTATCGGAGTGTCAGGCCAGTACAGGCGTAACCAGGGAATATTGAACATCTGCCATCTTCGAACTGCGGCGACCGCGCGCTGCCACATTCGCTCGCCGCGGCCGAGTTCAATGCGATTGCGATCAACGTTATATCCCCCGGGCACAGTGTCGGCCGACGCGCCTACCTCAGGATAGGTAAGTCCTACGTGCTCCTGATTCGCGATGAAGCGACGAACCTCGTCGTCTAGTGGCGCGGTCAAACGAAACAGGGTCGATGCCTCCTTCGGCGGCTATTGAGACCTCGTCCCCACCAGGTCAGCATGCGAATGTATGGCGATGATCTGCGGACCTAGGTAAATCGCGCCCGGATAGGTTTTGCCAGATTCGCGCTATTCGCGCCAGCCGAGAGATTCTCCGGGTGCGCGCTCGATCGCAAATCGCGCGCACACGCCGGAATTTCGATCGGGTCTCTGAGATGTCCGCACACCCCAAGACTGGATGGTGGAGCAGAAGGGATTTGAACCCTCGACCCCTACGTTGCGAACGTAGTGCTCTCCCAGCTGAGCTACTGCCCCATCCGAAGGAAACGCAATTACTATTGTGAGATAACCGACTTCAGGTACGCTCGCAACCTGTCCGCCAGCTCGGGACGCTTCAGGCCGAAGCCGATTTGCGCCGAAATGAACCCGACGCGATCGCCGAGGTCGTAGCGGATACCCTCGAACTCGTAGCCGTAGATTTGACGCCGCGCCGTTAGTGCCATCAGCGCATCGGTCAATTGTATTTCTCCGCCGGCGCCCGGCTTGCCCGCCGCGAGCAGCTCGAAGATGTCGGGCGTCAGCACGTAGCGTCCCATGATTGCGAATTCGCTCGGCGCTTTTTCAGGCGCCGGCTTCTCGACCATCCCATGCAGCTCGTATGTCCGCGCGCCGGCCGCCTTCGCATCGACGATACCGTACTTCGACAGTTCGCTGCGTGCGACTCTGAGCAGCGCAACCACCGGCGCGTCACGCTCTTCGGCTACATCGAGGCACTGCCGCAGACATGGCCGCGGGCAATCGAAGATGTCGTCGGGCAGCATCACGGCGAACGGCTCATTGCCAACTGCCTCGCGCGCTTGCAGCACCGCATGCCCGAGTCCGAGCGGCTGCCGCTGTTCGGCGACGGTGATCCTTGCCGGATTGTTGCTGCGCCGCACGATCTCGAGCAGGTCGTGTTTGCCGCGTTGTTCGAGATTGCGCTCGAGCTCCACGTTGCAATTGAAGTGCTCGATCACGGTGGTCTTGCCGGGGCTGATCACGATGATGATTTCCTCGACGCCCGAGGCGACCGCCTCCTCGACGACGACTTCGATTGCCGGCGTATCCACCACCGGCAATATTTCCTTGGGGATCACTTTCGACGAGGGCAGCATTCGCGTGCCCATGCCGGCCGCAAGGATGACCGCCTTTTTTACTTTCATAAAGTCGATTCTACGGGGTTGGAAATGGTAAATCAGACCTTCGACTCGCGCGCTTCCTGTGCCGACTTGCATGCGATGCAAAGCGTGGTGACGGGGCGCGCTTTCAGCCGCTCGATGCCGATATCGCCGCCGCATTCTTCGCAATTACCGTACGAGCCGTCATCGATTCGGGCCACCGCTTCGCTGATCTTCGTCAGCAGCTTGCGCTCGCGATCGCGCATCCGCAGCAGGAAGTTGCGATCCGACTCTAGCGCCGCGCGGTCGGTGGGATCGGCGTAGGCCTCTTCCGACTCGCTGTTCATGGTGTCGACCGTGCGCTCCGATTCCTGGAGAATGTCGCGTTTGCGGCCTTCGAGCAGTTTTCTGAATAGCTTGAGGTCTCTTTGCCTCACGGTTGAACTATCTCTCACAAACCGAGTTTTTGATTCTATCGGCGCCCTGCTACCATGTAAAGGTTGCGCGATGAAAACGGCTTATTTGGACGCGTTCTCCGGCCTCAGCGGCGACATGCTCGTCGGCGCAATCCTCGATTGCGGCGCAGATTTTGGTGAATTTGAACGCGCGATCAAGTCGATGCCGCTGGCCGGCTACCGGCTCTCGACGCGGCGCAAAACTCTCAGCGGAATCTCTGCGCTCAAGTTCGATGTTGCCGTAACCGAGCCGCAGCCCGAGCGTCACTTCGCCGAGATTCGCGAGCTGATCGACGCGTCGCCGCTGGCCGCGACAGTTCGACAGTGCGCCATTTCGATCTTCGAAGTGCTCGCGCAGGCCGAGGCCAAGATTCACGACACGACGCCCGACCACGTTCACTTCCACGAAGTGGGCGCAGTCGATTCGATCATTGATATTGTCGGCACTGCGTGGGGATTCGAGCAGCTCGGCGTCGACGGCGTGCTCGTCTCTCCGCTCCCGATGGGCAACGGCTTCGCGCGCTCGCAGCACGGCGTCATTCCGGTTCCCGCACCGGCAACGGCGGAGCTGCTGTCGGGCTTTCCTTTGAAAATCGGCGACGGCGCGCACGAGATGGTCACGCCCACCGGCGCGGCTGTGATCCGCGCGCTGGCGCGTCCCGCGGCAATTCCACTTGCCTTTGAAGTCGAAAAGATCGGCTACGGCGCGGGCTCGCGCGAGCTGGAAGATCGGCCCAACGTATTGCGCCTGATGCTGGGGCATGAACGCGCGGCGCTCGACAGCGACGAGATGATCGAGATCTCGGCGAATATCGACGATCTCAGCCCGCAGATTTACGACCACGTGATGAATCGGCTGTTCGAAGCGGGCGCGCGCGACGTGACGCTCACGCCTACGATGATGAAGAAGGGCCGGCCCGCGGTAACTCTGAGCGTTATCGCCGAAGCGGCGCACCGCGACGCGATCGCCGAGATTATTTTCGCGGAGACCTCGACCATCGGTCTCAGGTTTCATTCGGTCGAACGGCTGAAACTGCATCGTGAGATTCACCAGGTCGAAACGCGATGGGGCAAGGTCCGGGTCAAGACCTCGGGCGCGCATGGCCGCGAGCCGACCACGATTTCGCCGGAGTACGACGACTGCCGGCGAATCGCCGCCGAGCACAAGGTGCCGCTGCGCGTCGTGATGGAAGCGGCGCGGGACGCCGCACGATCGAAATGATTTCCGAGCGTCTGCACATCAACGAGATTTTCTACAGCATCCAGGGCGAATCCACGCACGCGGGCCGTCCATGCGTGTTCGTGCGGCTGACAGGATGCAACCTGCGATGCAAATGGTGCGACACCGAGTATGCATTCTATGACGGACGGCGGATGCCGATTGCCGAAGTCGTCGAAATAGTTCGCGGCTATCGCTGTGACCTGGTCGAAGTCACCGGCGGTGAACCGCTGCTGCAGGAAGGCGTGTATCCGCTGACGGATGCGATGCTCGCAGCGGGCGCGACCGTGATGATCGAAACTTCGGGCGCAGTCGACGTCAGCCGGCTCGACCCGCGCGTCATCAAGATCATGGACCTCAAATGTCCGGGCAGCGGCGAATGCGAACGCAATCTCTGGAGCAATCTCGACCATCTGACGATGCGCGACGAAATTAAATTCGTCGTTGCCGATCGCACAGACTACGAATGGGCGCGTGATGCGATCGTTGCGCGCGACCTGGCGCATCGCGCAGGCGCGCTATTGCTGAGTCCGGTGTTCGGACAGCTCGATCCGGCTGCGCTCGCAGGGTGGATACTGGAAGATCGATTGCCGGTGCGAATGCAATTGCAAATGCACAAGCAGATTTGGCCCGGCATCCCGCGCGGCGTGTGACTCGCTCAATACATTGATCATTGGGTGCAGGGGTCACCCCTGCCCAAGGAGGTGCGGAACCCACGGCGGGTTCCGCATTCAATAACGTGATTTGCTTTCCCGCTATCGCGAAGGCGCTGCTGAATGCTGTCTCTCCGGATCGCCCGACAGCAGTTGCTGCGATTTGCGCAGCGCTGCCTCGGTCTCGCGCAGCAGGTCGGCGAACACTTCGGCGGCCGGCTTGATCTCGTGAATCAGGCCCGCGCCCTGTCCGGTCGGCATGAAGGTGCGATTCGGATCGATGTCGCCGCCGCCACGGCCCGTGTAGTTCATGACGCCGTTGCGCGTCGAAGTCTGCGCCTGCAGCGGGAACGGCTGAATCTTCGACGGGTCTTTCTCCCACTCCAGCGCATACTCGGTGCGGATGACGCGACAGGTCTTGCCGGTGTACGCGCGCGTGCGCAAGGTGGAATCCTCGTGCGCACGCACGATCGCCTCGCGATATCCTTGCGCCGCCTGCGCCTCGGGCGTCGCGATAAAGCGCGTGCCGATGACGACGCCCTGCGCTCCGACCGTGAGCGCCGCCGCGACTTGCCGTCCGTCGGCGATTCCGCCTGCGGCCAGAACAGGCAGCTGTATCGCGTCGATCATCTGCGGCACCAGCGAGAGCATCCCGATTTCGCCGGTATGCCCGCCCGCCTCGGTCCCTTGCGCGACGACCACGTCGGCGCCGGCCTGCTGCGACTTGACGCCGTGATGCACCTTGCCGCACATGACGACGATCTTCATCCCGTTGTCATGCATCACTTTTACGAATTCCTGCGGCACCGAAAGTCCGGCGACGAACACCTTGACCTTCTCCTCGATCATCACGGGCACGTGCGGGCGCATCATGTCGGGAATCGGAGCGAGCAGGTCGACGGCAAACGGCTTGTCGGTCAGCTCGCGCGTCTTGCGGATTTCGGCGCGCAGATCGTCGGGGCTCAGCGACGCGGCGCCAATCACGCCGAGCCCGCCCGCGTTGGAAACCGCAGCGACCAGCTTGTGCATCGCGACGCCGCCCATTCCGGCGAGCAGGATCGGATATTTGATTCCAAAATAATCGCAAATCGGCGTGTGCAGCATCGGGAATTCTCCACGAGTGAGCCGTCTGTGCGACTGGCTCCTGATGACTTCTTTAATCAGGCGATGCGGGGCAAGCAAGCGGCCAATCAAGCAATGCCCTAATTTGAATCTTGCGGGACGGATTTCGCAACGCGATAAACAAATTCAGTTATCGTATCCGCCTGACGAAGCAGGGCGAGACCGACCAAGAAATAGACCGCCGCGAACGTCCCTGCGGGCTGCCAGTCATACGCCTGAAGGCCGTGCATGCCGTAAAATTGGACGATGCTGAAGACTGCCGACAGGCCGAGAAAGAGCGACCAAAAACCGAATCCGCGAACGACGACGCTGAACAATTGTTTCTCCGTCATTGAATTGCCCCCAGCGGGGTTAAATTAACCCGCTTCAAATTAGGACACTACCGCCAATCAAGCAGCAATGTACTCGCAACTACTAACCCGGCAGACTAAAAGATTCGTGCGGAATGTGAAATTATCGAGCATTGGCGAAGAGCATATATAGATGAGAGCGGCGGACAACATATAGATGAGAGCGAAGCATGTTGTAGTTATCGGCAGTGGCATCGGCGGGATGTGCGTGGCGCGCGTGCTGTCCGATCATTCCGAGCACGTTACTTTAATCGAGCGCGACGAGCTGCCCGAGGGCGCCGCGCATCGGAAGGGCGTGCCGCAGAGCCGGCATCCTCACGCTCTGCTCGATCGCGGGCGGCGCGAGCTGAGCGCGCTCTTTCCGGGGTTCGAAGATTCGATGCGCGAACGCGGCGGCCTCGACCTCGACGCCGCGCTCGAGCTCGCCGTCCTGAATCCGGACGGATGGGCCAAGCGCCGCCACACCGGACATCTGATGTTGCTGGGCAGCCGCCTGCTGATCGAGTCCGTCGTCCGCGATCGCATCAAAGGAAATCAGCGCATCAAATTACTCGAAGGGACCGACGTGACCGGATTGCTGTCCGCGCCGGGTGACGCGTCGCGCGTGACGGGTGTGGAGATCCGCAAAGCCGCTGACAGCGCCGTGAGCCGGCTCGAGGCGGACCTCGTCGTCGACTGCACCGGCCGCAATTCGCATGCGCCGGAATGGTTGAAGCGTCTCGGCTATCCGGAAGTCGAGGTCGAGGTGGTGGACGCGGAGGCCGGTTACAGTACTTGCTGGTACCAGGCGCCGCCGGCGGATCAGCGGCCAGCCAGTTGGTGGTGGAAGGGAGTTTTCCTGAATCCCTCGGCCAAGCCCAAGCGCGAAGAGGATTATTACTTCGCCTTGATCCTGCCGATCGAAGGCGATCGCTTTCTGCTGACGCTCGCGTCGTGGGGCGGCCGCGTGCTCCCCGCCGATCATGAATCGTTCGCCGCGCTATGCGCCCGGCTGCGCTCGCCGATCGTCGCGGAAGCGCTCGCGATCTCGAAACCGATCTCGTCGATCTTCCATCGCAAGGGCATGCAGAATATCTGGCGTCACTACGAGAAGTGGGACGGGCCCGCGGGATTCATCTCGATTGCAGACGCCGTTTGCGCGTTCAATCCGATCTACGCGCAAGGCATGACGAGCGCGTCGGTATGTTCGCAGATACTCGGAACGGTGCTAAGCGAGATGGACCCGACCGATGCGAAGTTCCCGGCCGCATTGTTTCAGCGCCAGACCGAGTTCGTGAAGCAGCCGTGGAGTATGTCGGTCGCGCGCGATCGCGCAGCGCTGGGCCAATCGAGCGGCGCCGACGGTGTGATGGGCGGCGAGGCCTGGGAGCGCATCCTGCGCGAAGGCGGCGGCGTGCCCGTCATCGCCGAAGCGCTTTTCAATGTGATCAATCTTAATCGGTCGCCCGAATCGTTGATTACCGATACCGAATTTCTGGCCGCCGTCAATGAAATCATGCAGCGACCGCCCAAGCCGCCGCTCGACCCCGAACAAGTGCCGCCCTATCCGCCGGCGGAAATTGCCAACTGAATCTGACTAACTGAATCTGAATCGAGGAGCCGATGAATACACCCATTCGACCAAACCGTTTGCGCGCTGGAATTTTTCTCGCACCGTTCCATCCTGTAGATGAAGACCCGACACTCGCGCTGAGGCGCGACCTCGACCTGATCCAGCATCTCGATCGCGTCGGCTTCGACGAGGCGTGGATCGGCGAGCATCACTCTGCCGGCTACGAGATTATCGCGTCGCCGGAGCTGATGATCGCGGCGGCTGCCGAGCGCACTGAACGGATTCGGCTCGGCACCGGCGTCATCTCGCTGCCGTATCATCATCCGCTGATGGTCGCGAACCGGATCGTGCAGCTCGATCACATGACGCGCGGCCGCGCGATGTTCGGCGTTGGGCCAGGCCTGTTGCCGTCGGACGCCGAGATGCTGGGCGTGCCGGTCTCGAAGCAGCGTGATCGAATGGCCGAGTCGCTCGACGTTATCCTGAGACTCGTCGCCGGCGAGACCGTGACCGAAGAGACCGAATGGTACCGCCTGAAGGAAGCGCGCTGCCAGCTCCTGCCGTATACGCGACCGCGCCCCGAGTTTGCCGTGGCCAGCACCTTCACGCCATCGGGCGGCAAGCTCGCGGGACGCTACGCCGCGGGCATGCTATGTGTGGCAGCCTCGCAGCAGGCTGGCTACGACGTGCTCGGCACCAACTGGCAGATCGCGTGCGAGATTGCGCGCGAGAACGGGCGCGAGATGGATCGCTCGGTGCTGCGGCTGGTCGCCCCGATGCATATCGCCGAGAGCCGCGAGCAAGCTCTGCGCGAAGTGAAGTATGGATTGGATAAGTGGCTCGCATATTTCACGGCAATCAATCCGACCGCCAGCGGCAATGACCTGACGGCCGCTGACCCGGCTGATGAGATGGTCAAGTCGGGACGCGCAGTTATCGGCACGCCTGACGATGCGATCGCGATGATCGAAAAGCTGGAGAAGCAGTCGGGCGGCTTCGGCTGTATCCTGATGCTCGCGCACAACTGGGCGAACTTCGATGCGACCAAGCGCTCGTACGAGCTGTTCGCACGCCACGTCCTGCCGCACTTCAACGGCTCCAATCTCGCGCGCGAGGCTTCGTTGAATTGGGTCAGAGATCACGGCGCGGAGCTGATGGGCAAGGCAATGTCGGCGGCGGCCGAGACGGTGCAGAAGCATTTCGCGGAAGTCGCGGCGAAGGCGAAGAACTAGATGTCGACCTACACCTGGCCGCAAGGCCGTCCGGTAAAGATCGCGGCGCGCGCCAATCAGTCGCCGATAAGTCTCACCGTTCACGAAACTGGCGAGGGCCCGGCGGTCGTCTTCTGTCATGGGTTTCCGGAGCTGGCCTTCTCATGGCGGCATCAGCTGCCCGCGGTCGCGGCGGCAGGCTTTCGCGCGATCGCTCCCGATCAGCGCGGTTACACCGACTCGAGTGCGCCGCCTGCTGTCACTGACTACGGCCTGACCGAGCTGTGCGGCGACATGGCAGGTTTGCTCGACACATTGAAAATCGATCGCGCAATATTCGTCGGGCATGACTGGGGCGGCTTCGTCGCGTGGGCGATGCCTCTGCTGTATCCCGAGCGGACGGCCGGCGTCGTGGGAGTATGCACGCCCTACATGGCAATCCCGCCAATTTCGGTCTTGCGCGCGGCGGTCAACGGCAAGGACGAGCGCATGTACATCGTTTGGTTTCAAGAGCCGGGCCGGGCCGAGAGCGTGATGGATTCGAAGGCGCGGCTGATTTTCGATCGCCTGATGCGCGCGCCGCTCGATCCCGCCGAAAGCGCGAAGCGCATGATGGCGAGCGGCGAGCTGGATATGAATCCGTTCCGCCGCATCGAGGAGTTGAAGCCCGAAACTACCACGATAGTCACCAGCGAAGAGCTCGACACCTACGTGCACGCATACGAGAAGAGCGGATTTCGCGGCGGCATCAACTGGTACCGCAATATCGACCGCAACTTGCGCGAGCACCCGGAGATCGGCGTCAAGCCGCTGACGCTCCCCTGCCTGATGATCACCGCCGAGTGGGACGGCGCGCTGCCGCCGCGGATGGCGGCCGGTATGCCGGCGCTGTGTTCCGATCTCGAAATGCACAATATCGAGCGCGCTGGGCATTGGGTGCAGCAGGAATTTCCGGACGAAGTGAATCGCACGATCGTCGATTGGCTGAAGCGACGGTTCAAGAAAGCTTAGCCGAAAATGTCGGCCGTCGACGGAATCTTTGCGGTCTATCTCGACAAGGGCAGCAATGCTTACGGCGGCGAGCGGGTAAACCAACTCGAGCATGCGTTGCAGACGGCGATGCTGGCCGAGCAATCGGGCGCCGATGCGGCGCTGATCGTCGCCAGCCTGCTGCACGACTATGGGCATCTAATCCACAACTTAGGCGAAGGCGCTACCAGACGCGGTATCGACGATCGCCACGAAATTTCAGGCGCCAAAA